>Ga0315312_1001123_pt1 | contig 22711 bp, 29 predicted proteins | sample TDP7_MG_FD_203629 | JGI IMG/M metagenome (GOLD analysis project Ga0315312, IMG submission 203629) | Freshwater sediment microbial communities from Lake Towuti, South Sulawesi, Indonesia - TDP7 | ecosystem: Environmental > Aquatic > Freshwater > Lake > Sediment | place: Indonesia: South Sulawesi... | reverse complement strand
GACATTTCTTGGGATTTCCTATCGAATCCATATAATATTGAACCCTCTTTGCCTAATGCAAAGGGAATAAGGGTTAGAACGTTTAAATTAAGTGAGGTTTGTGGGATGCTGAAAGACGCGGGTATGAAGATCGTAAAAACCGCTCCAAGAATAGTCGCGACGGACGTATTATCATCTGCCTCCGCAGAAAAACTACTTATCAAGGAAGAAACATTTAACAAAATTCTTGAGTTAGAGAAGAATTTTATGCTGTCTGAAGATGCAACCTCCTTGGGAGGACACATTTTGGTCTTAGCTGAAAAAATATAATCAAACTCGCAATTTTTCCAAAATAAATAAAGGGAACTAATGCAATACAGAAAGGGCTAAGAATGAAGTTTCATCAGGGTTAGTAGGGTGTTCAATTTGAAGGTTGGACGATCGCCGTCGCTTATGCTTCCGCTTCTTCTCTTCTTCCTTCTTTTCATTGCTTCCCTTGGCGCTAATGTGACAACTGTTGGAGCTGAGACAGCGGCCACGGATCCTGTGGACATCCTTGTAGATCGCAGAATCCATATCCAAAACGGTGGATTGGTCGTCATAAATGACACAATAAGCCTATCCACGCAAATCAATGAAACGGTGGAGCCGTTGCAGAGCTTTTCGCTTGGTTTCCCCTACGAATACAGCTCTAACCTTGTCTATTGCTTCGCTCATAATGCTTCGAACCCTAACGCAAGGCTGGAGGCGGCGATGGACACTGGATTAGGAAGAGTTGGCTTCTATGGAGTCGGAGTGGCCTTTCCGTCGCCCATAAACATAAGCTACGGCGGATCCTACAACTTCACTGTGACTTTTGTCTTCTCCGACCTTATTTACCCGTCTGAAGGTTTGTTTAGGCTTGAGTTTCCCATGTATTCCAGCCTAACCGAAGACGCCTCGCCGTGTAATGTCACGTTGGTTCTCCCGCCAAACGCTGAGTACAAAGAAAGCTCTCACGAATTCAACACAACCACCATAGATTCCAGCCAAATCTTGAACCACGCGAAGGACCACCTTGAGAGTTATGCAAGGGAATCCGCTTGGCTTACCTTTGATGCGGTGGGCGCTTTCCTTCTAATTGACATTCCCGAGGTAAGGCGGGACTTAACGCTGGACGAGACGGGAGGCTTCAGTGTTTCTGACACCTATCACATCATCAACAAGGCTACGGCGGCTCTTCCTAGCATAACAATTGGCTTGCCCCGAGGCGCCTACGACGTTTCTGCCCGTGACGCAACGGGTAGCCTAGAAAAGCCTGAGGTAGAGCCGCAGAAGAAAAATGTAACGCTCTACACAAATGCGACTGTGACCTTTAGAAACTCCCTAACGATAGGTCAAGCCACGGAATTCACTTTGGACTATAGGCTTCCTTGGGAAAGCTACGTTAGTCAGCAGGGCTTTCAAGACTTTAACCTAACTTTCACCTTCCTTGAGCATTTCGATTGGATCGTAAGAAAATTGACTGTATCTATAACGCTGCCTAATGGCGCCCAGTTTGTTCCCGATCTCTCTTCCATGGACCCAGACGTTGTTAATGAGGGCATTTTTAGGGAAGAATTGGTCTTTTTCCTTTACAATGTCACATCATTTCATGATCTCGGCTTTTCTGTTACCTACAGGTATCTTGTCTTTTGGGCATCCTTTCACCCCATGCTTTTCGCAGGTATCTTTGTCCTTGCCTTATTTGGCATAACCTTTCTTTGGCGTGCTCCCAGGCCCCCAGTGCCCGTAATACCTGTTTCTATGGACGTTCTCAGAGGCTTTGTGGACGCATACGAAGAAAAGAGGAAAGTCCGTCTGGAGCTTGAAACGATTGAGGAGCAAGCACGAAGGGGTAAGATTCCTAGGCGCCGATACAGGGTTCGGAGGAGAACCCTAGAGGGCCGTCTTTCCACCCTTGCTCGCGATCTAGCGGATCTTCGGGAAAAGATGCAAGAGGCGGGTCCAAAGTACGCGGGCATAATCAGAATGATTGAGGTTGCCGAAACTGAACTCGATGGTTTAGAGGAGAGCATTCGGAGGATTACGTTTCGACGCCAACGTAAGGAGCTTTCCTTAGAAACCTATCGTAGACTTCTCGGGGAGTACCACCGAAAGAGGGAAAGGGCGAAAACCACCATTGACGGCTTGCTCTTGCGACTGCGGGAGGAAATCCGCTGAAAAACCAAAGGTTTTTATCTTAGGTTGTCGTTTTCACTAAAATCTAAGGAGGACTATTCCATGGTCAAGATCGAAATCGATTTAGAAAAATGTGACGGAAACGGAACCTGCGTTGACGTTTGCCCCGTGGAAGTCTTTGAAATCAGAGAAGGAAAATCTGTTGCCGTAAGACCGGAAGAATGCCTCGTTTGTATGGCATGCGAAGTCCAGTGTCCCCAAGGCGCCATCAAGGTCATTGAATGACCTCGCCTCAAATTTCACCCGTCAAAAATGAAATAAGCTTTGATTCCTCGTCATATTCAGCGCCATTGAACATGCCGTGGCTAGTTTAGTAATTGTTTAAATTTTTTATTCGTTGTAACATTAAGAAGCTTAGAAGACAACTTTAGGTCCGTGATGTCTTGAGGGTTTTTGTGGCCTCCGACTTTCACGGGAGCATAAAGGCCTTTCGGGAAGCCGCTTTCAAATTTGAGGATGTACAAGCGGATGTTATAGTGGTGTGCGGCGACATAACCCATTTTGGGTTGGTACAAGAGGCTAGGGCCCTGTTGTCGCCTTTGGTTAATCTTAAGCTGCCTGTTCTCTTTGTGCCGGGAAACTGCGACCCCCCTTCCTTGGTTGGAGTAGATATGGAGGGTGCCCGTTGCATCCATGGCCTATGCGAAATTTATGGGGATTTAATGTTTTTGGGTGTTGGAGGCGGGCTCATTAGCCCTTTCCAGACCCCCTTTGAAATGACAGAAGAGGAAATTATGGACGTTTTAACCCGAGGCTTTAGACAGGCCTCAAGTGGGCGCAGGCTTGTTTTGGTTTCCCACCATCCCCCAAAGGGCACCAAAATAGACAGATTATACTCAGGAAAGCACATAGGCAGCATAAGCGTCAGGCGATTCATTGAGGAGAAAAAGCCTTCCATCGTTTTTTGCGGTCACGTTCACGAGGCAAGGGGAATTGACCATATAGGCGAAACCATCCTAGTAAACCCTGGACCAGCCAGACACGGACACTATGCCCTGGCTGATTTCAATGGAAAAATTGAAGTGGATCTAGATTACTTATAGCAAAAGTTAAAGAGTTAACGCGTAAAGAGGAGTCCGAGAGGGTGGAAATGTCCATCGAGAAAGGTGAATTCCTACTCATAGATTATACAGGCAAAGTTAAGGAAACTGGCGAGGTCTTTGACACTACAGTTGAAGAAGTAGCAAAGGAGGAAAGGCTGTACAAAGAGGGAGAAATCTATGAGCCGAGGCTCATCGTGGTAGGCGAAGGATGGATGCTAAAGGCCTTAGACGAAGAGTTCCCCAATTTTGAGGTAGGCAAAACAGCCTCCGTTGAGATTCCTCCAGAAAAGGCCTTCGGAAGCCGCGACCCAGAAAAGGTCAGAATGATCCCCCTAAGGAGGCTGACCGCCAAGGGAATTACCCCTCGGTTAGGAATGAGCCTTGAATTTGATGGGAAGCTCGCCGTTGTGAGGACTGTGGGTTCGGGAAGGGTTCAGCTCGACTTTAATCCTCCCTTGGCTGGAAAAACCTTGGTCTATGAGGTTACGGTTCGGAAAAAGCTCGAAGCCAAAATAGAGAAGATGAAGGCCCTCGTCCACCGGAGAATACCAGCCGTGGACATAGAAAAGTTTAAACTGAAAGTGGGAAAAACCGTGGCTACCATAAACGTCCCCGAGGACGCCTTCTACATTGAGGGCCTCCAGCTCGCCAAAAGAGGCATAGCCGCAGACATACAAAGGTTCTTTCCAGAGATGAACACCGTAAAGTTTGAGGAAACCTTCAAGAGAAAGGAAGCCGGAAGAGAACAACCTTAGGGAGATGTTAAGGTTCTAATTAATCTATCACGCCTGTGGCTTCAGCAATTTTCTTAGCCGAGTCATGGTTTAGCTTTCTCTCGTCTAAGATGGTGTATCGCTCAGGCCGTATGGTTCGCGCCTGAACTAGGGCTTGGATAATGTGTTCTGGCTCTATTCCAAGTTCTTCTGCTGTGGTGGGGGCCCCTACCTTTCTTAGGGTTGCCTTAATTTTTTTCCAGTTTCTTTCTTGGAGGTAGGCCATCATTATTGTTCCTACGCCGCACTGTTCCCCGTGCATGGCCGATTTTGGCGCAATGAGGTCTAGGGCATGACTAAAGAGGTGTTCGGAGCCGCTGCAGGGTAGGCTGCTTCCAGCGATGCTCATGGCCACACCGCAGCTTATTAGGGCTTCTAGGAGGACCCTTATGCCTTCCTCCGTTCCTGGCTTGATCACGTCCGCGTTTTCCATGACGTGTTCGGCGCTCATCAGGGCCAAACTAGCGGCGTATCCAGCATAATACTCGTTTTTCACGTGGTGGGCCATCTCCCAGTCGCGAACAGCCGTGAATTTAGCCAAGACGTCTCCGCATCCGCTGGCTGCGAAGCGGTGGGGGGCTTGAAGTATGATGTCAGTATCCGCCAAGATGGCCATTGGAGACTGGGCCGGTATGGAGTAGGGCTTTTTTAGGCCTTTGATGGAGGCTAGGGAGCTGGCTATTCCGTCGTGGGAGGCTGTGGTGGGGACGCTTATGAAGGGGGTGCCTTGGCGGGCGGAGCTTATCTTGGCTATATCGACTTTTGTTCCTCCTCCTATGCCTAGGACCACTTGAGGCTTCAGTTCTTTGATCTTTTCTTCCACGGCCTTTACGTTCCACATGGTGTTGGAGGAAACGATGCAGTTGCTGACTTCGATCCCTGCGTCATGGAGTTCATCCACAACCCTTGAGCCCGCTATATCGTAGGTTTTTGGGCCAGTAACCACAAAGGCAGATTTTGAAAAGCCTAGCCTCTTGCAAACCTGGCTTATGAGCCCCAAGGTTCCTTCTCCCAAAATAACCTCCCTTGGGAGCTGCATGCGGTGGAGTTTCAATGTCAATTGGGGTCACGGCTAGGCGTTTTTGTTCATATTTTAGATTTTTTATGGCTTTTAAATGCGTCGGTATCGAAAATTAGGTCTGCCGATTTTGCCTAGGTTTGGAAAGTGAGGTTTGTTGGATTAGTATTCTACTCTGCGTTTCAGCCTTTTCGCGTGCCTTACCCATTCTGTGATTGTCTCAACGGATGGTAGCTGTTTAACCAACATCTTTTCCCTGTTGACTTCTTCCAATTTCACACGGAGGTTGGCCGGATCCCTTTGGGAAAGCTCAACCACGGTGTTGACGTCCGCCACCTCCAAAAGCTTAGAATACTCCTTTCCTATCCCTTTTACTCGAAAGAGATCTGCGCGGTTGACCCATTTAAGCACTGTCCCTTCGGATGCGTCAGTTATCTTGGCCAAGGTTTGTCTTCCCTTTTTCGTGGCTCCCGCCTTTAACAAGTCTTTGATGGCCGTTATGTTCGCGCCTTTAAGCTTCTCGGCATAGGAAGGTCCTATTCCCTCTATCTGCTCTACTCCTTGATCCAATGCGGAGAGCGCCCTCGCAACCGGTCTAACAACTGGCTCAGCCAGTTTAGGAGTGGGTGCCCGGGCAACTTTCTCTCTTCTTGTGGCGACTCTAGCCAGGCTGTAGATCAGCCAGATTATGAACCCGTAGATTAGGCCGTTAAGAATGGCAGTTATGTACTCTCTGTAGAGGAACGGCTGGGAACTGATCAGGTTTAGTATTATTTCTCCTGGTGGAATTTGAGGCATTACTTGGGGCAGGGACAGTAAAGTGAAGAGGACGAAAAATATGAGAAAGATTATTGCACCTACCATTCATATCACCAACAATCAATTCATTCTTATTTAATTTAAGACTTTCTAGTTTGCCTTATGTTGCTTTAGGCAATTGTAGGAGGTAGTTTTTTATATCACCTCGTCTTTCCTTGGCATATATTTGCGGAACCATTAGGTATCTAGGGGAAATGAAGATGAGTGAAATTCGTGATCACTTGGCTTTGAAGGGAACCACAACCATAGGGGTTGTGTGCAGGGACGGTGTTATCTTGGCTTCAGATACCCGCGCAGTTCTTGGAACATTTGTTGCCCACAAGAAAACGAAGAAGGTATACAAAATTGATGATCACTTGGCCATGACCATTTCGGGTGTTGTTGCCGACGCCCAATGGACCGTTGACATACTTAAGGCGAATTCTAGGCTTTACAGGCTTAACGTGGGTCGTCGCATGCCTGTGGCCTCCGCGGCCAGGCTTGTTTCAAATTTGTTGTTTTCGGCTCGATTGATGCCCCTGGTGACTCAGGTCCTCGTGGGCGGAGTCGACGACACTGGTGGTCACGTTTTTAATCTGGATCCCTTTGGCAGCCTTACGGAGGAGAAGTGTGTTGCTACGGGTTCCGGTTCTCCGATTGCCTATGGCGTTTTAGAAGACGAGTACAAGGAGGACGCTGAGGTTAAGGGTCTTCTTCCAGTGGTTGTTAGGGCCGTGGATTCAGCCATGAAGAGGGACGCCGCCAGCGGAGACAGCTTTGACGTGGCCGTCATAGACGGTAAGGGTTTTAGGGAACTCGGCGACAAAGAAAAGAAGAACATTCTGAAATAGGCGAGAGTTAACTGCGTTAGGGCTTTTGAAAGGTTTTTAGGCACTACCTACCTAGGATATATAGGGGTGGTCTTGTGAGCGGTAGGATGAAGGGCGCCATGAGGGGAAGGGATAGAGGGGGGAAGCCTAAGCCCCTTAAAAAGAAGGAGAGGAAAGAGAAAAGGAAAAAGAGGAAGCTCGCCAGACTAGAAAAAATGACAAGATAGGATGATTTCTATAGGTTTATGAGCATGTTTGAATGTTGAGTATACCGTCTATACTTTGTTACTTTCCAAGCTACTTTATCGGCGGGATAACGCCGAGCTGCAGCACGAAGCCGAGTCTGTCGCTGAAACCCCACTCCTCGACGAGCTTGCCATTAACGATCCGCCAAATGGTGACCTCCGGTACCGTCACCCGCTTGTTGGTCGGGGCGATGCCTATGAACTCGCCTTTATGTGTGCCGCTGAATGTCGAGCGGACTGCTACCTTGTCTCCTTCGGCGATCATGTCCTCAATAGTGAATTGGACGTCGGGGAAGGCGTTTGTGAAACTGATCTGCTCTTCTCTATAACCTTCTCGGCCTGGTTTCTGACCAGGGAGGGCATAGTGGTCAATGCAGTCAGGAGCCATCAACTCATCTAGCGCGGCCCAGTTGCGTGTATTCCAGGCCTTAATTAAACGTCGGACTAAGGCCTTGTTCTTTTCTGCTGACATAAATTATCACCCCCCTTGTATTATCAATCCGAATTATCCCTTTTTTGGCATTTAATGGTTGTTATGAAACATGTTCATCAGGAAATCCTTTGTATTCGATAACACCGAGCTGTTTTAAGAAACCCAATTCCTCTACGGCGTACCGTAATTCTGCAACCTTGCCATCAGCGATACGGTAGATGCTAATGGCTTCCCATGTTGTCTTCTTGCCAGTGGGGGCTAATCCGCGATATTCGCCTTTGTGGGTTCCCGTACCTTTCAAATGAATCCACACCTTATCCCCTTCGGCGATGATGTCGTCAATGGTTTCATGGGAATCTGGAAAGCTCTTGTAAAACTTGGTCAAGTGTTGTTTGTAACTTTTTAGACCCGAAACTGGCGCGGTTGGTCAACATAGTCGGGTGCTATTAACTTGTCGAGTGCGTCTAGGTTTTGCTTATTGAAGGCTTCAAACATCTTGCGAATGATAGCCTTATTCTTCTCTAATGACATAGACATCGTCACCTCCCTTTACATTCAATCCCGACTATCTTTTTTTCAACACTTAACAGTTGTTGTCTTCATCTATTCGGTTGTGGCCTCTCCCTCTAAGATGGATAGGAATGCCGAAATCAAAGAAAATGACGAAAGATCTTGAAGTGGAACTTAAGTATTTCAGCAGGTTACTGTTTTAGTGAGCATCTATTTCTCCAGAATGCTTTTGAAGTTCTTTAAATCTCTCTCGAACTCTTTTTCCAGTACTCTGCGAAGGAACAATGGTTCGAGGATTTTGCCAAAAATCCCCCAGGGCATTTCATAGTCGGCCGAAATTGTGAATTTGGTTCCCTTCTCAGTAGGTTCCAAAATATGTGTTGCAAGCGCGCGAATCTTACCATATATACGGTACGTAAGCTTCTCGTTTTCGAGACTCTCGGTGATCTCAAAATTAATGTCTCCCTTCTTCTTGGGTATCCCGTGAGCAGTTGCACCCACTCTTAACTTGTCCTTGGGAGAATGCACCTTGGAAGTGTATTCCACGCTTTTCAGCTCACCTTTGTATCCTTCCGACCATTCCAGAAGCCTGTCGAAAGCAAGCATTTCCCAGACTTTCTCAGGTGAAGCCCCTATTTCAATCGACTTCTCTGTCCTACCCAAAATATCACTTCCCTTTAATATCAATTCTAATTATTTCTTTTTGGCATTTAACAGTTGTTGTTCTCGTTCTGTTAGGGTTTGAAAACTATGAATAGCGGTTGAAAAGCCTATTTTTCTGGAAAGAGTTTCTTTGCTTTTTCTGTGTATTCGATGACACCTAGTTGTTTGAGGAAATCCAACATGTCACTGACGCTCCACATTTCTACAATCTTGCCACTAACTATGCGATAGATGCAAACAGCTTCATATGTAATCTTCTTGCCAGTGGGGGCTAATCCGCGATATTCGCCTGTGTTTGTCCCCGTGGCTTTATAACGAACCCACACCTTGTCTCCTTCAGCCATCATGTCCTCAATAGTTTCATGGTAATCGGGAAAAGCTTTGATAACCATAGTCATGGATTGTTTCCATTCTTCCCGACTCCGCACCTGAAATCCTCTATGAAAGTAGTCGGGTGCTACTAACTCGTCTGTTACGGCTAGGTTTCGCTTATCCACGGCTTCAAAATAACGGCGGACAATTGCCTTATTCTTTTCCAATGACATAGAATGTCACCTCCTGAATCTGTATTTCTTATTTGTCCTCTCTTTTTTTGTTTGTAACGATTTAAGAAGGTTTACTTCTTAAGCTACTTTATCGGCGGGACTACGCCGAGCTGCAGCACGAAGCCGAGTCTGTCGCTGAACCCCCACTCTTCGACGATCTTGCCGTTAGTGATCCGGTAAATGCTGATATCCGGTACCGTTACCCGTTTGTTGGTTGGGGGGATGCCTATGAACTTGCCTCTATGTGTGCCGCTGAATGTCATGTGGACGGCTACTTTGTCTCCTTCGGCGATCATGTCTTCAATAGTGAATTGGATGTCGGGGAAGGCGTTTGTGATGTTGATCTGGCCTTCTCTGTAGCCTTCTCGGCCTAGTTTCTGATCAGGAGGGGCATAGTGGTCAATGCAGTTAGGAGCCATCACCTCGTCGAACACGGCCCAGTTCCGTGTATTCCAGGCCTCAATTAAACGTCGGACTAAGGCCTTGTTCTTTTCTACTGACATAAATTATCACCTCCTTTCAATCTGGATTTGTAGGTTATTGTTAATTATTGTTTGTGAATTATAACCTTAAAACTTCCTGTGGTGGTTAAGGCGGTGGATTCGGCTATGGAGCGGGATTCAGCCAGCGGAGACAGCTTCGACATAGGCCATAATCAACCAAAAAGGCTATAGGGCGCTAACAGAAAAACAACACACAACACATTCTTCTACCATGCGCGCGCAAAAGATTTTTTAGGTTTAACATCTCATATTTGTTAGGTTAGTATGATAACAGAGTTTGACCTCAAAAAGGCATTTGATCAGGCAGTTCATTCATTCTTGCTTGAAGAAATTGACAGAAAATCATTAGCTCGTGAGATCGCAGATGTGAAAGTTTTCGATAAAGGTTCCAAAATAGTTGTTGAGAGAGAAGGAGGGCCTACTGTAGAAATAGAGCCAAAAATGTATACTTCTAAATTATTGTTGAGCAGAGAGTACATTCGCCGTTCAGATTTCGATATGATCCGGGCTTTCTTTGAAACTTTGGCCACTAAGATGGCTGATCAGGAAACCAAAGCAATAATAGAGGAAATGCAAACTCATGCTGGCACCACGATTGATGCGAAAGGAGATATTCTCGGAGGCCTGATTGAAGCTGTTAGGCAATTAAAGAAACAAGGACATGATCCCGATCTTGTTCTAATCATCCACCCAGAGCAATATAAAAAACTCGTAAAAACTATGGAAGAAGACCCTAAGAGGGCAGAATTGCTAAAGAACCTATTATCTAAGAAGGGATGAAGATGGCTATAATTCCTACTCTCATATTAGACTTGTTGGGAGAACTAAGCGAGAAAGAACTTGAGGTTCCATTTAGAAGCTTGCTAAGATCACTTGGCTACAGCACTATATTTGAAAGAACACGCCATGGTCCTGGGGAACACGGTAAGGATATTATCGCACTGCGTAAGACAGATGGAGTTCAAACAGTACATGTTTTTCAGTTAAAAACTGGTGACATCTCAACAAGTAGATTTAGAAAGGAAGTGAAGCCGGAATTAGATGCTATGATCCAAGTTCCAATTCGTCACCCTATGGTTAGAGGAAACGAGGCTTTTGAATATAAATTGGTTTCAACGGGTGATTTGTTACCTGAAGCTGCCGCGGAATTTGATGCGTATAATAAGCATAATAAAAAAGGGGTGATCCAGAAATCCAGCTATGGAATAGACCGAAGCTAGCAGACCTTTTTTATGAAGGTATGACATCACTTGCCATTTTCACCGCTTCTCTTCAGAAGTCTCTAGCAAGAATTTGGCTAAACCTAAAATCCGAAAAATATGATAGAAGAGAGTGGTTTAATTTTGTTGCTAAAGTTCTTGGTTCGAATAGAAATGCCGGTAATAAACCTTTGCTTTTTGTGGGGCTAGCTACCTCTTTTCTTGCATCTGAGGCACGGTCGCAAAGCGAGTTTCTTGTTGCGTACGATATTTTCAAAATTGCTCTGGTAAGAATATGGGCGGCTATTGATAAACTCTGTGAGGAAAAAATGGTTATTTTCGACCAACTGCATGAGGAATATTGCTTGCTAATTGAGGATTTCATTGAGACACATAAGGACGACTTAACCAGAAAAGAAGGATTATATCATGATGATAATGGAGCGGTCGAAAGTATTCTATATCCAATTCGTACATTTTGTGTGCTTGGGTCACTTTCTTACCTAGCGTATTTTTGGGGAAAGAAGGGAAAAAGTGAAGAGGAGAATCAACTTGTCAAGTTAATCGAAACCATTATTTGCAAAAACCCAAGTGCCTTAACACCTCCTCTTGACTCCCTAAGAAAGGACATAGCTATTACTCTTACAGAGCTTTGCAAAACCCAAAGAAAGAAATTCGCTGAAGAATGGATGGAAAAATTGCTGGAAAACCTATATCAACGATATATTCGTAGCGGGTGGTGGCCTAGCGTATCAGACGAACCACAGGAAGTAATTGAGAATACATTTCATTTTAGTTCTGATAAAGGAAAACCTGAATCATATCTAGTTCCTATTCTGTTCCGCTTCTGCGCAAAACTCGGAGCAAAAAAGATTTATGACCGTTATCGTGTGATTTTGGAAGACTTTAGGTTTTTGGAGTTTTTTCCTCCCGAAGATATCGCCATTGCAGAATCAGAGTTTATTGAAGGAAATCTAGAACATGGCACTCTCATTGAAAGAAAGTTTCCGCAAAAATTCGATGATTATTGCGTTAAAGTCTGTAATATTCCTTTGAACAAATTCAGCCCAATTGTACAAAATCGACCTTATATTCTTCAAATGATTACAGACGTGCATCTGCATTATGTTTTTCCAGAAATCTATTTGGACTTTTGAAGTAACACAAACATAAACATGTCAGAAGAAATTTATGAATGAGGGATTTTTCCATAGGAGGTAGACTTTTGTCTGTGTTAGGATGGCGAGGGTTCGGAGGACTTTGGCAATTTTTTCAGGGGAGGCTTTCCTTATGAACTCTCTGTATTCGCTTTTGTTCACGTATGCCTTGCCTGAGCCCTTTAAACGCTTATAGTAACCGCTGGAAACTCCGAGTAGAATTTCATGCACTTTCCGAACTTGATTTGGACTAAGATTTCTTAAGCGCTTAAGGTTACTTCTTTCCGAGGCTAGTGCCACTGGGTTAAACCCTAATTCGCGTAGCCTTTCAACAGCCTCAACAATGCTTTTATCAGGCTTGCTTTCCGCAATTTTAGTCATTCCAGCCTTTTCAAAGAAACAATTGTATTTAGCCATGACCGCCACAGTTTCCACAAAGGGCTTACCAGCCAAAGGCAGAGTCTCCTTCACAAGCCTCACGCCAAGACCTATACTGCGATATTTAGGATGCAAAACAACACGAGAAATCAAGGCTAGGTCTCGGTTAATCTCCTCAACGGTTAGCCTACGCCCAAAAGCCTTGCTTCTGCCAAAAGCCAAGATACCCGCATAACTGTAAACAATCACGCCAACAGTTTCGCTTCCACGCTTTAGGGCGAATATCTTCATGGGAAGGGGAACCCTCGAGCTTCGATAGTGAAAAGGGGCTAAACCCTCATAGTCTTCTATGAAGCCTTCCACTATGCGCATATTTCGGGTTAGAGAGCATGCCTCATTAACCTCGTTGAAAAAATATTTTACCTTAATATTCTTTCCAAAACCTTTCCTAACGTAAACAGAAGGCTTCAGATCGCCAAAAAGGTCCTCGTGGGTTGTAGCCGCCAAAACCGCCCTACCCATCCTCCTAGCCAACTTCTGAACATTAAAGGCCACAATCTTCGCCGTGCCCCTGTCAAGAGTGCTCGCAAACTCATCCATAACCCAAAACTGCCTACCAGACTCCATCAGCTTGGCTAGCCTATAGCGGTACTTCTGCCCCTCGCTCAACTCATTATAACGCCTCACAAAAAGAAAGGCATCATTTAAGCCTACCCGCGAAAGCAGTTCTAAGCCCTCTTCAAGGCTTCTGCCAACCGTGTCAATCAGAGGCTTTGCAGGATCGAACTCCACGTCAGCGATGTTTATGGCTTGATCTCCCAAATCCTTTTCTAAGGCTCGCAGTAACACAGACTTCCCGCTTCCACTTTCACCCGTAATGTAAACAATGTCCTTAGGCCCAATCTTCAACTCCACATTATCATAAATCACATGCCTCTGATATTGGTCAACGCCTAAGCCGAAAGCCTCAGCCACCGCTAAGGTTCGGGGCGTAACCTCAGTCCTAGCCTTAAAACTAATATTATAAAAGAACTTGCCAGCTGCGCGATCCCATTTCCTCGTGACCTTCCTTACACGAAAAAACTCACGCAATTCAGAAGGCCCTCACTAAACGGCTGGGCTCCTCCCTGCCCATAGTGGCTGCATAAACGCCTAAAGCTAGGCTCCAAAGCATATCGTCGTGGGACCCTGAGGAATGACTAAACTGAAGATGACCGCTTTTGCTGTAAGCGTACTGCTGCTCATTAATTTGTTCACATAACCGACGACTATAAGGCATTTTGAGGCGTTTCTGCTCCATAGCGATCTTTAGGCAGCTGAGCAAATCCTCCTTAGTTTTAATGGTGAAAGTTAAGCCCTCTGCAGGCACCCCCTGAGCCTTAATCTCCTCTAAAACAGGCTCGCCGACCCCAGTCTGATCAACCTGAACTTTTCTGAAACTGAACTTTTGATTCGCTCGAACAAGATGACCAATTACATTGCTGTATGGTGTGCCAATCGGAAACTCATAGAGGTAAACAAGCTTAAGAAAATCGCCCCCACGCTTCAAAACCGCTATAACACTAAAATCTTCAAGCTTACCAAAGTCACAGCCCCCATAATACTCACCTCGAGGAACATCCTTTTCTAGGCTGAAAAGAAAATCCGAGGCAGGGTCCACGCATCCACGAATAAGGTCCTGCGGAAAATATGCGTTCGCCGTTTCCACAAACTCGGCCTCATATTCCATGCGAAAAGTTTGATCAGTCATGGTACGCCTCATTTCTTCAAGGAACTCAGGCTTGATAAGCGGGCACTCCCTTGACTTAACTCGATGAACGCTATAGTTGGGGTCCATGAAGGCGCGATAAAAGAGATGGTCTCTGCCCCAAGGCGTTGAAAGAAATATGGCGTAGCCGTCGGTTGTGCTGATCATCGGAAAAATTACGCTTATGATGAGTTCTTCAGGCATGAAGGCAGCTTCGTCGCATATGATCATATGAGCAGTGTAACCGCGAAGGAGATTCTCACTGGCCGGCAACGCTATAATTTCGCTTCTATTGTCAAACTGGATAGTGGTCCTTGTCGAGCGAATGACCATACTTCGTAATGGGCTGGCGAAAACAAAACTGAATATCCGACTGAACATAATCATACTTTGACGGAGGCTCGGAGAAGTAATCAGGATGGTTACGGCGTCGTTTGCGATTGCGAAATAAATCGCTTTAATGGCGATGGTTGTAGTTTTTCCGCTTTGACGACCCATAACAGCCACTAAACGCTTGCTCGAATCCCTCAGCAATTCAACCTGATAATGAAAAGGCTTAACTTTGAGAACTCTTTCTGCGAATGTGACAATGTCTAAGTTTTTGTAATCAAGCTTTTCAGCTTTAATCAAGTCCTCGAGCTCAAGCCTAAGCCTCTGGGTTTCTCGCAGAAACTTGCGCCTTAACCTCTTCAACCATCTTCCTAAGGTTCTTGATCTCCTCATCAACCTGCTTCAACCTCTCAAAACTCGCCAAAATAGGCCCATAATCCCTAGCCGCAGAAAAAACAATCCGATAACGCTCAAGCTCCAATTTGCTAACTTCATCCGCATCGCAGATTTTCTGAAAAGCACAAGAAAACCGCCTCAAAACCTCTTCCAGACTAAGAACATCGACGGGTGTGATTTGCGTCACAATTATTTTTTTCTTTTGTGACACAATAGGTAGCCTTTTAATTTCGGTGTCAATGGCTCTCGCTGTTCGATTGGGAAACTTTCCGCTTTTAACGATTTCCTCGACAGAAAGCCCTTGCTTAACCATGTTTTCAAGTAGTTTGTCCTCTTCCTGAGACCAGCGTTTGCCTCTAGCCATTATGCCTTAGCTCCGAAAAATGCGCCTAGGATTGTGCCTATGATTAGGGTTATGCCTGCGAAGACTTCGCTGTTGAAGGAGCGTAGGAAGGCTATGTGGAGGGCTTCGATGACGGTTAGTAGGGCGAGGGCTACCATGCTGAAATAAATGCCTAGAACTAGGAGTTCGCTGGGCGGAACCTCCTCCTTTACTCTTACCTTTTTGCTGTGGCTCTGCACTGTTGGAATCTGCTTTGTTAGGGCGCGTCTGATGATTTCTCTTAGGCGAAACTTCCTTAGGAAAAGGTATCTTCGCACAGGTCTTATGCGTATTTTTCTTAGGATGCCGGCGGGCAGAACTTGGCAGAATTTCGGTTTTATTATGTGAATTTTGTCTAGGATGTCGAGGGGAACGCGTACTGCGCCCCATTCTTTCCATGGTAGGGCTACCTCCTTGCCTAGCAGAAGATATTGACGTTTTTTCCTTTCAGAAACGCCTAGGAAAATGCCCCACTCATAAACCGTGGCTTCAGGGCTCTCATAGTGCTCAGACAACCTGGCGCGCACTTCGCTGGCATCAGACCACTCAATCTGAATTAAATCGCCCTTCTGAAGAGCAGCTAGGCTAACAGCCTTGCCTTCCAAAACATTTTTACGCCCAGAAATTCCTTTGCCATATTGAACATCACGACTCCCTGTGGTGTTCCGTGAGGGTATAGCCATCTGGTCTCCCAACCTCCTGTGCTGTATCCTCACGAAAAATGTGGTTTATAAAGGGTTTGACGTTAAGTAACATAGATCTATGTAACTAAAATCAATGCGTTCTTTTAACGTTAGTTAAATGCAAAGTCGTAGTCAAAGGAGCACTTGTGACGTGTTTGGGGATTGATTAAACTACATAAATGGTGTTTAGAGGGAAAATTTAATGAGCGTAGGATGGAAAAGCATTCTGCGAAGAGTTGAGGCTTGTGATGGAAGATTTTGTGGAGGAAATTTTGAGGACTTATAGGAAAAAGATGCTTTTTACGCGTCATGCTCTTAACCAGATGAGCCTCTCGGAAAGGATGATAACGAGGAGGGAGGTTAATGAGGCAATAGAGAGTGATGAAATTGTTGAAGATTATCCCAGTGATCCTCGTGGGCATAGTTGTTTGTTTATGGGCAGGACCCGGGATGGCAGGGTCATTCACATTGTTTGTGCTCCAAAGAAAGACTACTTAGCGATAGTAACTGTTTATGCGCCAACTTTATTAGAGTGGGAACCAGACTTTAAAACACGGAGAAGGTGAGGCTGGTGGAATGCTACTATTGTAAGGGCCGAATGGTCAGAGGGAAAACAACTTACACTATTAATAGGCAGGGGTATCATCTTCTCATTGACGATGTTCCAGCTTGGATTTGTCAGCAGTGCGGCGAAGCCTATTTTGAAGGCAAAGAAGTCGATACCATTCAGGATTTAATTAAAACACTAGATGCAAGGATCATCGGCGCCCAAGCTGTTAAGTCCTTATAGCAAAAGTAAGCACGCCTAGCCATACTGTGGAGGACTAATGTAGCCAACAGGAATTCTAATCTCCTTTGCTGTTTCCTCATGCTTTGGCTTGTTTATAAGGTGTTTGACGTTAAATAACAAAGATACATGTAACTAAAATCAATGCGTTTTCTTTTCAATAACACCAATACTTGTTCTCAGATAGAAGGTAGTTACAGAATCCTCTAAATTAACGTTGCCTTTTAATGCTTATGTTTAGTGGTGGTTTATCCTGAAACTTCATAACGTAATCTTGTATAAGTTGTGTTTCAAATTGATAGGCTTCCTTTTCACTTTCCATGAGTACCCAATGAACCTGAATGTTTTTAACTTTTAACTCGATGGCGTGGGGATTTGGGTTGTCTCGAAAATATGCTCTGAAATTCCATCCCTCTGAATGATATTTTTCCTTTAAGCCTTCTGAGAGAATATCTTTATAAAACTCTCCTACCCGCCTTCTTAAATTAACCGCTTTTCCAATGAGCAAGATTCCCTCATGGTCTATGCCGTTTAATCTTGTGAAAGCTTTAGACTTTCCATTCTCAACATATGTTAGAACGTAAACCCCAGGTTCCTCGGATATTCTTTTATAATCATGGATTAAAACGCATTCTCGCTTATTTCCAAGCTTTTCTATTATCATAATCCATCCTCAATCATGACTTTAACGTTTTAGCCGAGTAGGTGATAATCATTTCTTTCTTATTGAAAGTATTTGAACCTTTAATCTCTAACTCTTCCGAATTCTTATTAGTTCTTTAGTTCGGATATAACTTTTCCATATTATTTTCATTTCTAATTGCAAAGATTTAATTTGCCTTACCTATGTCTCACCAATAAGAACTTCTTTTCCTTTTCTTTTTCCCTTGCGGAGGAACTTCTTTTAAGCCAGAACTTATGTCTTTTTCAGAAATCTGTTTAGCTAAGGCAGATACATACTGTCTTTTTGATGGCGGTTTTTGATAATACTCCAAAAAGCCTTCCTCAATTCTTCCTTTAACCTTAACATTATATTTTTTGGCTAAGAATTTTAGCTCCCTTATACTCAATTTCTTTAGGATGTCTTTTGTCTTAGAGGTCTCAGGTTGTTTTCCCATCTTTTTTAGGAAAACATTCCAAGAATCCGTTCCCTGTAATTTGTTGCATCTATAACAGAGACAAACACTATTCCTTAAAGTTGCACGCCCACCTTTTGAAGCAGCTGTTTTGTGACCAACTTGCATTTCAGTGAAGTCAAGTTTCTTACCACAGGCTTGGCATTTATGACCAGCTCTTTCCCAAAGAATTTGTCGATCTCTAATACTTAATGTCCTTCTAGTAGACTCATCATCCCACATAAAATTATCTCCATATTTTTCTTTTTTCATTATCTTTATTAAATCATCGATAACTAAAGCACTTTTTTGTAGGTTGTTTCATTCTAGTCGTGTGTGCATTAAAGATTTAAGAAGAAAAACCTGTAGAAAAGTATTCGAGAACGTAAAAAACCATTAGATGATTATGATGCAAAAACCAGATTTGAATAAAATGTGGGAAACTTTCATAAAAATTGGGTTAGAGGTACATTATGACAATCTTTATGACATGATACGGTTCAAGATACACCCTATGATTTCTGATTTAAGACGGAAGAGAATCACAGATTGGTATTGTTTTCTGATACATGATAGAACTAGTGGAGTTCCAACAACTGAGGATGATAAGAATGCATACTGGCATATAAGGTTCACAGTCGGCAAGGACATTAACCCCAAAGAGTTTCTTCCTAATTATTGTGATATGACAAGGAAAGTAAAACGTGAATGGGTTGAAGATATTTCAATATCACAAACTGAGGTCATGGATAAATCTCTGTTTGTAAACGGAAAGATTGAGGAAGCGTGGAGAATTATTGGAGAACAATCTGAATGGCTATTGACCCTGTTAAACATGTACAAGAAAGACGCAAAGATAACACCTAGACAAATAGCACCATTCTTGCATTATTTTGCTAATATGACTCAATTAGAAGTCAGGTAAACCTCAGCCACAGTGCCATGTGGCGTGCAGGTCTCAGGTAATTCAGCTTTGGTATGGGGTTGCATAAATTAATATCCATAGTTAACTAACAAAATAATGGAGAAGATGCTTGGAACAATCTATTTCATATTTGCTAACTCTTAGATTAGAGTTAATTAGTTTGTATCCAAAGATCACCCAGCACCGAAAACTATGACACAATTTCTATGAGTTGACTGTCCTTGTATTGTACTAAACGGATATCGAAACCGAATGCTTCTTTGATGAAACGATGATATTCTAGGGCATAATCTAGAGTTTTACCCCAATTTTGACGACTTGTAAAGTCTTCAGCTATTATCCAATGTTCGTTTACATTTTCATTCCATTTTTCTTTAAGCCATACCGTAGCGATCATTAGTTGGGTTATGGCAATACATTGATAGCCCCAATTTAACTTGCCTCCCTTAACCTCAATGAGGATGTTTCCATCTTCAAGCTCCAACATTCCGTCACACAAACAATTTTCAAATCTATAGAGTTTTTCTCTATTCCCCAATTTGCTTTGAAGATAATTGAACACTTCTTTTAAAAAGTCATCTTTCATTCGTCCTTGAATTTCCCGAAAATCAGTTCTCTTACAAGGGAGTTTTTCCTTTCTCTTTACTTTCCTCTTATTGATATTAAATTTCCTTTTCCATTTAACCATAAACTCTTCCTCTATGGACGAAAAAGATGTTCCTCCCAAAATAGTTTGGTGGTGATTTAGGGTTAAACTTTTTTATCGGTATTTTTTATGATTTACTTGGTATATTGTAAGGAAGAAAATGAGTGAAGAACTTGTTTTACCAAAGAAATGTCTCAAATGTGATGGCCCTCTACAGGTTCATGCCTTTGACGATGTACGCATAATTGTAGGTGACTCTGAACCAATGAAGTATCCAGCAGCTTTCTGTCCCAAATGCAGAGTTTGACTTGCTCCACAATAAGGACAAAACAAAGCATCTGAGAGAATACTCTTCCCGCATTTCAAACAATATTTAGTGGACATAATGATCACTTTCATCTATAATAATATACTATAGACAAATCTTAATAATTTTATTCCATACTAATTAATGGTAATAATATGAGATTTAAATTGGTTAAGAAAGAAGTCTTTGAATGGATAAGAACTGGACAGAAGAATATTGAGTTTAGAGGGGGAATAGATTCAAGTTTTCCCAGTTTGACGTTTTCACATTTGCCTCCTTCAGCCATATTGCCCAGCACATTAAAGTCTGCGAATAGCCTATTTCCCTCGCTAAGGCTTCCATCCGCCTAATAAACTCCACATCGTTTTCCGCCTCTATGCCAATGTTCCTCAAAACTGCAATGCGAGAGCGTCATGAAACGAAAGTATACTAAATACATCAACAGTTTATGAAGTAAACTATATAAGGCTCCCATGCCAAAGTTTTCACATAGAAACACTATGGAACTGCTCAAAACCACGCCAGAGTTCAAGGTGCTGCTAGCCCTAATTGAGGGACCCAAGTCCTTCAGCGACCTTAAGGAAGCCACAAGCCTCAGCAGCCGATGGCTCAGCAAAACCCTCACCAACCTCACAAAAAACCAAACCGTGGAAAAGAGGGACAACAGGCTCTACCAGCTGAGGTCCATGGAGGCAACCCGCAAAACCCTACAACAAGCCCTAAACGAACTCAACAAATACATAGGACAACCACCCCCCGAAACCGACCTCCACACCAAAGCCGTCAAGGCTGCTAAACTCATAGCCACAGACGAAAAAGTGTTAGCGGTAGTCCTCTTCGGAAGCGTGGCTAAGGGAAGGGTCGACGCCGAGAGCGACATCGACCTCCTCATAGTGACCACAGAGGAGACGGACCTAACCGACCTTTTATACTCGGCAATGGCTGAAATAGATGCCCCCATAGAGGGGCTAACAGTGAGCCTCAAACAGCTTCTGGTAAACCTGCTCGACGAGCCTCCCACCACCTTCTTCGGAATCCTAGAGGCATACGAGGTGCTATACGACAAGTTTAAAGTAGTCGACGGACTCCTAAGGCTCAAACAGATCGAGGTCCAAAAAAGCTGGCTCTATGATCCTGGTGAAGAAATTTGGCTGAGGAGGAAATCGCTACCTTACTCAAAACAGCCCGGGACCAGATCATAAGGGCTGAGAACAACCTAAGGCAAGGCTTCTATGACGCCTGCGCCCTCTTCAGCGCCCTATGTGCCGAGAATGCCACCTCAGCCCTCATTTTGGCCCTAGGATCTAAGCCCAGCAGAAGACACCGAAACTGGTACGTTCTCCAGATTATACCCAAGCCAAAGGGGATAGAGAACCAGGTGCAAGCCGTCCTTCAAGCCCTAAAGTCCATAGAAAAACACGTTATCCAGGCGAGATATCCGCTCAAGGATGAGAGAGGAAAGCTCACTTCTCCCTCAGAATACTATGACAAGGAAAAAGCAGAGGAACTCCTTAACAAGGCAAGGATCATACTAGAGAAAACGGAGACCACAATAAAAGCCATGAGACAATAAAACTAACTGTAACCCAACCTTCTCTTCACTTCAACAGTTTTTTCTTTGCCTTTTCATACTCCTCTTTCGTTATGGCTCCCTTTTCCAACAGCACGTTAAGCCTTTCAAGCTCGCCTACTAATGAAGTTGAGGGCGCGGGCTGTGCTGTAGAAGGCATTTTCTCAGTTATCTTCTCAAGGGCAACTGCCATCCTCTGTTCCTGAGCGACCTCTCTCCATTCAGTTAGCTTCGCAACCAATGTCTGCCTCACAGACGACGGATCTGGGACATCCCAAAAAGTGTTTCCCCTCCCTCTAAGCAACGTAGGCGTGGTTGATCCAGCCCCTCCGCCCACTAAGACGTCCCCTACGCCAGCTCCCACGCCAGCTCCAGCATGAGCGTATCCCACTTCCAAACCAGCGGTACTCACGAACATCAAACTACCACAGTTGAAGAACCTCGCTAAGACGCCTTGGCTGACATGTACGTCCCTGATCTGGTCTAGTGTTAACTCCCTCTCATATGTTCCGAAGACCCAAGACTTCTGAATACGAACGGACTTATCAGTGATATAGAACACGTAAGCTCGTTTGTTATAGTAATAGACCGCAAAGTATAAGCCTGTGATTAAAAGCCAGACGGCAAACGCAGTTAAGCCGTATTGAGGACTCAGTGTCCAGAGTAAATAGAACAGCGGGCTAAGCAGCAGCGTTAAGGCAAGAAAGGCCAAGGAGAATTTTACCACAGTCTTCTTCATATACGGCCTTCCAGACCATATTACCTCACTCATTCTTTAGCGTCTCCTTTTCACCCCAAAGTTAGAAATGGCCAAAATATAAAGTTACACTATTGCAGTGCAGTTTTATTGAATACGAATATCTAGCATGAGCCATTTGCAAAAAATAAAAGGATTTTTGTCTAAAAGTGCGTCTAATGTTTTAGACATCTATGAATCGCTAGTGCTAAAAACTGTACCTAACCCACCCTCTCCCAATTCGGAGTTTTTATGTCTGATTCTTTGAGCCATATGGCCCAGCATAGCAGGATTTGGGAGTATCCTGTTTCCCTTGAGAAGGCCTCCATTTGCTTAATGAAGTCTATGTCATTTTCTGCCTTTATGCCGAAGTTTTTCAAAACTGCTCTTTTCACGATCTTGTCCGGCATGGTGGTGTCCACTCCAGCCTGCAAACGCAAATACTGAAACGTGATTAGGCCGACGCCTTGAATTTTTCCTATGGGGTCTTCCCTCCAGTTTTCGTAGTTGGCTTTTTCAGCCCAGAACCGTAGGGCTTCAAAGTCGTCCTTTAGTCTGTTTTCTTTTCTGATTTGGTCGAATTTTTTGCATATGTTTATGGCGGCTGTCCAGCATCGCTTGTTGTTCATTATTTTTCTGAGCCTTTGGTCCTGGGGCGTCAGCCTAGAAAGGTCTTGGATGGAGGAGATTTGGCCTGTTTTAACGTAGTTTTCGTAGAACTGCTTTACTCTAGGGACCACGATCTGGAAGTAGTTGAGGCCTATGGAGTCTAGGGCTGCGTCCACTATGATTA
>Ga0315312_1001122_pt1 | contig 22730 bp, 19 predicted proteins | sample TDP7_MG_FD_203629 | JGI IMG/M metagenome (GOLD analysis project Ga0315312, IMG submission 203629) | Freshwater sediment microbial communities from Lake Towuti, South Sulawesi, Indonesia - TDP7 | ecosystem: Environmental > Aquatic > Freshwater > Lake > Sediment | place: Indonesia: South Sulawesi... | reverse complement strand
AATGACATAATAGCCTCTGCTTGTCCTCTTGAAGTGTCTTAATCCTGAACCAACTTTTCATGTCTAAACTTCCACTTACGACTCTATAACGCTGTAGGAGGGAGCTGTCAGACACCCCCCTCCTACTTCTCTGTAGGAACAGGAGGTTGAACGACTCCTGTTCCCCTCCGATAGCAGTTTAATGAGCCTCTGGTTGCCCTCCTCAGTCAGGGAATACTCAAATTTGCTTGAAACCCCTCTTCTTTCTATCAGGTTCCTCCTCCGTAAATAAAATAACATGGCGTTGAAGAAACGGGTACTCCGCTGATCCCTCTCTGACAAGCCAGCGTTGTAGATTTGGGTCAGTTCATCAAGTCTGAGAGGCACCTGGGAGACCTTGAGAATTTTTAGAATCTCCAAAGATGTCTTCAAACTCTAATCTCCTGCCTCTTTTTCCTCTCAATCTGGAAAGCCTTTACAAGGAAGTCGCTTGCCTGAGCTGCTGGCTCCTCTGCCTTTGCCCTAAGCTCTTCCAGGCTCATGACGTTCTGCTTTCTCTTCTGAACCTGTGAGAGTGCGTGGAACCTCTTCTCATTCTCCCGCCTAAGTTCCTCCAAATAGGCACTTGCAGCCTCGTAGACCTTCTGGTCAATGGTTCTAAAATCCCGTTTCGGGAGAACTTTTCCTTCGGAAAGCAAGAAGGACTCGGCATCATCTTTGCCCAGCTGTTCTAGGTTTTTTGTCTCTCTTTTCATTGCCAAGTTCTGTAAGTCTCTAAGCCTTTCTTGGAAGCCCTTTTCATATGAATTGGGCTCTTCGTCTTCCTTTTTCTCTTGGGAGAGTTCTTGAGTGGTATCAAAGTTGAGCCCTCTTATTATCATAAGCTTGGAAGTTCTCTGATAGGCCCTTTCGAGAACTTCCTGAAGCTCTGTACCCATTTTCTGAAGCCTATCCAAGAGACTTAGCATCCTCCTGAGGATTGCGTGACCCTTCTCAGAGACTGGGATATACTCATACTCTGACAACTCCTGAATGATCTCAGAATATTCTTTGAGGTTCTCCTCCAGATCCCTCAAACCTTCCCTAGAAAGCTCCCTCTTAATGAGGAAACTCTCCAGTTGCTCTAGCAGGAGGGGAACCTCGTCTTCTAGGGCTTGACCCATGTTGTAGCCCATAATCTCACTCCTTGAGATACATATTCCTTATAACCTATATAAACTCTTCATAGCAACTAGATTGGCTACAAGATCGACTTATTTAACAGAACATGTCAAAATCTACCTCTTTGGAAAGGCCCTTCGGGTGTCTGATAGTGCCTTTTATGACTCTGAGAATTGCCTCCAAGCTGGCTACTTCTTCACGGTGAAGAAGATCCTTGGCCGACGTGTCGGCCAAATCATCTCTAGCTTTGAAATTATGACTCTAAGAAATCCTCCCTCAAGAGTGCGTCATGTCGCACCATATGCCTTTTCCCGACATGACGGGAATAACCTTTGCAGAATTATGATGTCCAAAATTGTTAAAGGAATGGGTTCCCTAGAGATGCTAGGGACTTATTACTAGGGACATAAATCCTACAGTAGAGGAAAGGGAGGCTCTTATCCCCAAGCCAAAGAGCTTATCCTTCCGATCCTCCTTCCTAAGAAACATCAAAGTCCGAACTGGGATAAATTCTTAGAGTCGTAAAACTAAGGCTTTGGTTTCTTCTCTCTGAGTGTCCTAAGAGGTCTATTCAGAACCTCCCGATGTACTCCAAGCCTTGTGCTCTTTTCTAAGTCAATCAGCTACTCTAAGGTAGCTGTCTTCAATTGTTCCTTGATAAGCTCCTTAATCCTCCCAAGGGTCATGGTTTCTCTCAGTCTCCGATTCTCCTCTCTGAGTTCTCTAATGACTTCAGACTCTTCTATCCTCTGTTCAATAGGTTCTACTCTGTTGAAGCCACAAGCTAGGTACTGTTCCTTCATTTCGTTAGAATATTGATTCCAATAGTAATGTTGGCGTATCCCCAGGGAGTGACCCATAAGGTACTCTCTGTGAACATCTTTCATACCTCCAGCTATAAGACGATTGTAATAGGCATCTCTGATGAGATATGTCCAAGTCCTACCTTTGACGAGTCCTAAATGTTGTCCCTTTCGCTTTATGACCTCTGTAAGAACATTCCAAATACCCCAAGGAGCCATTCTCTTACATCTACTCCTACGGTCTTTGCACTGAGTAAGAAACAGAGGAGTCTCATCTATGGGGACTTTGTATTTTCCCATGTATTCCCTCCTAAGTCCCTCAGACTCCTTAAGGTAGGCTTCTATGAGCTTAGCACAATCACGGTCATAGAGGACCCTATAGGAGGTGGCTCCCTCATTGATCCTGAACCTCTTGGGATAGACTTTGGCAGTAACAACTATTTCCTTGGGGTATCCGTCACTCTGGAGAGAGTAGATTACATCTCCATAGTTTATGCAGGAAATAGCCTGATGACCAAGGCCAGAGTTGTACATCAAACTCACGATGGCCATGTCCCGAGTAATCCTACAGGAGTCTATCCACCTCCATACTTGATCATGGGAAGGTACGATCTTCTTCGCCTCCTTCTTGGGAGGTCTAGAGGTCCTATGGAGTCTCTTGATCCAGACCATAGGAGTGTCCTCATTATGGAAGTCGTAGAAGCTCTTGACAGCATATTTCAGGTTATCAGATTTAGCAAAGTCCCCTCTGTCCTTCAGATCCTTGATGATCCTCCAGACAAGCTCCCTGGCCTCTTTCATAGGCAGCTTGAGAAGGGCTTCTAGGTCAACTCCCACGTCCAGGAGGTAGCTCATCTTGCTGAGGTAGTTTTTCTGGGTCTGTCTGGACTCAAAGGTCTCGATCCACTCCCTCACCGGCTCTATGCCCAGGAGACGTTCCGTCTTCAGCACTCCAACCAACTCGACTAGCCCTTACGATCCCAAGAAGTATTAAAGTATTTGGGTTAGGCCTTCAATGTACATCACCATCATTAGGGCTGCAGGACCGCATGTGGAGGGACAAGTCTGCTGATAGTAAGGAACATCCAACATTGGAATACTAATACTCAAACTACTCATCGTCTCCTCCCTTATCAACTCGTCTCAAGTTGTTGATTCACTTGCTCTCTCAGCGATAGCATGCATAAATCTGAGTCGACTTACACCTTTTCTCGTGCTTCAGTTTGAGGCTCCTCGGCAGGAGATGGATGTCTGTTCCCCTTTTAATGGGCAGCCTCCGCCACAGATGTTTAGGCTTGGACAGTCGAAGCACTTCTCCGGAACATACTTCCGAGCCCTTAGTTTGAGGCATAGAGGGTGGCGCCAGATCTTGCCCCAATCGTCCCTCAGGATATTGCCTAGGGGCGTGAAGTAGCTCTGGCAAGGGATGACGGCTCCATCGGGTTCAATACACATACTAATGCGGCAGGCGCTGCAGCTCTTTATCCCCAGCTCAAGCTGCAAGGGGTCGAGGACGCAGTACTCTGTCGGGGTATACCAGATGAACTCCATCCCGAGTTCTCGCGCCTTATCCCTGATACTTGTGAGAATAGGCTCAAGGCTCGAGTCTTCTAGGGCGAAGTCTTTGACTACGTCCGGCGCCTTTCCTGAGTAGATGAGGCTGTTGCAGGCGAACTGCTGCAGCCCCAGCTCATGTAAGAACCCTATGGTCTCGAGGATGTCCTTGACGTTCCACTGGTTGAGGGTCGTGTTGCTCAGAGTGTAGATCGGTGAAGCAATAGCGTTCTTGAGCCCATGCACAGTCTCCCCCCAACTGCCTTCGACCCCGGTGATTTTGTCATGAACCTTGGGGTCGTGGGACTCGACGGTTATCTGGACGTGATCCAGCCCTGCGTCTACTAGGGAGTTGAAGTATGCCGCATCCTTTAGGCGTCTTCCGTTGGTGATGAGGCCGCTGACCAGACCTCTCTCTTGGGTGTGGGCGATGAGTTTGGGGAGGTCTTCCCTGAGGGTGGGTTCACCTCCTGTGAAGGCGACATGGGGTATGCCTATCCCGTATAGCTTGTCGATGACCCTGAGCCATTCGCCTGTCGTTAGCTCCTTCGTCTGCCTAGGGCCTCCGGCGTAGCAGTGGACACAGTTATTGTCGCAGCGATAGGTCAGGGCGAGGTCCATGCGATAGGGAGCGCTCAGGGCCTTCTGGAAGGGCTCGATCTTCTCCACCCCTAGATAGGAGACTGGGCAGACGTCAGGGGTCTTGGCGAAGGTGTTGATGACGAAGAGGACCTCTTGATAGTCTTTCGCGACTGTCTCCTCATCAACCTTGTAGTGTCTCCGCATCGTGTCGATGACATCCTTCTCAGTCCTGCCCTCGATGAAGAGAGAGACGTAGTCCGCGGCTGTGGGGTTGAGGAACAGGACGCGTGAAGCATTTATGACGAGGACCCCACTGTCGTCCTCCTCGAAGCGAAGATGCAGACGCAGTCCTCTGTAAGTCTTGTCCATAACACGCAGGTGCTTGAGACCCCTCCTACTCTTTGGCCGCAACCTCCGAATAAGACTCATCTATCTGGCACCTCCACCAGCACACGCGCAAGCGCAACCCACGCAGGCACAGGCACAGGCGCAAGCGGCACAAGCGCAGACACAGTGAGACGCCCCCCTGACCGAACGCGCCTCTGCCTGTTGAGGCGCGACAAGGCGGTTCGTGAAGGCTTGAACATCTCTCACTATGTTATTGGAGGCTTGTTCGAGGCCCTTGACGACATTGTTGGCGAATTCCTGTATAGGAATAGGCTTTACCTCTCCGGTGGTTGTGGGAACCGGCCCTCCAGCAGGGGGCAGCCGAGGCCAGTACCAGTACCACCACCATCCCGGTCTTGGGAGAATGATCACATCGGGAGGGAAGGCTCCGAAACGTTTGTCGAATTCGCTGTCTGCGAGGAGCCACTCAATATTCTCCTCGATGGCGTCACCCTTCAATTCGGGCGTCCCAGCCTGTGTGACTTGGTCCCAGGCCTTTGCGACGACTGAGCGATAGTAGTTGACCGTGTCCACTCTCGAGTATCCCCTGAGTCTCCGGTCGACATTATCTCTAAGGGACAGGTATGTTCGAGCAAGCCCTAGCTCGTTCAAAGTTCCCTCAGGCTCAACCGATTTGAGGTAGTCAATCTCGTAGTAGCGAAGGTTAGGAGGAGGCTGGTCTTGCCCAGGCTCCAACTCTTTGACCTTAACGATCGGCTCCATAGCAACCACTTGAATCCTACGTTTCAACAGAAGCCCGAAGAGGATCATTGTCAGGACGCGAATAGGTTTTAGGCCGAGAACCATGGCCGCTTCGACGGCTGTGAGTCCCCGTACCGCTCCAAGGGCCTCCACGGCTACTCGAGGCTTCTCATACGTCGCTTTCCTACGCCTTAGCAGGATGATGACTATGAGTGCAATAGCGGCTAGGACGACTGCAGCGATGGCGACGTACAACCATATGCTTGGACCTAGGGTCACGTACTTCTCTGGGAAGGAGGTGCCTACCCTGAACTGTTGGGTGGCGGGCCAATTACTCCGCTCCCAGTAGACGACGTAGCTGCTATCTTCCGTGAGAAGGTTGTCGTAGAAGATTTCCGTTGTCTTGATCTCTCCTTTTTGGACACCTTGGGGAAGGACGATGGCTACGCGAAGGTTGCCTATTGGTCCGACTGGGGGAGGATCAACGAAAGTCGAGGGAATGAAGAGCATCCCGACGTTTCCAGGGTTCGTCGAGTCAGGAGAAACCATTCCTGGGACGATGGCGTAGACAAGGAAGATGTATTGTTTGTTAAGGACTATTCTCCCCGTGGGATCCTTCAAATATACATCAACCTTGTAGTCTGAGCCCCTAGAGACATCGTTCCATTGGAGAGGTACCTCAGATAGGTCTCGGGCATACTGGATCTGGAAGCCTCCTTTGGGCATTCCAACGGTGACGATTCCTTGGGGCGAGCCTGAGAGGTAAGTTACCGTGATATTGTATTGAAGGCCTATGGACCCGTCCGTGTCTATCCAAATATGTGCCCACTCTTTGTCAACGTTATAGGTTACTGGCACTTGTGCACGCGCTGAAGGAATGAGAATCGGAACAGCAAGAACGCATAAGAGAAATAGGGTGAGGGCCGGGCCTAGGGCTCGGCTTCGACTCACCATTTCGGCTCCTCTGTCAACTCGAACTTGTTCCCACAGTAGTTGCAGGTAACATAGGGTCTGCCAGCGACGATCTGAGCTTTCGTGGGGTCTACGATAGCGCCGCAGTTGGGGCACTTAACCTCCTTGATCGTCGGTGTTCCGCTGAGGGTGAGTGTTTGCCTGATCTCTATCGGCTTCCTCTCCCTGCCGAAGTAGAGGAGGAGGCCCGCGACTACGAGGAGGGCTAGTCCTTCGAAGAAGTAGACTATGCCGAGGTTCGAGGAGATCATGAAGATTAATCCGAGAAAGATGAGGGCGGCGGAGGCGAGGTACATTATTATCTTCAATGGTCCACGTGCCATTTCTCACACATCCATACTTGAGAAGGTACCTAGCTACATTAAACCCTCCCGTCTACTCTTCCACTTCATCACTGCTGGGGACCTGTCTTCGCTGAGACCACGGCTCTCTTGGGCCACATCCTTGAGGCCGCGAAGATTATGATGACGCCTACGACGATGCCGAGGAGGACGAGGAGGACGCCCAGCGGGTAGCCCCTCGCGCCGAGCGTTCCAATGATGCCCAGTACCAGTATTAGCACGCCCCATCCTGCCGTTAATGAAGCTTCCATCTCGCCCACAGCCGGCTCCATGCTCTTCAAACCCGATGCAACTAGGAGCCATACCCCCAATCCCGCAAGGGCAAGCGTCGGGACCTCCGCCAAGGAGACCAGTCCCATTATGTTTAGGAAGTAGAATAGGGCGCCGAGGACCACCACGACACCCGCCGAGGCCAAAGCCCATGGTCTACCCATCGTGCTTACTCCTTCATGGGAAGGACTCAACTCGTCTTATAGGGGTTTCCCCGAATCCTTGGGAAACACCTAAAAGTAGGCATCCTTTGTCTTGAGAGTAAGATATCGAAGGGATATAGTTGGAGAAGAGCCCCTACGAGAAGATTAGGAGCGAGACCCGACTCATCGAGAAGATAGGCCTAGCCATCCCAGGTTACAGAGGGTATAAGCTCAAGGAACTTCGACGTGAGGCAGACAAGCTGATAAGGAGTCATATGTATCGGCAACTAACTCTGACGCGAGATGACTTGAAGGTCGCCTTCCAGAAGCTCGTCGACAGCAAGGTAACCGAAGCCTATCAAGAGATCGACAGATTAATAGCCCGATTAGACGCCGTCTCATCCCAGATAAACTATGCTTCCTACGGCTACGCCGGCTTCTTCGACGCCGTCAAGATTCAAGAGGAAAACCTAGACCGGATGCTGGACTTCGACTCGAAGCTCGTGGATAACGTGAAAGCTCTCTCCGAAGAAGTAAGGAAGTTGAAGGACGATGTTACTGGCGGGTACTTCGGGAATGTTATGAACAGCACAAGGAGTATCCGTGGGATAGTCGATGGAATCGACGGTCTTATGAGTGAGAGGAAGAACGTCATCTTGGGGGTGATGTAGATGCCTCAGATAATCGAATGGCTTAACCCGGGACCGGATGACATAGTCTGGCAGTACCCTGAGGAGAACATAACTTGGGGAGCGCAGCTCATAGTCCACGAGAACGAGACAGCCGTCTTCTTCAGAGACGGAAAAGCCTTAGACACCTTCGGCCCCGGAAGGCATACCCTGACGACCCTCAACCTGCCCATCATAACCGGAATCGTATCCAGACTGGCAGGCTTCCCCCAGACTCCCTTCAAGGCGAACGTCATCTTCGTCTCCATGAGGCAGTTCCCCGGTAAATGGGGTGCCCGAGCACAGACAACCGACCTCGCCCCGCTCTTGGTGAATGGCAGCTTCTGGGTTCGAGTCGGCTACCCCCAGGTCTTCGTGAACGAGGTCGTGGGGATGCGGAGCATCTACACGACACCAGAGGTTAATGCCTTCCTCAGGGGATTCATAAACGAGCGGATCATAGACGCCCTCTCAAGATACAGTTTAGAGGCTGTCTTCACGAAGCTGGACGAGACATCTATTGATGTGAAGAACACAATACTGGACGCCTTCAAACGCATCGGCCTAGACCTCATCGACCTGAGGTTTGAAGGGGCGGACACGACCCCTGAGTACAGGGAGCGGCTCTTCTGGCTTAAAGCGACCGGCGCGCCCAGCGAAGTGCTACGGATGCAGACAGTGAAGGAGACCGCCGGAGAACTGGCCAAGTCCCCAGGCGCAGCCCTCGGCGCAGGCTTGGTGATCATACCACCCCTCTTCTATCCAACTCCAGGTGCCCCAGCCCAACCAATGGCCCTAGTCGTCTGCCCCAACTGCAAGGCCCATGTCCCATCGAACTCCAAGTTCTGCCCTAACTGCGGCGTCGCCTTGGTTGCTCCAACTACCCCCCAGCCCCCTCCGACGAAGGCCTGTCCCAAGTGTGGTCAGAGCGTTTCTGCAGCTGCTTCCTACTGCCCGAACTGTGGTCAGAAGCTCGAATAGAAGCCTACGTCTCAGAGCGATCGATAGAACTAGAGATCGTTGTTTCCTTCGAGGGATGAGGAGAGTCCAACTTCAGACTAGTGCAGGACTTTTCCCAAGGAAACATCTCTGCCCAAGGATCTTGGATCAAGCCTCATGGGAAGACCTGCTGGCTTCCCCGATAAAGACTTTTGTCACGATCAGACCGACCTAGGAAGTCTCTACCTTAGGTCCAAAGAGAATCCATGTTATATATTTCTTCATATCAGACTTGGATTTGCTCTGACAGTGCTAGAGTACCATGGGGAGGTGGTGCTGTGAGAGCAAAGACGGTCAAGAATCTCCAGATCATTGTAATTGTCTGTGCAATGCTACTGGGGTCAGGGCTCTTGGTACACTTCTATGTGACCACGGACCCCACTCCAGACTGGTGGTACAACAACTCCATAATCGGACCCTACTATTATCCTTGGCTGAGGTTTGTCACACAGCTCCTACTCTTGGCAGGGGTTGGGACTCTGTTAGTAGGACTAGTCCTAGAAAGTAGGGTCCGTCCCACACATGAAGAACAGACAGTGGCCTGAATATCCTAGTTTCACGGTGGCCCAGCACTAACCCAATGCCTGACTTTCCCCGAGAAACAACTCAGCACAAAGAGCTCTTGGACCAAACCTCATGGAAGACCCACATTGTAGGACCTCTCAGTGAGATCCTAGACAGGTTCAAAGAAGTATCTACTATCTTACTCATACAAGCATCTATTCAAGAATTGTTAACTGGTAGTTTCAAACAGTAAAAAAAGAGTTCGGTATAGATGTTATAGAGATGGAGGTATTACTGTGGCTTTGATTACGGGTTTCAGGTTGTGTTCTGGGTTGCTGGCGATATTGATCGTGTCAACTTGTATATCGAGGATTAAGATTGTGGTTCCTCCTGCCTTTATCTCAAAATTGACCAGTATCTTGAACTTTTCGCTTGGGACTCGAAGAGCAAAAGGATCAACGCCGATCTCAGTAGATGTTGCATTGGTAAACTCTAACCCTTCAACAACGTGCATCCGCACCATATTATAGATTCCTTGTTCTAAATGGCCTATAGCAGCATCCATAGTTACGCCACCAAGTTTTAGTAAGTCGAAGGAGATTCTGCCTCCCTCAATCGGTACTTCAATCCAGTCACCCGTCTCATTGCGGACTTCAAAACTGTCGATGGTCATGTTGAGGTGCCTCAAGTCTGCCGGTGCGTCAGTTATCTTGATAACTAGCGTCCCTGCCGTTGCGGTAGGGAGTATCATTGGCATCGTTGCAATTATCAAGATGGCTATCAGGATGCCTGTAGCTCCAAATATGGTGACTTTGGTTCCGTTTAAGACCATTCTCGTTTTCACCTCCCGTAATTTTCTTAAGATATTATTGGTCAAACGGTTATTTAATGCAACATTTTTGAACACTTGCATAAATCTATTAAACGACTAAACCTTAATCTGTTCAACTTCTTGTACACTAGGGCTTCTGTCGCCAGACCCTGACGGTCTCGTACCATAGGATTCCTGTGGCAAGGAAGCCGAAGATCAGGGCGAAGACGCTGGAGAAGTCTATCTCCCTAAGTTGCAGTAAAAAGTAGACGAGGAGCGTTGTGAATATGGTTGCGTAAAGCGTGTACCGGGGTAGCATTAGGGTTCCCAGCTTCGTGAACTGTTTGAGGATGCCCACCCTCACCTCCCTTATGAGGCGATACTCACCCCCCTCCTCCTTGACTAGGCCAAGGTCCTCAAGCTTCTTCAGGTGGTATGTGGCCAAAGCCGGGCTTGAAAAGCCCAACGCTTTTTGAGTTTCCCTAACCCCAACAGTGCTGCTTGGAGACCTCAAGAGACGCCAATAAACCCTGAGAGTGTTGCCCTTAAGCTCGCTGGCAATCTTTTCATCATTAACCTCTGAATCTCCCAATCCCACGCCTCTCTCGTCCAATTCCCACCGATGAATAAACCTGGTTGTAAATTAATAGAGTTATGAACTATCAAGCTATATTTAGTGACATTCACCAAGTATCGGCATGCAACTATGTGGCTCGGCTCTCCCCATGTGAGATTGAGAACGCCTATGACAATAAAGGCCACGCGAAAATCTATAGGTATGTGCTCCTCAGATGAGATTCCAGCCCCTCCTCGTATACACGATTTAGCCGATGATTCAAACTACTCCCTGAGGAGGCTTATGGTATAAAGAACGAGATGGCTGACTGGGCCAAGTATCCAAAAAACTTTGACTCAGTGGAAGTTTGAGACCCGCGCGGATTTGGCAAGATGTGGTCAAGGCTGGTCGCGAGATAAATGTGGATGTGGCTAGGCTCGTGGAGCAATGACAAGCCATCCCGGGAGCGGGGCTCCAAGAAGACCTTCAAGGTCCCTTTTACCTAGAGTAAGTGAGACTCAATTTCCAACGTCACTACCTTGCCACGTGCTCTGTTCCACATGTCAATAACGCTTATTGAGGTCATAGCATCCTATCAAAGGATGCCAACTTGCCATACATCTCAGGACCTGGGATGATAATTCGCCAGATGTGACCCCCTTTGGACGACCCGTCTCGCTACCACGCTCTCCTGAAGGACGAGACTAGGAGGAGAATAGTGGAGATGCTTGGCGAGCAGGAGAAGGTGGGCTTCAAGGAGCTCCGGGACAACCTGAAGGTGGGTGTTGGAACCCTCTACTATCACCTAGATATCTTGGCGGACTTCATAACCCAGGATAAGAACCGCAAGTACGCACTCAACGAGAGGGGGCGCCTCCTCTACCAGACCATCAAGGAGGGAACCATGCCAGCGGCTTTGAAGTTGGATCGTACCTACCAGATTGGAATGCTCCGCTGGCTATTCCTTTCCCCGATTATGAGCAGGATGAGCAGCTACACCAAGTGGCTACCCGTATCCGCCCTAATATTCGTCTTCGGAGCGGTTGGAGTGGGTTTGGCAAGGCTCGACCCCATCCTCCTCTTCTACGCCCCAACCACGCGCAGCTTCGAGCTGACCGCCGCTTCCTTCCTCTTCTACTGGATTGGTGCATTCTTCCTAGTAGACCTCCTAGCCTACCTCATCTACAGGAGGATCGGAGAGGACATCCATCTCTTCGTCTGCATGGGGATAGCCGCAATTCCCTTGGCCGCCTACCCCTACCTGCACATGATCCTGTACCTGGCCGTCCCTCCAACAGTAGTGACCTACGTCCTAAGGGGCGTGCTCCTAGTCCTCCAAGTTTGGAGTTTGATTCTCCTCACCTCAGCCTTCTCCTATGGCAAAGGCCTACGCCTAGAGCGAGCCGTGATCCTAAGCCTCTCTCTGCTCTACGCCAACATAGCCCTCCTGATCGTCCTGGGAAACCTAACCCTCACTGGGTAGAAGAAGAACAGAAAGAAAGGAGGGGAAGAGTTGTTGGTCAGATCGATCGGAGGACTACGGCTCGGCCCCTTGATTTTGCCAGAAGCATGACTAAGGTCATCGCCGTAGCCACGACGACCAGGAGGATTACCAGCTGCGTCGACAGGATTTGTGGTGCAACTAGTTGCGCGGATAGAGCGGCTGCCTGCGTGCCTCCGACCGTCACTTGGTAGCTGGGTGTTGTGGCTGAGGGAGCTGTAGTTTCAGGTGTTTCGACGCCTATGGAGGGGTCGTGGACTAGAGTTCCATTGAAGTATGGATAGCCGATGAACAACCTCAGACTGGCGCCATGAGCCCTATAGGCAGCTTTGACCGGTACTTTGAAGGAGCCTGAGGAGTTTGTGACCATGGCTGAGGCTATGAATTTGAAGAACCCTGCCAGCGTCTGGTTGTCTGACGCGAACTGCAGCTTGAAATGATCCTTGAGGCCCTTCGCGATCTCTATGGGAGTTTCATCGTCATCGACTTTGCCCTTCGAGAGGCCGACAGCATGATTCTCAACGAACATTTGGCGGGTTGTTGCGGAGGTCTCAAATTCGTCGTCCTCAGCGTCGTTGAGCCTAGTCCTGTTGACGGATGCGAGGTGGATTCCAAGGGCTAGACCCGTATTCGTCTTCGGGACCTTAACGCCATAGCTTTCAAGTCTCTCTAGTAATGGTTGGACTAGGTCGAGGTTCCATCTCCAGTCCTTGACGATGAAGTCCATCTTCATCTCGTTGACACCGACCTTATAGCTATAGACGACCGTGCCGTCCGGGGCCTTGACATCCTCTGTAACGGTTGTGTTGTAGAATCGTACCCTGATGGCAACATTGTTCTCGGCAAACCTAAAGCGCGGCAACGCCCTCGTCAGGTTGAAGGTGAAGGTTAGGCCGATGATCTTATCGTCGTCGGCGGTGATGTTGCCCACGTTCTGCAGTGTCCACTTGCATCCGCTGAAGGGAAGATATGCTGGGTGCCCCCACCCTCGGGTGATGTCGCCGATGACTTCTCTGAGCCTCATTAGATCACGAAGCTGGGACATTTGGAATAGGCCCCTTGGGTGCTCCATCTCTTCGTCGAATAGTTCCTTGAACTTCAAACCCTCGGCTTCGAACCGATGCATGTAATAGGGAGTCTGGAAGGTGAAATACTCTGTTAGGCCGTCGAACTTCACTACATAGACGTTCTCAGGCTCCTTGTTGTACCACCATAGGAACATCGGCTTCCTCCCCCCAGCTGGGAAGAGGACTGTGATGATATCAGTCTTGATGGTCCTCCATCCATTGTCTTCGCTGTCTTCCATAATAACCGATGATGTGCTAGCCTGTGCAGCGACTATGCCTTGTGTCAGCAACGGCGTCATGAAGACCGCTATGAGGAGCGATACGATTAGTTTCTTTGTCGTCCGCACCGCATTCACCGTCAAACAATAAGTCCTAAAGGAAACTTAAGCCGACCGTTTCGAGAAAACTAGAACTTCTCACTCGAACAATTCGAGGCGCCGATACCATCGAAAATCACAGAAAAAGTCTACATTATGTACGTTTTCCTTGAAAGACACGATGACTACTGGCATATTGGTGAATCTACCTGAGAAGAATCTTGGAGATCTCCCCTAGGTTCCTAACATAGACGTCAGGTCTATCATATTCGTCCAGTACCTCCAACGTACGATATAGGAACATCTCGGTGGTCTCAATCTGTATCGTGCCCATGCCAAAGACGTTCGGCCAATGGACGTCGCAGCGAGGATTATCCCCAACCATGACGAACTCCTCCGGTCTTCTCTTCGGGAAACTTGAGAGGAATGCGATCCAGAATTCCCGGTCACTCTTCATCCAGCCAATGTCTATGGAGTAAAAGGACTTGGAGAAGTACTTCTCGAGGCCGAAGGCATTCGCGATCACCTTCGTGACGCCAGATGTGTCGCTGCAGACTACCAGCTCATACTTCTCTTGCAGAGCCTCAAGGAGCTCAGTGCAGCCTTTCCTTAACTTGAGGCCAGCCATGTAGACCTTAAAGGCTTCGTCTCTGAGAGTTTCAGGGTGCTCCACGACGTATGTAAGGGCCACAGTCTCCTCGAAGGACAGTCTTCCGGTCTGCACCTCGTTCCATCTTAATGGCGGGGCGTTCTCTCGCCTCCTGAGCCCTAACACTTCCCGGAAGACCTCGTCCCAGCCCCGGTACCTCCCGTCGATCAAGGTGCCATTTATGTCAAAGGCGACGCAACAGACGGCCTCGAACAACGCATGGCCCACCAGTCTCTCCCAATCTTGCTGCGATGCATAAATGTTTTCCAGCAATGGACAGAATTGACGGCCTACGACCGCCAAGGCAAGGTTTATAAACCACACTAGTTTGCTACTTACGGTAGCTCTGAGTAGAGGGCACCCCCTGCACCTGGGGAGAAAGAGGACCCAGCCTTCTGGGTCGGATGGCTTTTCCATGGGTTGCGGCGAAGGAGGTGGTAAGCCCTTTGTCGAAAAAGAAGACTGAGAAGACCGAGATGATCGATATTTCTTCCCATGTCCTTGTCCCGAAACATGTACTTCTCTCAAAGAAGGAGGCGCAGCAGGTGCTTGAGAAATACAGGATCAAGCCACATCAACTCCCCTACATCAAACGCTCAGACCCGGCCATCCGAGAGATCAAGGCACAGGTGGAAGACATCATCAAGATTGTGCGGCGCAGCGAGACGGCTGGAGAGGCAATAGCCTACAGGTACGTGATTGAGGATTAGGAGCAGAGGGTAAGTAAGATTTTGGAATGATTTGACATGTCTGTCAAGAGTCAAGATCTATGGTTATTGACGAAGTTCTTCTTCGAGTCGGAAGGTCTCGTGAGACAGCACCCCGACTCGTACAACGACTTCATCGAACGGGATCTCCAGAGCATCGTCGATGAGGTTGGAGAAATCTCAATCGACTCCCCTGACTACCCATTCAAGATTAGGCTTAAACACCTAGAGATCGGGAGGCCAAGGGTAGTCGAGGTGGATGGATCTGACCATCCCGTCTATCCCATGGAGTGTAGGCTGAGGAACCTCAGCTACGCTGCCCCACTGTATCTTGAGATGGTCGTAGTACGGGACGACCGGGAGGAATCATCGGAGCTTGTACACATCGGCGACATACCCGTGATGCTAAAGTCCAAACTCTGCCTGCTGTACAACAATAGCATCAACGAACTCATTCAGGTCGGAGAGGACCCCCGCGACCCAGGTGGGTACTTCATCGTGAACGGGTCCGAAAGGGTCATAGTGGCCTTGGAAGACCTAGCCCCCAACCGAATAGCAGTTGACCGAGATGACTCCGGTACCAGGCCGGTGTTCAGGGCAAAGGTCTTCTCTACGACGGTGGGCTTTCGAGCCCGAATAACAGTCAAGCTGAAGCCAAACAACGCTCTAACGGTATCTATCCCTGGAGTCCCGGCGGACATTCCTTTCATAATTCTGATGCGGGCCCTTGGCGTTGAAGCTGACAAGGAGATTGTCGAGATGGTTTCCGGCGTCGAGGAGATACAGAACCTTCTCGACGCTTCCTTCGAAGAAGCAGCAGGAGTTAACACTGTAGCCGAGGCTGTCAGGTACATCGGCAACCGAGTTGCGCACGGGCAGGTCGAAGAGTATCGCCTTAGGCGTGCAGAGAGTGTCCTCGACCGCAACTTCCTTCCTCACATTGGGAGCCCGCCTGGACAGAGACGCGAGAAGGCCTACTATCTGGGCGAGATGGCCTCACGTGTCATTGAGCTAAAGCTAGGTCTGAGGGAGCAGGATGACAAGGACCATTACGCCAACAAACGACTGAAACTTGCTGGTTCCCTTCTCGCAGACCTCTTTAGAGTCGCCTTCCGTAACCTATGTAGGGATGTAAAGTACCAGCTTGAGCGAATGAGCGTTCGGCGCAGGAGACTCTCGATAAGCGCCGCTGTGAGACACGGAATAATAACCGAGAGAATTCAGCACTCCCTTGCCACCGGCAACTGGGGACATGGTCGAGTAGGCATAACCCAACTTCTCGATAGAACCAACTCGATTTCCACCTTCAGCCACCTCAGACGCCTCCAGTCACCCCTCAGCCGGAGCCAGCCCAACTTCGAGGCACGAGACCTCCACCCAACCCATTGGGGAAGACTCTGCCCAAATGAGACGCCCGAAGGGTCGAATTGTGGCCTAGTCAAGAATCTGAGCCTCATGGCAAAGATATCGGTGAAGAGAGAGTCGAGCGAAATCAAGCAAAATCTATTCAGGCTTGGGATGCTGCCCTCGGATAAGGTGGAGGCCAGTGCTAAGGCCAGCAATGCAAAGGTCTTCCTCGACGGTGCATTGGTCGGTTTCTGCTCCGACCCCGAAGGCCTCTTCAAGACCTTCAGAGATCTGCGGCGAAGGGGTGATATAGCCCCAGATGTCAGCATCGCGCACTATCATTCTACCTACAAAGGAATCGCCACCAGCGAGGTCTATGTGAACTGCGATGCAGGTAGGGTGATGAGGCCCCTCGTCATTGTAGAGGAGGGGGCCCCGAGGCTCACAAAAGACATTATTCTGAAGCTTAGGTCAGAAGAGATGAGATGGCCCGACATCCTGAGGCAAGGAATAATCGAGTACCTAGACGCTGAGGAGGAAGAGAACAGCCACGTCGCCCTAGACTTCAACGAGGTCGAGACGGATCATACCCACGTCGAAATCGCCCCCTTCACCATCCTTGGGATCTGTACATCCCTCATCCCCTATGCGGAACACAACCAGTCCCCCAGAAACTCATACGAAGCCGCCATGGCCAAGCAAGCTCTCGGAATCTTCGCCACAAACTTCTTCAACCGTGTTGATACCCAGTTCCATATACTCCACTATCCTCAGATCCCGCTAGTCAAGACAAAACCGATGGACGTTCTAGGTTACTACGAGAGGCCTTTTGGCCAGAACCTTGTTGTGGCGGTGATCTCCTTCGAGGGCTACAATATGGAGGATGCCCTTGTCTTTAACAAAGCCTCCATCGACCGCGGTTTGGCTAGATCGACCTTCTTCCGCGTCTACAAGGCTGAAAGTAGAAGATACCTTGGGGGACTAAAGGATAAATTTGAGGTCCCAGAGGCTGGCACACGTGGTTTCAGAGGCGAGCAATACTATCGCCTCTTGGAGTCGGACGGCATAGTAAGCGTCGAATCTACCATCGACGGCAACGACGTCCTTGTGGGAAGAACCAGCCCACCTAGGTTTCTAGAAGAATACAGGGAGTTCGAGGTCAAGGGACCGACACGACGAGACACTTCTGTCACATTAAGACCGACGGAGACGGGCACAGTGGACGAAGTTTTCATGACGGGGTCGGCCCAAGGCAGCGATCTGGTCAAGGTTCGAGTCAGGGATGAGAGGGTGCCTGAACTCGGGGACAAGTTTGCTTCGCGCCATGGCCAAAAGGGAGTCATCGGAATGGTCGTACCTCCGGAGGATATGCCCTTCACATCAGACGGTGTGATACCCGATGTCATAATAAATCCCCACACCATTCCCTCACGCATGACTATAGGGCAGTTCATCGAGTCCATGACCGGAAAGGCAGCTGCTCTTTCAGGAGAAATCTTAGATGGGACGCCTTTTAGCAACATCACGCAAGAGGATGTACGGCGAATCCTGGTGAAGCATGGCTTCCAGCCCGCGGGCAAGGAGGTCATGTACAACGGCATCACAGGAGAGAAGTTCATCGCTGATATCTTCGTCGGAATCGTCTACTATCAGAAGCTCCACCACATGGTCGCGGATAAGATGCATGCCCGGGCTCGAGGGCAGGTCCAGATGTTGACGCGCCAACCAACCGAGGGGCGTTCCCGTGGTGGTGGGCTAAGGTTCGGTGAGATGGAAAGAGACTGCCTCATCGGTCATGGGGCCGCGCTTCTGCTGAAAGACCGACTTCTGGAAGAGTCGGATAAGAGCAGTGTGTACGTCTGCGAAAGATGCGGCCACCTCGCCTACTTCGATTTCAGGCAGAGGCGGTATGTCTGCAAAATCTGTGGAGAGGCTGGCAGCATATCCCAGGTTACCGTCTCGTACGCCTTCAAGCTCCTTCTCCAAGAGATGATGGCTTTGTGCATATCGCCGAAACTCATACTCAAGGAGAGAGCGTAAATGAGCATCGTTGAAGAAGAGGCATACAAGCTCATAGATGGAATCAAGTTCGGAATCCTGTCTCCCAATGAGATAAGGCGCTTGTCAGTAGCCGAGGTGCTCATGGCCGACACCTACGACGAGGATGGAATGCCCATAGCCAATGGTCTCATGGATGGCCGCTTCGGAACAATTGAACCCCGGCAGCGATGCAAGACTTGTGGGAACACAGCAGCTAGGTGCCCTGGCCACTTTGGCCACATCGAACTTGCCGTTCCCGTAGTTCATCCATCCTTCGCGAAGTTGATCTACAAGCTTCTGTCGGTTACTTGCCGAAGCTGCGGCAGGGTCCTCCTGGCTGACGATAAGATCCAAGAGTTCAAGGAAAGGATCGAGAGGGAGACAAAGCTTCTGGGAGCACCGTCAGAAAGCCTGTTCAAAATGATCGAGCTCAGGGCCAAGAAAAGCGTCTCCTGCCCTCACTGCGCAGCCGAGCAGTCAAAAATCAGCTTCTCCAAGCCAACAGTCTTCCAAGAGACCTTGGGTAGCGGAGGGGCCAACCGATTGGCGCCAAGCATGATTCGCGAACGCCTCGAACGCATCCCAGACGGTGACTTAGTCCTCCTCGGATTAGACCCCGAAAACGGTAGGTCGGAGTGGACGATTCTTCAGGTTCTACCTGTTCCACCAGTATATGTACGTCCTTCCATCACCTTGGAGTCGGGAATCCGCTCTGAAGATGACCTGACCCACAAGCTTGTTGACATCCTACGGATAAATCAGAGGCTGAAAGAGAATATTGAAGTGGGCGCTCCAGCCCTAATAGTCCAAGACTTGTCTGAACTACTCCAGTACCACGTAACCACATACTTCGACAATGAGGCGTCTGGCATTCCTCCGGCCCGCCACAGATCGGGCCGCGCGTTGAAGACCTTGAGTCAGAGGTTGAAGGGCAAGGAGGGTCGTTTCCGAAGCAACCTTTCTGGGAAGAGGGTGGACTTCTCGGCGAGGACCGTCATCTCACCCGACTCGAACATGGACATAAACGAGGTCGGGATACCTATGGATGTAGCCAAGCGCCTCACGGTGCCCCAGAGGGTTACGGCTTGGAACATGGATGAGTTGAAGCAACTTATCCTTAACGGCCCGGATAACTATCCCGGCGCGCTATACGTTGTAAGGCCCGACGGAAGAAGGATCCGTCTTGAGTTCGTAGGTGAGAGAAAAGATGTGGCAGAGACGCTTCAAGTGGGTTTCACGGTGGAACGCCATCTCAGGGAAGGGGACATCGTAATCTTCAATCGACAGCCCTCGCTGCACCGGATGTCGATTATGGCCCATAGGGTGAAGGTTCTACCCTACAAGACCTTCAGGCTACACCTCTGCGTCTGTCCGCCCTACAACGCAGACTTCGACGGGGACGAGATGAATGTCCATGTCCCCCAAAGTGAAGAGGCGCAGACTGAAGCTATCTTGTTGATGCAGGTTCAGGACCAAATCCTCTCCCCACGATACGGTGGGCCGATAATCGGAGCCATACGCGACTTCATAACCGCCGCCTACCTGCTGACTGAGAAATCCACGAGACTGACAAAGCAAGAGGTGACTCGGTTACTCGCCGCTGCGGGTTACGAGGGGTCAATCCCTGAGCCAGTAGTAAAGGAGCCGGAACCGTTATGGACTGGGAAACAAATCTTCAGCTTATTCCTCCCGAAAGGCTTTAACTTCATACTCAAAGCAAGCATCTGCGAACGTTGCCCCGAATGTCTAAAAGAAGGTTGCGAACACGACGCCTACGTCGTGGTCAAGAATGGCATCCTAGAGAGAGGGGTCATCGACAAGAATTCGATAGGTGCTGAAAAGTCTGAGAGCCTCTATCACAGGATCGTCAAGGACTATGGCACAGAGGACGGCCGGCGTTTCTTGAACTCTACCAGCCGCCTACTCACCGAATTCATCTCCTTAAGGGGCTTCACCTACTCCATCGATGAACTAGACCTCTCCGAGGCAGCGCAAAGAAAAATCGACTCCGCCATCGACGGGAGGGAGAGGAAAGTTCGGGATCTCATCGAAAGCTATCATCAAGGCAGCTTAGCGCGACTTCCTGGACAGACCCTCGAGGAGTCCTTGGAAATATACATCATGAATGAATTGGCCAAGGCGAGAGACGAAGCCGGTGAGATCGCCGACCAGTACTTCGGGATGGATAACCACGGGATAATAATGACTCGAACGGGTGCGAGGGGCTCCAGTCTCAACATAGGCCAAATGACAGCGTGCCTCGGACAACAGGCAGTTAGAGGCAAGAGAATCTTCAGAGGCTATCACAACCGGGCCATGTCACACTTCAAAGAGGGGGACCAGAGCCCTAGTGCAAGGGGATTTGTCAGTTCCAGTTACCGGGATGGGTTGAACCCCCTGGAGTTCTTCTTCCATGCCATGGGTGGCAGAGAGGGACTAGTTGACACGGCTGTGAGGACTCAGCAGAGCGGCTACATGCAGAGAAGGCTAATCAATGCTCTGGAGTACCTGAAGGTAGAACATGACGGTACTGTCAGGGACTCCCAGGGAGACATCGTTGAGTTTCGCTACGGTGAGGACGGAATAGATCCAGCGAAAAGCGACCACGGCAAGGCCGTGAACATCGAGCGCCTGGTCGAGCGCCTAAGTATTGTGTTCGGCGAGGGTGAGGTCGCCTCGAAAGAGTACATTTATGAGAGGTTGGTGCAGGTTGAGAAGTCCCTGACACCTCTGTTGGTCTCGGAGATCAGAGAACAGGCTCTTAAGGCAAAGCTGACTCCTGACGCCGTTGAAAAACTTGTCGAAACCGCCGCTGAAAACTACAAGAGCGCTCTGGTTGAGCCAGGGGAGGCTGTGGGGATAATTGCAGCACAATCCATCGGCGAACCAGGCACGCAGATGACTCTTCGAACCTTCCACTATGCAGGAGTCAAGGAGCAGAACGTTACCCTTGGGCTACCTCGACTGATAGAAATTGTTGATGCGAGACGGAAACCCTCGACGCCCATAATGACAATCTACCTCGATGAGGAGCATAGATACAGTCGAGAAAAAGCGACAGCGATCGCCCAAGAGATCATCTTCACCACTGTGGAAGCCATCTCCTCAAGTGTGACCATCGACCCTCTCAGAGGGGCAGTGGTGGTGAATCTCAGTCCTGACAAGATGAAGGGCAGGGGAATAACTCAGAAAGATTTGGTGGGAAAGTTCGAAATCTCAGGTTGTACTTGCGAAATCAACGGCAACACCGTTGTCGTGACACCAAAGGATCCCAAGAAACTACCGAAGGTCCTAGAAAAAGTTACGGATACGCATATCAAAGGGATACCAAGCATAAGACGAGCGCTCGTCAGTCGTATGGGTGACGAGTGGGTCATCAACACCGACGGCTCTAACCTGCCCAAGGTAATCAAGACTCCGGGAATCGACGTAACGAGGACGACAACGAACAATATTCATGAGATAGCGGAAACCCTCGGAATCGAGGCAGCACGCATCAAGCTGATACAGGAAGCCCGAGCGGTTCTAGAGGAACAGGGACTCGATGTGGATATTCGTCACGTTATGCTGGTCGCGGATATCATGACATTGACGGGAGAGGTTTACCAGATCGGCAGACACGGTGTGAGTGGAAAGAAGGCGAGCGTCCTCGCTAGGGCAGCCTTCGAGATAACGGTTCCTACGCTGGTCGAAGCGGCATCCAAAGGAACTGCGGATATGTTCAAGGGAGTCACCGAATCAGTCATTGTGGGGCAGAACATCCCTGTGGGAACTGGAATCATCGAGATCTTCATGCGCATGGGAAGGGAAACAGCGGTCTTCCCTCCAGAATCCACAGAGGCGACCCAGGAGTAACTATTCATGGTTGATGTGAATCGGGTGATACAGTCCATCGTGAAGTCGGGACGAGCCTTTCATGGAGCCCACCAAGCTGACAAGGCGGCGAAGTCAGGGAGAGTCGCGGCATTAATACTGGCAGATAGCTGTCCATTGGGGTGGAGGAAGAAACTGGAAAGAACTGCGACCCTATCCTCGATTCCGGTCCTCAATTACTCTGGATCGAGCCGCGACTTGGGCGTTGCCTGCCAGAAGCCCTTCAGGGTCTCGGCCCTAGCGGTCAGGGAGATTCCTGAGGCTGATCTTGCGTTGGAAGTAAAGGGGTTAATGGAAGAGTCGCGTGAAGTCCAAAACCAAATATAGGACATCAAAGGGTAGTTTAGCATCGCAGCAGGGAAAGACGTTCTAGAATGGCTCAAGGAATAAAGTTCACCGGTGAAGAGATGCGATACATCGCTCTTTTCGAAAGCGTCACCGGAGCTGTAGCAGTTGACTGCGTAATCGATGAGAAACGTGACCGAATCATTATGGTGGTGAAGCCTGGGGACACGGGGCTCGCTATAGGGAAGCGTGGTGCCCGGATCAAGATGTTCCGGAACATGGTGAAGAGGGATGTCGAGATTGTGGAGGCGGCAAATGATGCCGTTGGTCTCATTAAGAACAGCTTTGCGCCAGCTAGGGTCAAGGAGGTTCGTATAACCGAACGCCTAGACAGCAAGAAGGTCGCTGTCGTCACCGTGGATAGCCGGGATCGAGGAGTCGCCATTGGGCGGGAAGGAAGAACCGCCGAAAGGACTAGGATGCTGGCGAAGAGATACTTCCAAATCGACAAC
>Ga0315312_1001121_pt1 | contig 22754 bp, 20 predicted proteins | sample TDP7_MG_FD_203629 | JGI IMG/M metagenome (GOLD analysis project Ga0315312, IMG submission 203629) | Freshwater sediment microbial communities from Lake Towuti, South Sulawesi, Indonesia - TDP7 | ecosystem: Environmental > Aquatic > Freshwater > Lake > Sediment | place: Indonesia: South Sulawesi... | reverse complement strand
TATTTATTAATCTTCTTTTTTATATGAACTCTTCTTATGAATTCTTTTCTCTCGAATGACATGTCTGAAGCTATCTTTGTAGCTAATTGAGTTAATTTTCCGAACCCGGGATCAATGTCTAGCCCCATTGTTTTTAAAAACTTTCCAAGATTATCTTTTAATCTTTTTTCTTCCTCTTCATCGTAGAAACCGGATTCCAAATAAGTATGTGGGTCAAAGATAAGATCTAGCACCCATAAACCAAAAGTAGGGTCACTTCCGTATTCCCTCTCAAAAAATCTTCTCATGGATTCTTTTGCTATAGATTTTAGGAGACTTGGTTGTGAAACTTTTTCAAAAACCTCGCTTTCATAATCATTCAGACTTCTCAAATTACCACAACATATATCTCTTACTTTATCTATGGTCTCTAAACTAATCGGGAACTCCTCGCCACGAGACGTCACAATAAAATAATTTCCGTCTTTTCTCCTTCTATAAAACTCCACAGTATAATCAGGGTTTTGTGGGTCTCTGCCCCAAAAGAGAGAATCACAATCCTCATTGTATTTATCAAAAATATCTTCTGATTTTCGTTTCATAATTAAAACAAGGTCATCAAAAACTTAAAAGTATATGGGACCGCTGGGATTTGAACCCAGGATTGCCAGCACCCCAAGCTGGAGTCGTAGACCAACCTAGACCACGATCCCTTTCAGTCAATAATATTGATACTAAATTAGAAATAATTATTATGCCTTATGAAACTATTGTCGGCAGGTTAAGGGAAGATACGGAGAAATATGGCTCGCAAGCTACTGGTTATATCGGCAAGCATATAGTCGGCAAAGGCGAGGACACTCATCTAACTACAAAGGTTTTTCTCGATTTGTTGAGGCCCCATATTATTTTAATTTGTGGAAAAAGAGGTTTTGGAAAGTCTTACGATGCCGGAGTTATTGCGGAAGAAATTTCTTTGTTACCAGAAAAATTTAGGGAGAGCTTGGCTGTGGTCATGGTAGACACGATGGGCATTTTCTGGAGCTTGAAAAGGCCGAACGAACAACAGGCGGATTTGTTGAACGAATGGAAATTGAAACCAGAGGAAATAAAAAACGTGAAAGTATACGTGCCGTACAAGCAGATAAAAGAATTTGAAAGAGCCAATATTCCTATCGATGGCGGCATATCCATTGCTCCTTACGAGTTTGCTGGAGATGAGTGGAGGCTGGCTTTCAACTTGTCAGCCACGGAGGAAGCGGGCATAGCTCTGGAAAAAAATGTCAACGAGCTGCTTGAAACGGGGGAGAAGTTTACGATAAGAGACTTGATAACGAAAATAAGGGACGATAGGGAAACTGGCGAAACGGCAAGAAATGCTCTGGAGAACATGCTCACCGTAGCCGAGCAGTGGGGTGTTTTTGGAACTGAAGGTATTGATATCGATAAAATAGTTTCTTCAGGAACAATTTCCGTGGTTGACGTTTCCCATTTGCGCGCGACGGAGGCTTGGTCCGTGAGAAATTTTATTGTTGCAATTCTAGCGAGAAAGATTTACCAAAGGAGGTTGATAGCTAGGAAGGAAGAGGAAGTTGCCAAGCTCACTGGAGAGAAAATAGAAAAATCCTTTCCAATGGTTTGGTTAATTATAGATGAATCACACGTATTCATTCCGTCAGATAGAGAGACGGTTTCTTCCGAGCCGTTGAGGACTATTGCCAAGCAAGGTAGAGAACCTGGAATTTCTTTAGTCGTGATAACACAAATGCCGAACAAGGTTCATCAGGATATTCTTAGTCAGTGCGATTTGGTTCTTTCCCACAGGTTAACTAGCAGGGATGATCTACAAGCTCTTCACGCTGTGATGCAGGTATACATGCAAGAAGAAATTTGGAAGTATGTTAATTCATTGCCGAGATGGCCGGGTGCAGCGATAATACTTGATGATAATTTGGAAAAAATATTTTCTGTTAATATTCGTCCTAGACTTTCATGGCATGCCGGTGGAACTGCTGCTGTAGTTTGATTTAAGGTTCAAATCTGACCTAAATTATTTTTTAAATGACCAATAACCATCAATTATTGCAATTTCTTCAGTTTTTGGATTTATGATAATATTTTTATCGCTATAATCCATATTCATTAATCCATAATTAGACATAAGAGCCTCTAAGACTCTTTGAATTCTACTTTCATATAAAGGAATTTTAGCTTCTTCGGAACCAAATTTTTTATGTAACCTATCAAGTCTTCTTTTAATTCCTCTTTCTTTAGGAAGTGACTCTTTCGGAATATTTAAGACCTTCATTTCTTCTGCTGTTTTTCTGCATTCTTTTAAAATTTGTTCCCGCATCTCCCTTGTAGCAAGTTTCAAAGTAGATAATTCTTGACCATAAAAATACTTTCTCCATAACCTTCCAGAAACATTATATTCTTCTGGTATTTCTATATGGCAATCTACAACACCTCTCTGTTTTAACTGTTCTAATGCTTCGTGTGCGCATACAGAATTATCCAAATACTCAGTATCCTTTAACTTTTCTAAATCTAAAACATCTATAGGTCCATAAAGAACTGAATCATATAACACCCTGAAATCTTTTATTAATCTAAACTCAGGACTACCAACTATAATCTTTTCATAGCCTGTAAGGAAATCTTTCTTTGATTTTTCGACTAAACCCTTAAAAACTGCTATAGGATTTTCCCTGATTTGTTAATATGAGTCAATTTAGAGTTTGTTAAATTATTTTCTATTTCAAGCATTCTTACCATAAGAATAGTGAAATTTTAAAAGGATTTAAATCTAGTGCAGTCGGATGTGAACCTAAAGACATGCGGAAAGTGAGATTCGAACCTTTCATAAAAGTCTATAGGGATATTTTTACTTTTCCTATACTCGCTAATTTTTCAAGAGCTCCATAAGCATGCCAATAATCGATATCGAGTTCCTCAGCTACATCATTAGTATAGAATGATTCTGAACGATTTTTCACATACCTTTCAACCCTTTTCGCTATTTTTTCTGGCACATTTTTACGTTTCATAATACTATCTTCCTCTAGAATTTCGCTCCATGTTTTTCGGAGTTTATAATCATAAGGTTCAGTAGAAGTTAGATTGTGGATTTGAGATGGAAGGAGACAATTTACTCTGTATAAAAATTCACCAATTACGGGTATATTCTCTGCAGTAAATGCCGCATCTCTTATCTTGTTAAAAAATTCAGTAATTATTCTTCTTGCCATAATATCTAATTAACTAATCGTATGTAAAAGATTTAAGTGGTGCGGGAGAGGAGATTTAGAACCACTGAACATATAGAATTTCTAACGAACAATACCACCTTAAGTGGTAAAATACATTTTTATCTTTTAGCTGCTATTCTTAATCTATGCAAGAGATAGGAACAGTCATTTCTTCTGTAGAAGGTCCAACAAGTAACGAGTTTTGTTTTGTCATAAAGGAAGATAGTGAAAAAATTCCTGTCAGAAAGGGCCAGTTCGTCCAGCTGCAGACAGAGGAAGGTCTATTGATTGCAAGAGTGACTGAAGTGATGAAGACTAACAGATATTTCATGCGTGCCGAATCTGTGAGAGAGTACGAGCGAACAGGCAAAGCTCTACCAGAATTCTTCCCGACAGAAAGATGGGAATATCTTGTAGGTTACGCTACAGCCTTGGGTATATTTTCCGATGGATTGCAAAAGAGGGTGAGCTTTCCTCCTTCGCCTGGCTTGGCAGTCGGTTTGGTAGAAGATAAAATTCTTTTTGATTTTCTCGGCCTAGATGAAAAGGGTCTTGACATAGGTAAAGTTGAGTATCATGACCTACAAACGAAATTAAATTTGACTAAATTATTTCAAAAACATTGTTCAGTACTTGCTCAGACTGGCGCTGGAAAATCGTACCTCATAAGTTGCATGATAGAAGAAATTCTTGATAGAGAAGAAAGATTTGGAAGACCGGCTGTAATAGTTATAGACCCACACGGAGAATACGTTGGATTTGCAGAAGATGAAAATTACATAGCTAAAACAAAGATATTTGAAAAAAATAGCTTGAAGATAGCTGCCCACACTTTATCGGCAAGGGAATTGCACGAGTTCCAACCTTTCATAAGCTCTGTAGAAAGAAGGGAGTTGAACAAGGTTATAGAAAAATTGAGAAAAGAAAAACAGACTTATAGCATGGATGAACTAATAACAGCGATAGAAAGCAGCGACATAAACATAAAGACAAAAGCTCCTCTTGTTTCTTGGTTAAACGACTTGAACTCTACAAATTTATTTACTAACGTGGATTCTCCGACTGTGGACGAACTGGCAAAAGCCGGACAGTTGAGCATAGTGGATTTGTCAGATTTCATACATTTGAGGGACAAACAAGTGATAGTCACAAGAATAGCAAGAAAATTGTTCGAAGCAAGAAGGGATAATAAAATTCCTCCGTTTATTTTTGTCGTTGAGGAGTCACATCAATTCGCTCCAGAAGTGGCAGAAAGATCTACAGCCATATCGAAAAATATAATTGAAACTATTGCAAGAGAAGGTAGGAAGTTTAACGCTTCTTTAGTTTTAGTAAGTCAAAGACCGATTCAACTTTCAGTTACAGCTTTAAGTCAATGCAACAGTTCAATACTTTTGAGAATTGTTAATCCTTATGATATTCAGCATATAGCTCAATCTTGTGAAGCTATAACTTCTGATATTATAAACATGCTTCCTGGTTTGAAAGTTGGTGAAGCGATAATAACAGGTTCTGTGGTAAATTATCCGATAATAGTTAACATAAGAAAAAGAAAGAGCAAGGAATCTCCGAGGATTGGAATTAAACTGGAAGATGCATTAGTTAAATATAATCAAGATAAAAAACAGAAGGACGAAGATTTAGAGGCGTTCAGTTAATAGTTGCAATCTTACTTAAGAAAAATCATCCTCAATATAATCAGGTGCTTCAGCGCATTTATTTTCTGGAGTTTTTATTCCTGCAAAATACCCGTGCCAATGCTTTGAACAAAATCCTCTTGAACCTTCTCGCTCAACACAACCGCAGGGATATCTCTTTATTAATTTACCCCAAGCAAGTTCTTCCTCTTTAGATAGTTTTTCTGGTTCTTCAATGTTTTCGAGAGTCATAATTATAGAATGAATAGAAAAATATTTATTCTAATTTTACAAGATTAGTTACCCCATCTTTCGATTTGTCCCTTTCCAAACAATATACAATCAACACTTAATTTTCTTTTTACCAGAAAGAGAAGATTTATTTTCTTTTATTTAATATAAAACCTGACTTATTTTTCTTTCTTTTTAAATTTTATCGGAAGTAGCGGAAGTGAGGTTCCAAAAGTGGTAAATAAACTATATGTAGTAATTAGTTTGGAAAATAAAATGCGGGAATGAAATGAGTAATACAAACATACTTTATAGAGATCCAAAAATTTTAGAAATTCTTTATTGGAAAGAAGGTCTCTCACTCAGACAAATTGCTAAAAAATTTGGTACAAGCGATGTTCCTATTAGATATTGGATGAAAAAGAACAATATTCCACATAGACCATGTTCAAATATCAAAAGGTTTGAAATAGCTAAAGGGGTCTTAGAAAATTTGTACTTAAAAGAAAAGTTAAATACAATACAAATAGCAGAAAAATTCAATGTATCATATAGCACGGTGCGAAATAAGCTAATAAAGTACGATGTACCTATCAGAAGCAAATCTGAAAGGATGACAAAATACCCAAAAAGGTATTTCTCGGGGAATTTGAAAGAAAAAGCTTACATGATAGGATTAAGGGCTGGTGATATTAATGCTTATAGACATTTTAATCTCATAAGAATTCAAACAGCAAGCACTCACCCTGCTCAAATAAAGATGGTGAAAAATGTTTTTGGTAAATACTCTCATATAGGATTATCAACTTATACTAATAACCATGGGAAGGAATGGTGTATATACTCCGATTTAGATGATTCGTTTAGCTTCTTAATAATAAAGTCTAATGAAATTCCTAAATGGATTTTAAGTAATAATGAATTGTTCTTTTGCTTCTTAGCTAGTTATATTGATTGCGAAGGAAATTTAGAAATAGCAAAGTCTAATGAAAATGATGTAAGATTTATATTCCGTATCAGATCATACGATAAAATCATTTTGAAGCAAATAAAAAATAAATTAGAAAAATTAGGATTAAAAGTTAATTTCTTTTTAGATAAAAAAGAAGGTAGTTACACAACTTTTGGTAAACTCAAAAAAGATTTTTATGGTATAAGGATTTACCGGAAAACTAATATCATTAAGCTCATAAATGTAGTTTTATCATTAAGTCATCATGATGAAAAAATTCGTAAAATGAATTTTATTTTAGAAAATAAAGATAGAAAATGGAATGAAATAAAAGACAAGATAGTGGATTTGAGGAATGAAATTAAAAAAGAGGTTATTAATGAAATAATAAGAATTAACCAAGTGGGATAATCTTTGTGACACCATCCCGTGTCTTATCTCTCTCTAATATATATGCTGTTCCTGTTACCGCGTCTTCCAATTCAGATTCATGAGTTATTAAAAATGTTTGTTCTATAAATTCGCTAATCCTTTCTCTAAGCGTTCTTGCTAATTCCTTCAAAGCCCTGGAATCTAAATTGTGTGATGGTTCGTCCAGTATAAGCGTCCGCATCTGTGGAGCTAAAACAAGTGCAAATGCAATCCTCAAAGCTAGACAAGCTATGCTCCTTTCTCCACCAGAGGCAATCCCATCAGCGTTAATCAATCGCCCTGTCTCCTGCAATTGCAAAACATAATCTCCTTCTTCTATGCTAAGTTTGATTCCAGAAAAATCTCGATAAGGATACAGTGTGGGCCAGAGCTTGCTCATAGTGTAGTTAACCGCTTCCACAAAATTCGTCCTCAGTTCTACCTGCGTCTGCTCCAGAGCCTTTTCAAAAATTTTCAAATCCTTTATCAAAACGTCAAGCTTTTTAATTTCGTTTTTCTGTTTTTCTATCTCCCCAAGCTTCGATTCGTATTCTTCGATTCTTAATTCTTTTTCTCTTACAAGCTGGTCAAAACCTAGAATCTTTGTTTCTATCTCCCTTTCATTTGCAATTAAAATTTTCAATCGGCTTTCGAGCTCGAGCAAATTCTTTCCGGCAATTTTTTCTTCTATCTCTTGAATGTTCTTCTCGATATTTTTGCTGTGCTTTACAAATTCGCTCAACCTCATTCTTTTTTCCTCGTAATCCTTCATCTTCAAGGTCAGTATCTCGAAGAACTTTTGCTTTTCTGCAGTCTCGCTCATTTCTTTCTCGATGTCCTCCAGTTCAGTCCTCAGATGCAAAAACTGTCCTTCCTTTTTCTTTGTCTGCTCCTGAACCTCTAGGAATTTTTTCTTTGAATCCTCTAGCTCATTTCTCTTGTCGTCCAAATCTTTTATCTCGATTACCATCTCATCGAGCTTCTTCACAGACTCTTCTATTTCCTTCAATTCGTCCTCGCTCAATTTCTTGTTCTTCATCGCCACTACAATTTCTTTCTTCAAGTTGTTCAGCTTGACTCTCTTGTTTTTTATCAATATCTCTTTCTTTTGTTTTGTCAATTTTGAATCGCAGATGGGGCACCTGCCTTCTACCGATGAAAGCTGTTGTATCGTTTCGTCCAGCTCCTTAATCTTGATTTTCATCTCTTGAACTTCGTCAGAAAACTTTTCGTACAAACTTTTTTTCTCCTCCACCTGCTTGTCTATGCTTTTACCGATAAGAGTTTTGTATTCGTCCAAATCTTTTTTAATCCTCAGCTTCTCCCCAACGTCCCTTTCCAGCTTTTCTATCTTTTCCTTGCTTAGAAATTCCAGCTTTGCCCTTGCCTCGGAAATGAAAGAAGCGACTTTTTCGTAATTTGTTTTTCTTTCCCTGGACATTTTTTCCAACTCTGTTGCCTTTTGCCTCGCGTCCTTTAATTTTTTCTCTATATCCTCTTTGCTGTGTTCCTTCAAAGCTTCTTTTAATGATTCAAGTGTTACAGAAATTTCCTCCATAGCACTTGCCACGCCGCTCTCCTCCCTTTTCAAAATTTCCAAATTCTCCCTGATTTTTTTCAACTCATTTACTTCAGCTTCAACTTTAGTTCTTTCGGCAGAAACATCCTCAATTTCTTTTTTCAAAATATTTTTTTCAGAAATCGATTTTTCCAAAGATTCCTTTGACTCCAAAATGTTTTTGTTCAAAGCTTCTACGTCCATGCTGCCAACGATAGACTGCATGCCCAACTTCCTTTCGGCAATTTTGTTTGCGAGCGTGACTGCGTTAGCCCTGACCTTTTCGAATTTGTCTATCATAAGCAGTTCATCGATCTTCTTCATCCTCTGCCCCTTCGGCAATGTCAAGAAATAATCCAAAGCGTTCTGCTCGGAATATATTGCTTTGCTGAACAATTCGTAGTTGACTTTTAAAATTTTTTCTACAAGCTCTGTAACCCTTTGAGAATTTGGCGACTCCAACAATTTTCCGTTCTCCCTTATTTCAGAAAGCGTTGTTCCCTTTCCCTTTTCGATTATTCTTTTGACTGAATATGTCGAGCCGTTGAGTTGGAATGAGAGCTCTACCTCCGAAGAATTTTTTTCCGCAGGCTTTTTCATTATTATGTCGTCCAGTTTCAATTTTTTAGCCTGCAAGTTCGGAAAAGTACCAAAGAGGGCAAAACAGATGCTGTCCAAGACAGAAGTTTTACCGCTACCCATAGAGCCCAGCAAACCATTCGTCCCGCTAGAAAAGTTGAATTCCGAGTCCAGATGCGAACGCCAGTTCTTTAACCTAAGTTTTGTTATCATTTACCTCATCCATTTTCCCAAAGTTTTTTGGTCGCCGATTAAAATGTTAAACGCTTTTTCAGTTTCACTCTCGCTCAACAGTCCAAAAATATTCTCGTAATCAAGATTGGAACTAAAACCAAGTTCTTCCAAGTTCTTCTTTAGCGACCGAAGGCCTATCTCTTCCACAGACAGCTTTTGCTCCCTCAAGTTTCTAAGAAATTCTATCTTGCTTTCAATCTCAGGCGATTCCAATTCTTTTACAAAACTGACTATTGCTTTGTCAGAATATTTTCTTTCCATCTCCCTTAGCTCTTGCTCCAGAACGTCTATCTCTTTCCCTATTATTTTGAATTTAATCAACGGCGGCTTTGCAAACCCGTTAGATAGAATGTCCGCAATCTTTTTTTCGATCTGCCCAGCTAAATCTGAATTGACTTTTATTTCTTCGTAGAAAAATTTTCTTATGTTTTCCAATTTTCTGAAATTTATTTTGACTTCATCGCCTACCTCGACCTCGAAGAATCCCTTTTCCGACCCAGCCTCGTTCGGTTGCAGTTGTGTAACTATAGTGCTTCCCGGCATTATTAAAACGGTGTTGCCAATTTTTTCTTGGCCCGGCATGTGGATGTGGCCACCTACAATCATGTCAAATCCCTTCGGCAAATTCGACAAACTTAAACTCGGTGGCTCCAGCGGAGAATAAATAAACGGATCGATGCTCTGGTGCAAGACCAAAATATTGAAACAGTTCTCTATGGGCTGCGGGTTCCATCTGTAAAGAACATCTCTTGCATACCTCTCGGGCACACCGGACATGCCGTGTATTGCAACTCTCACTCCGTCTTTTTCAAAAACTATCGTTTCGCAGTGCAAGTGAATTAAAATGCCAGCATGCTCCAAAGCTTCTATGGCGTTTACCTCTCCCCTGCTCCTTCTTTCGTGCGTGCCGTGTATTGCGACCACAGGCAAATGTTGTAAAGTTCTCTTCGATATTTCCTTCAGTTCCTTGCTACAGGAAACAAAATTTGCTGCAGAATCTCTCATCAACGGCTTGACGAGGACTTTTATCGCTCTGGCCCAAGTAGAGGTTTTTGGCACCCTCGAGTTAAAAATATCTCCAGCTATTAAAATTAAATCCGAATCCAATGCCTTTTGCATAGCTTCATCGGCGTTCTCGTAGCTATCGTCCTCTAGCTCAAAATTATACCCGTATTCGAAATGAAAGTCGGATAAAACAGCAATTTTCACAATAATCTTATGCCAGTAAATTTATTTAAATTTCACAGAAAACTACAAATTATTATAAGTGATTGAATGGCCGAGCAAGAAGGCATAACAGTCAAAAAATCGAAGAATTTTTCCGAATGGTATACACAAGTAGTACAAAAGTCTGAGTTAGCAGATATACGGTACAACGTCAAAGGTTTTTTGGTCCACATGCCTTGGTCAGTAAAAATCATGAAACTCATGAACAATTTCTTAGAAAAAGAGTTGGAAAAGCATGGCCACGAGCCTGTCTGGTTTCCTTCGGTAATTCCGGAGTCATTTCTCAAAAAAGAGAGAGAACATGCGGAATTCTCAGCAGAAGTTTTTTGGATTACAGAAGGCGGAAAGGATTACGAAAAGTTGGAAGAAAGGTTAGCGCTTAGGCCAACTTCCGAAACAGCCATGAATGCCATGTTTTCTATTTGGATAAGGAGTTGGAGGGATTTGCCTCTAAAAACTTACCAAAATTGTCAGGTTTGGAGGTACGAAAGCTTTACAAGGCCTTTTATCAGGGGCAGGGAATTCTATTGGATCGAATCTCATGATGTCTTTGCGACAGAAGAGGACGCAGAAAAACAAGTGGAAGAAGATATGAAGATAGCAGAAAACACACTTTACAAACAATTTGCCATCCCGTTTCTATTTTTTAAGAGGCCTCAACATGACAAATTTAAAGGAGCGGTAAATACATTCGCTGCAGATGCTATTATGCCCGACGGTAGAGCAATTCAACTTCCTTCTACTCATTTTCTCGGTCAAAATTTTGCTAAAGCTTTTGGCGTCAAGTTTGTGGATAAAGACAAAAAAGAAAAATATGTTTGGCAAACTTGCTACGGGCCAGCTGTCTGGAGAATCCTTGGTGCTTTAATCGCTATACATGGCGATGATAAAGGGCTGATTTTGCCTCCAGCTGTCGCTCCTTACCAAGTCGTTATTGTCCCTATATACTACAAAGAAAAAGATAAGAAAAAAGTTCTAGAAAAATCTGACAAAATTGCGAAAAAATTAAAAGTAAGAACAAAAGTTGATGATAGAGAAGAGCACACGCCTGGGTGGAAATTTAACCATTGGGAGTTGAAAGGGGTTCCTATAAGAATTGAGATGGGTCCAAAAGATATAGAAAAAAAACAAGTCGTATTGGTTAGAAGAGATACTGGAAAGAAAGTTTCTGTAAAAGATAAAAAATTAGTTAAGTTTGTAAAAGATATTCTGAAAGAAATTCAGGAAAACATTACAAAAAAAGCTGATAAGTTTTTTAAAGAGCGTCTGTCCGAAGCAAAGAATATAAAAGAACTTAAAGAAATTTTGGAGAAAAAAGGAGGTTTTGTAAGAGCAAATTGGTGTGGAGATGTAAACTGCGCGGACAATATAAAAGCCGAAACTAATGGTGGAATGATTAAAGGAACTTTGTTTGGTAAAGAGGAAAAAATATTTTCAAATTGTGTTTATTGTGGAAAGAAAGCTAAGGAAGTTGTTTATTTTGCTAAAGCATATTAATCAGATTCCATTATTAGAAATTTAAAGTTTTAATTCCAAAATAATTATCGTGCTTGAAATGCTATACATTATTAGTCTTCTTTCATTGCTTGGTTGTGTTAGGTTTTACAGTATATATCGCCATAACATAGAGCCAAAAATATCCGAAGAAGAACGTAAAATACAATTCATGCGTGATGTAGAACGTTATGAAAGACGAGTAGAAACATGCAGAGAAATGGGACTTGAGAATGAAGCACAAAAATGGGAAGAAACTGCAAAATTACTTAGAGAATATCTCATCGAAACAAAACCGTGGAGACTAGATTAACCAAAAGTTATTTAAAAGCAAATAAAGTAATATAATTATCTGAATTCTGGTGAAAGCTCTTGGTAAAATTTGATGAAGAAAAGCCCGAAATAAGAAAAACAGGGACTACGACAGTTGGTTTAGTTTGTAAAGATGGAGTAGTGTTAGCTTCAGAGAAGAGATCCACTATGGGTTATTTGGTTGCAAGCAAGGAAAGCATAAAGATATTGCCGATAGAAGAACATCTCGCCATGACAATTGCCGGCGCTTCTGGGGACGCGCAAGCTCTGGTTAGGTATATGAAAGCAGAGTGCAAGCTGTTTAGGATACAAAATAAAAGAAAAATTTCTGTCAAGGGAGCATCGACTCTGTTGGGGAACATACTGCAAAGCGGCAGGTGGAGTTACATACCGTATATGGTTCAGTTGATAATGGCCGGGTACGACGATTCTGGTCCTTCTATTTTCACCTTGGATGCGATTGGTTCCGTCGAAGAGGAAAAGAAGTTCTTCTCCAGCGGCTCCGGCTCGCCCATCGCTCTGGGCGTCTTGGAAAATAAATACAAGGATGATATTTCTGCTGAAGAAGGAGTTAAACTAGCCGTTCAATCCATAAAAGCTGCTATCGAAAGGGACATAGGCTCTGGCGGGAAGGGAATTGATGTTGCTGTCATCACAAAAGAAGGTTTAAGATTTTTAGAAAAGGAAAAGGTCGAATCACTAAAGTAGAAATTTTCTGAGTGAGCAGAATGGAAATTCTTGATAAAGTAAAAGATTTATTGCCAGCTAAGGTTATAAGCAGGATCGAGCTGGAAGGTTCGGAGATAATCGTATACACGAAGGACAGAGAATTTTTTGTAACGCACGAAGAGGCGGTTAAAAAAATAGTTTCCGAGTTGAAGAAGAGGATAGAAATCAGGCCGGAAAGCAGTTTGTGCTTGGACAAGGAAGCGACGGAAAAAAAGATAAGGGAAATAGTGCCGGAGGATGCAAAGATAAAAAGCATTTATTTCGAGCCGGAAAGGAGTTTGGCGATAATCGCTTCAGAAAAACCTGGCTTGGTGATCGGCCGCGGCGGCGAGACGTTCAAGCAAATCAGAGCGGAGACCCTTTGGGTCCCCAGGATCGAACGCGTCCCCCCGATAAAATCGGACATAGTCGAAAGCATAAGAAAAGTTATACACACGGAAGTGAAGTTTAGAAAAGAATTTTTGAACAAAATCGGGGAAAGCATTTTTTCCGAGAGGAAGACTAACAGGGATTGGATAAGGTTGATTTTTCTCGGCGGCTTCAGGGAAGTCGGACGCTCGTGCATACTCGTGGAAACCCCAAAGTCCAAGGTGCTCGTCGATTGCGGGGTAAACGTTGGAGGCACCGACAGCGGCGTGTACCCTTACTTGCAAGCAAAGGAGTTCGATTACACAGAGCTGGACGCAGTAATAATTTCTCACAGCCATTTGGACCACATAGGTTGCGTGCCCATGCTATACGAGCACGGATATGATGGCCCCTTGTACCTCACCACGCCGACAATTGATTTAGCCACATTGCTTTGGCTGGACTTCATCGATGTGATGCAGAGGAACGCGGTCAAACCGTTGTTCACAGCAAAGGGCGTGAAGGACGCGGTCAAGCACACCATACCGCTTGAATACGGGGAAGTGTCGGATGTTGCGCCCGACGTGAGGTTGACGTTTCAAAATGCAGGACACGTCCTCGGCTCAGCGCTTGTTCATTTGCACATAGGCGAAGGCCTGCACAACATAGTTTACACAGGCGATATGAAATTCGGAGCGACCACCTTGCTCGAGCCAGCTTTCACGGACTTTCAAAGGGTTGAAACGTTGATAATGGAAAGCACGTACGGCGGCATGGACGACATAATGCCCCCCAGACAGGAAGCGGAAAACCAGGTAATGGAAGCGATAAACAGGACTATGGAGGGGGGCGGCATTGCTTTAATTCCTTCGTTCAGCGTGGAACGCGCGCAAGACGTCATGGCAATTTTAGTGGAAAATAATTTTCAATACCCGGTCTTCATCGACGGCATGATCTGGGACGCCACAGGCATATTTACCGCTTATCCAGAATACATGTCGAGAAATGTTCAGAAAAAAATATTTACGGGACAAGACCCGTTCAAGAGCGACATATTCAAAAGGGTTAGCTCCGCCGACGAGAGGGAAAAGGTTTTGGAGCAAAAGCCCTGCGTGATAATTTCAACTTCTGGCATGCTGGTCGGCGGGCCTGTGCTCAATTATTTAGAAAACTTGGCAGAAGACCCGAAGAACACTTTGATATTTGTGGGCTACCAGGCCGAAGGCACGTTGGGCAAACGAATACAAAAAGGATGGAAAGAAATTCCTTTCAAAACCGAAAACGGAAAGACCGCTACATTAAATTTGCAAATGGATATAGCAACCATCGAAGGCTTGAGCGGGCACAGCGACAGAAATCAATTGCTCAGCTTCGTCCATCGTTTACCGGTAAAGCCAAACAAGATAATAATTTGTCATGGAGAAAACAATAAAATAGTCGAACTTGCGAGGACCGCCCACAAACTTTTCAGGACAGAGACAAATGCGCCGAAGAATTTGGAAAGCATAAGGTTGAAATAAATCAATAGTAAGGATAACCCAACCCCAAGTTAAAATTGTATACCTCGAACATATCTCCGTTGACCGCGTTGATATAAGAATTGATGTAGCCGACCTTCAGGTTTGGCGACAGGACGCTGACTGCCCTCTTGTTCGACGCCCATAAAAGAAGCGATATCAACAAAAGTTTTTGATCGTCTCCAACCGTATCGTCGGCGAACTCTGGCATCCACGCTGTTCTGCCCACTTTAGTTGAATTTAAAATTACCACTGGAAAAATTCTCGGAGGGCTGCTGAAAACTGCGTTTATTAAAACTTTTTCAGAATTTCCGTCGACGGGTTCTATGTGAACCGAGCCCTTCGTCCCCCAAGCCCATCCATTTGGGTCCGGCTCTCCTGGCGGGACGATGGCATACAAGAAATCGGAGAAGCGAAATGTTGGTTCAAAGGAAACTCCAATTTGTTTATTGTCGTCCACATAACTCAAAGTAAAATTATAACCAGCAATTTTGAACTCCTTTCCGACTGTAACTTTCGTATCGTGCGCACCGTCCGCATCCGTGTCGAACCAAACTGATGCATCGTCGCAAATCCAAAAACCATAACGAGTTTGACCGAAGGTAAGGTTCCCGCTGTTCGAGGGCGAGTATCGACAGCCTGCTATGGAAACCGTTGAGGGAGTCGCTTTCAGCGGAATTGGAACATGGTAGAAGTTTTTATAAGGACCGTATGTTATATCAGTAGAGTTGTTCGGCTTTCTGGCAAATTGATCGTAATCGGCCATGCCTTTGATGCGATCTACGAACTTCAACCCAAAAATTTGTTGCTGCGCTGAATTCACCTCTCCGTCGGTTCTGAAATCCGCAACCTCGACTATCCCGTTCTCGCCTTTGAGATAATCTCGAAGTTGCGTTACATAATTTGAGAGATCTTTTCGACCCCAAATCAATAGGACGTCGGAAGTTTGAATGTTATCCAGAGGAGTGCTCACTGGACTAATTATAATCTCCCTTCCGTTCACCTTCAACCCGCGCGTCCAAATAGACAAAGTCCTCATCTGATCCGGTGTGCAGTTGCATGCCAATTTAATTTCGTTTTTTATCGTCCCTTCCGTCTCCGACCAGGATATCATCCCAGTTTCGTTCACGGGAATCAAAGTGTCCAAAAAATTCTGCAAATTTGATGGGGAGAAAGAATAGTCGTAAAGTTTTCCTATCCTATCGATCGTCAGAATTATGTCCCTGTTCTTCAATAAAATCAACGCCTCGTCCCATTTGCTTTTATAGGAAAAACTTGGAAAGAAGACGCCGAAGGCGACAAACAAAACTATCAGAACGGATATCATTTCCAAGATATTCACAAAAGCTTTTTTCACCATTCACCACACCTGAAGCACCAATTCGCCGTAGCCGGAATCAAACGCGACAACCCTCCTGATCGAAGCTTTAATTCTTTTGCTTATGACTTGTGGCGGATGACAGTCTAAAGGAGGAACTCCACCAGTTTTATCGGTTAAGATTAAAGAAAATTGATATTCCGTGTCGATCCAATTTTTAAGTTCGTTCCCGTAACCTCCTACAGGACATTTGGCTCTTAATGCGTTGATCTTGTCCACGGATAGAAAATTTGTTTTACTTTTGGAACTGTCGGAAAGGCCGATTCTTTTAATTTGATTTTCGCTTACTCCGATGAGCGAATTCCAGTTTACCGGGTCGCCGGGATCATTTATCAATAGTTCGGAAATTTGATAAGTCTCTGACCTGATAAGTTCGTCCTTGATTTCTTCCCTATAAATTGGCATGAAATTCACCAACCTAAAAAAAATGTAAGCCACAAACGTGACAAAGACAGAAAATGCGACCAAGTACTCCACAAAACTAATTTGAGCTTTCATTCAAACTCCCATTATCCCAATCCTAACTAGGATGCTGAATGCGCCGAAAGTTACGACGGTCATTATTAGGCTATGTTTTATTCCGGCCGTAATGGAATTTTCGCTGATTTGGCCGGCGACCAGACCGCAGGAAATTGCCTCTATAATGCTCATGAAGAAAAACAAAGAAGTGTAGTAACAACTTATGCCCGCCACTTTAACTGAAAGCGCGACGCAAGCAGACTGAAAAATCGAACAGATGGAGCATTCGGCGCCCATGCACATCTCGCACGGATTTGAAATTCCTAAAACTTCCGCTGCGCCAGCCATGGAGGTGACCTGAAAAATTGGCACCATGAGTTTGTTTATGGCTGCGACTATTCCGACGAACAAAAAGCAAATAGCGTACATCAAGAGTACGTATTGGTTGAGCAAACTTTTTTTCTCCTTTTCCGACTCTTCTAACATGACATTCGTATCTGCGACAGATTCTAACGTCGACACCACGTCGCCGCCAGAAATGTAGGACTCTTTTGTGGTTTTAATTGCCGTGTATAACCTTCTGCTGGATTTGACCCTTTCTGCAAATTGATCCATGACTTTGTCGAAGGGCATCCCCCACGATATTTGATTGGCTGATTTTTTAACTTCCTTTGATAACTTTCCATAGTCGAACTTGCTGACCATCAATAGGGATCTGTGAAAGGGCATGCCAGACCTGATCGATTCTATCATGTCCCTGAGGAACATGGGGAATTTTTCTTCCATCTCCTTAAAAGTTCTGAATTTGGAATATGTCATCAATAGCTGGGGGGTTGCCACGATGAACACCGAAAGAATTAAGGCATTTCCCAGAACTCCTATGTCGGTCATGATGCCCAAAAAGATTAAAAATATTGAGATGGCCACAGAAATTAAAAATGTTTTCATTTCTGTACTTAATTCAATTTTCAATTACTCCCCACCAGGTGTCATGGACCTCACAAAAATTATGAAGGCTATCGATGCCAACGGCAAAAAGACGAATATCAAAAAGAATTGAAGAATTATTATGTTGGATGCCCCACCGGTTATGCCTGACATTATCGAGGTTAATATCGTGAAGAACACTGCGCCGACGATAATTACAGTAAGATAAATTTCGATGAATATCGACAATTGGTGCGAAAATTCAAAAAGCCTTCTCCTGTACTCATTAAAATACGACCTCGATTTCTCTTTTAAAAATTCATTCATGTCTCCGCCAGCCCTGTTAACGGAAAGCATGCCCCACAACAATTCTTTAAATTCCTTTGAGGACGTCCTCTCTACAGCCCTTTCCAAGGCCGTATTCACGTCCAGCCCAAATGTTTCCATATCGTTGCTTATGTTGGAAACTTCTTCCGTGAGCAAATCGTGTTTGCTAAACTTTGAAAAAATTTTGAAAACTTTATGCAGGGGGAGTTTTGAACCCATTATCGTGGACAGGTAAAGCGATGCGAACGGCAAGCTGGAATCGATGCTCTTTGCCCTGTTCTTGATGGCAAACTTTGGGTAGTTGATGTACACTAGAAAAAATCCTATGGTCAAAAAAATTGAAACAGTGAAAGAAGTTATAAAAGCAAAAAAAAAGCTTTGAAAGACTAAAGCAAAAATAAAGGACAGGAGCGGCAATTCGAATAGAAAGATTATAAGGCTCGTCAGAATTGCCTTGCTCATGAATTCTTGGGGCGCCTCTTTTATCTTCGCCCTTTTCAAATCGAGTTTAACATCTGCAAAATAAGGCAGCATGCCCTCTGCCATATCGCCAAAATACCTCATCGCCGTTCTGGTAAAAACCATTTTAAATCCCTTTAATCGAAGAAATGACCCTTTCCGGATACGAGTAATACATGTTCAAAACGTTGAAGACGTCGCTGTATTCGACGATGTTGTTTTCCTTCATCCAATTTAGAACTAACATCCTTCTTTCAAGTTCCTCCTTCAATTGACGCTCGGTTAAACCCGTGCCCTCTGATATTCTTTTTAACAAATTGCTCTTAGCTGTAATTTCGAACTTATCGCTGATGGCATCCCACTTGAAAATTCGATTTATAATTGGCTTCCCTCCTTCGTCTACGCCGGTTATTTCGATTACTTCGTTAACCCTTCTCACTTGCCTATCCTTGTGTCTTACCACTAAAAGAAATACGACCAAATCCAAGCTGCCTAAAAGACTCGATGGCAAAGAAATGGGCGGTGTTATTAATCTATCGACAAGTTTTGGTAGATTTTCAGCATGGATTGTAGCGAAGGACGGGTGGCCAGTTGCCATTTGCTGGAATAGAACAAACGCCTCTTTTCCCCTAACCTCTCCTACTATTATATAGTCTGGCCTTTGCCTGATGGTCTCCTTCAAAAGGTCGAACAAGTCAACTTCTCCTGCTTTTCTTCCCGCTTCTTCAGCTATGGGAACCCTAGCAACGCTCGGCACCCAGTGCGGATGAGGCAATTTGAGCTCTGGCGTGTCCTCGATCGAGCAAATCTTTTTTTCTGGCCGAATGAATAGGGAGAGGACGTTTAACAAACTAGTTTTTCCCGATGCTGTGCCGCCCGAGATGAGCATGCTCTTTCCGTAGTCTACTGCTAACCAGAGAAATGCCATCATTTGAACGTCGAGGGTGTTGTACTGCATCAAGTGAGCTGGCGTAAGGGGTTTTTCTGTGAATTTTCTTATCGTGAAATTGCTGCCGCGCCTTGCTATATCCGTCGCCAGCGTGGCTTGAATTCTCGAGCCATCCGGCAAACTTCCTCCGACCAATGGGGAAGCTACAGATATGGATTTGCCGCAAAGTTGAGAAAGCTTGTAGATAAAAGAGTCCAACTCATCCGGGTCTTCAAATTTAACATTCGTTTCAATTGAACTCAACTCAGGATTTCTGTGAAATACAAATATCGGTATGCCTATGCCATCGCAGCTTACGTCTTCTATCTGCTCGTCGTTCATGAAGGGCTCTATCTTGCCCAACCCTATAAAATCTCTTTCTATGTAATACTGGAGAATTTGTTTCTCGCTTTCGGCTATCTTAAACCTGAAGTACGTTAACATCTCTTCGATATTTTTGTGCAAATATTCCCTTGCCTCAAATCTTTTTAATTTTGAAAAATCTATATCCAGCTTTTGTTCCAAGAGTTCCTTTACCTTAGATAAAACAGTTTTAAGTTTGTCCGACAGCTCTGGCTCTATCAATTGATATGCGTATTTGTTTAACTTAGGGTCCCAAAAAATTCTCGCATACGCGAAGACGGGTTCGCCCTTAGCCGGCTTTCTAGGCACTAAAGGGTATGCAAGCGATATCGGCACCTTCTCCTCTTCTCTGATGCCGCTGACCTTTACTTGCGTTGGGAAAAATCTTGGTATTTCAAATTTTTGAACCTCTCGTCCTTTTGGTGTTATTTCGCCTTCTTCTGCTTCGACTTCTTCCGGAGCCTTAACTGGAATTGCCAATTGCGGAACGGACTCCACAACCCTTACTGGTATTGCTTTTTCCTCAGGAAGACGCTTCGCAGAAATAATCTTATATCCCCTGGCAGCTTTTCTGATAAATTTTTTTAACATCATTTATTAACCTCTAATTCATTTTTGGTTCTACTAAATGTTAAATTTATTGCTTGGGCTGACGATGCTTTGCCGGCCATGCTAAATGATTTATTGAAGTTGTGGACGGATGAAACAAATGATTTGTACCCGGGCATTGCTGACACACTCAAGCCGTTGGACGAAAGGCCTGCCTCAAAAAAATATCCCACCGTTGTGTTTTCCAATTTTATAGAAGTTTGTACGAAATCGCATTGCTTGCAACTATCAACCGAATTTACAACAAAAGAGGAAAGATAGCTGTTCGTCAATTTAAGATTCAAATCAGTTATATCGCTCCTAAAAACATCCGATTGGTATTTGAAAAAATTGCCGACGAATAAAAATAAAGAAAAGCCTATCATGAAGAACAAAACGAATTGAATTATGAGGGATTGGGCCTTTCTCATACAAGAAAGATTTTTATTTCTGTAGTAATTAATGTTTTCCCACCAACGGTTTGAGGGCTTATAGTCCCTCTGGAAATTCTTATGCTCCTCCCCGTGGAGCCCGTCACACCAGTTGGAGCGGATAAAATAATTTTATAGCCCTTCGTGTTCGGATCTGCGGGGTTTTCATCGAGTTCTCTAAACCAAGTTTTATAAGTTAATTTAAAATCTCCTTCCACAGCGGTTTCGGCTTTCCCGCATATGACTGAATACGTGTCTGCTCCGACTAGCCCCGGAGGCGAACCACAAGTGCCGGGTATCCAGCCACGATCGACTGCCACGTTAGATACTTTACTCAAAAAACTGAATTGGACTGAATTATTTTCCGAAGGACATGCCGGAGCTGTGCAAACGCAAGCGCTTATGCCTTGGTCGGCGCACGGATAAAAGGTCCACAGGCCATCTGCATCGATAGAAAAAGTTTGTTCACCGCCGTATTTAGCAACGTATTCAATTTTTCTTGTCAAAGAATTGGAGTTGTCCCTGTCAAAACTTTTATAGACGCGCTCCACGAGGGACATGTCCTGCCTTTTTTCTATCAGGGGCTTGCCCCATATAATTGCAAAAGAAGCGATAGACATAGCCATGATGATAATCATAACTGCCGATATTATATCTGCCTGAGCCTTCATGGCAATCACTTCCTCAATGGCAAAAATCTTGGAGGTGGCATCGGTCTTTTTAATTTTTCGCTAATGGTCTCTAAAGCAGAAAGCATTTCTTGATTATTTTCGACTAGTTTTTTGTTTGCTTCTACAAGCTTATCCAATTTATCTCCCAACGGTTTTAGGCCAGCGGCCGCTGGTGCGGCAACTTCTTCTGTCGCTGAAGCTTTTATAAAGGAAAGCAATTCGTTCAAGTTTTCAACTAAATTATCAATCTTGGCAGGCAACTTCGATATCTCTATTCTCAGAGCATCGTCTGCTTTTGCGAGTTGGTCCACGAGCTGTTGGTTCATTTTTATTATGTCGACCACTTCTGAGAGAAATTCTTTTGTGTTGGCTCCCGGAGAAGATTCTAGTTCATCGATTCTTTTTTCCAATCTTCTTAATGGAGAAAGCGGGACTAATTCAAACTCTTCTTTTTCTGTCATTATTTCACTAACTAATAATTTCGTAAGAAGTAAATAAAAGTTTATCTAATTGAAAAAAGATAAAATAAAATTTAGTATTCCGGCATTTCCCCGCCCGGTCCTCCGGGTGGCATGGCCGGTCCTTTCGACAACTTGCTCGCAGAAATTACATCGTCTATTCTCAAAATCATTTCGGCAGCTTCTGCAGCAGATTTTATCGCCTGCGTTTTTACTTTCAACGGCTCTATGACCCCGAGCGATAAAGCGTCCACTATTTTTTTATTTGTCAAATCGATGCCGAAGCTTGCATTTCCTTTGTCGTGGGAAGCTCTTAGCTCTACCAAAGTATCTATCGGGTCCAAGCCCCCGTTCTCCGCCAAGCTGCGAGGGACAATTTCCAACGCGTCTGCAAATGCTTGTATTGCCAATTGCTCCCTTCCAGAAAATCCTTCTGCAAATTTTCTCAACCTTTTTGCGACTTCCGCTTCCGGTGCACCTGCTCCTGGAACAAATTTGCCAAGTTCCACTGCCGAAGTCACAGCGCCTATCGCATCTTCCATGCTTCTGTCAACTTCGTCTACAACATGTTCAGTGCTTCCTCGAACTAAAATTGTTACTGATTTTGGATCCTTGCATTCGCGCACAAAAGTCATTTGCTCTCCGCCAATTTTTTTCTCTTCCACTGTTTTAGCGTATCCCAAATCTTCCGAAGTCAAATCGTCCAAGCTTGAAACTATTTTAGCGCCCGTGGCTTTTGCCAGCTGTTCCATGTCTGATTTTTTAACCCTTCTGGCAGCCAAAATTTTTCTTTTGGCCAAATAGTGCTGAGCTATGTCGTCTATCCCCTTTTGAGAAAATAGTACTGTAGCTCCGCTTTCAATAACTTTGTCTACCATCGCCTTCAACATCTTTTGCTCTTGTTCGACGAAAGCTTGCATCTGTTCCGGCGAAGTAATTCTTATTTGAGCATCAGTTTCAGTTTCTTTAACTTCCAAAGCAGCGTCGACCAAAGCAATCTTCGCATCCTTAACAGTTTTTGGCATTTCTGAATGAACAACTTCCTTGTCGATGACGATGCCCCTTATCAATTCCGTGTCTTCTGTTGAACCGCCGTGTTTCTTCTCCCTCTTTATGTCGTCTATGTTCACTTTGCCGTTCTCAGCAACTTCCTTTACCGCTTGCACAACCATATCTGCAAGTTTTGGCGAAGCCCTTTCCGAGGATTTCCCGGATATGGAAGTTATCGCTATCTTTTTCAATTCTTCCGTGTTGTCGATCGTTATAGGCTTGGCAATTTCATTCATTATTTTCAACGCTTCTTCTTTGG
>Ga0315312_1001120_pt1 | contig 22782 bp, 21 predicted proteins | sample TDP7_MG_FD_203629 | JGI IMG/M metagenome (GOLD analysis project Ga0315312, IMG submission 203629) | Freshwater sediment microbial communities from Lake Towuti, South Sulawesi, Indonesia - TDP7 | ecosystem: Environmental > Aquatic > Freshwater > Lake > Sediment | place: Indonesia: South Sulawesi... | reverse complement strand
CCATGGCGGCGTCGATTAGGCCGCTGAGGTGTTTTAGGCTCCTTTCCGCGTCTAGGGGAGACGCCACCACCGTGTAATAATCCTCCTCATGGCCATAATACTTGTGGAGGGATATGTAGTCCACGTGTTCTCCCGCGGTCTTCAGCACCTCATAGTTCCAATCGTCCCGGTCACAGCCCACAGCCACCAGCCTTATGGTGGGATCCACTCGCTTCATTAATTTAGCAAACTCCACCGTAATTTTTGCGTAGTCCGCGGCGTCGATGTGGCCGATCTGCCATGCCCCGTACACTTCGTTCCCTATTCCCCAGTATTTCACGTTGAAGGGTTCAGGGTGGCCATTTTCCACCCTTTTCGAGGCGTAGAGGCTGTTGCCCTTTCGATTACAGTATTCCACCCAGTGGGCGGCCTCCTCAGGCGTTCCAGAACCCACGTTTACGCAAATGTAAGGCTCGGCACCCACCTCTCGGCAAAAGTCTATAAACTCATCTGTTCCAAACTGATTAGGTTCCTCTGCTTCCCACGCCAAGTCATATTTTACGGGTCTCTTCTCCCTAGGTCCAACGCCGTCTTCCCAGTGATAGCCGGAGGCGAAGTTGCCCCCAGGCCACCTAATTATAGGTGGACAAATCTCCTTGACTACTTCCAGCACATCTTTTCTTAATCCACATAGATTGGGTATCTTTGAATCTTCTCCAACCCAAACTCCGCCGTAGATGCACCGACCGAGATGCTCAATGAAGTGCCCATAAATGTGGCGATTTATTTTGCCTATCTGATCCCTAACGTCCACAACGATGCCAGCTTCCCCTGTCACTTCCTTTCACCACCGTTCCTTACTCTATTTTAATGCGAATGATTGTAAAAGTGTTTATAACCAAAGGGGAATTTATACCCTATTAAAGGTGGTTATAATTTCACAGCGCAATATTCAAAACGAGGCGTTTTGGAGAAATAAAATATGGTTGAGAAGAGGTCTTACTTAGAGCCAAGCAAGAAACTGCCCATATTAGCCAGCACAGAAGTGGCCGTGGTAGGAGCAGGACCTGCCGGATTGGGTGCGAGCATCGCTGCTGCCCGTAACGGCGTGAAAACATTTCTGATTGAGCGATACGGGTTTCTGGGCGGTAATGTAACTGCTGGACTGATGACCTGTCTGAACGGTTGGCGTCAGCAGAGACCACCTAACGACCTGCAAGCGGTTAAAGGCATAGGAGCCAAGTTGATAGGGCGGCTCTACAGTATGGGAGCTGCAACAGCAGACACACATTATGAACAGGAGCCCTTCGACATCTCCAAAGGTTTACTTCCTTTCTCAGTCGCAGTCGATCCTGAGGCGCTCAAGTATATGGCCTTGAAGATGTGTCAGGAGGCAGGTGTCGAGTTCTTGTTGCATAGCTTCGTCGCCGGCGCCATAGTCGAAGATGACGAGATTAAGGGAGTGGTTGTTGAGAACAAGTCGGGACGCGGTGTAGTTGAGGCTCAGGTAGTGATAGATTGTTCAGGTGACGGAGATGTGGCTGCCTGTGCCAATGTCCCGTTTGACATGGCGCCTAACGAGGACCCCAGAAAGATGGCATGGACGCTCATGTATCGGACGGCGGGTATAAACCGTGAGCGCCTGGAGGGAAAACTCACCGATACAATTGGCGGCCTGACTACCCTCTGGGGGGCGCGAACAGAAAAAGCGTTGGATGGTACCGATGTTTGGGACCTAACCAAGGGTGAAGTAGAGCTCAGGCTGAGGACTTGGGAGGCATTTCAGGAGATGAGGAAATCTAAGTTTGGTTATGAGAATGCGTATATAGCAGAGACAGCGACTCAAGTGGGTGTGCGCGAGACGCGGAGAATTCGCGGAGAATATGTCCTAACATTGGATGACGCCCTAGAAGCCAAGCCCATGCCAGATTGCATCACCATTTGCGCCAAGCCCATCGTCAACTGGTTTGGATATCGCTTTCATTTTAAGCATGAAGGCTTTGAGATTCCATATCGTTCGCTGGTCCCCCTAAAGGTGGATAACCTCCTGCTGGCAGGAAGGTGTATCTCACAGGAGCAGCCAGTGTTCCAGTCGTCGCGTTCCTTTGCACCTTCGATAGCTATGGGTCAAGCCTCTGGCACAGCGGCGGCGTTGGCTGTCCACAACGGTGTAGCCCCTCGGAATTTGGCTGTCTCCCTGTTGCAGCAGACTCTCCTGAGCCAGGGTGCTGAATTGGGGAGGCGATTTCATCGCTGAAAGCAAAAAGAGATGACACCCGAGAGACTGTTTAAAGTTATAAATTCAGTTTTGGAGTCGATGTAAAAGCGTTTATAACCAGAGGGATGCATACCCCTGTTTATAGGTGGCTATCTAACATGGTGAATCATCAGGAGAAAATGAGAAAAATTGGTGTAGGAATCATCGGTTTAAGGTTCGGCTTATCCCATTTACAAGCCTACATGGAGAACCCGCAAGTGGAGGTCATGGGAATCTGTGACCTAGACGACAAAAGGCTGGGGGAGGTTAAGGCAAAATACGGCGTTAAAGTGGCTGTTACCGACTATCGTGATTTGCTCAAGCAGAAGGATATAGACGCGGTCTCGGTGGTCACGCCGGACCATTTTCATGTTGAACATTCCGTGGCGGCTATGCGCGCTGGGAAGCATGTTCTTTGTGAGAAGCCCATGGCGCCAACGGTGGAGGAATGTGAACAAATAATCAGGACTTCGGATGAGACGGACATGAAGTTCATGGTTGGGCAGGTTTGTCGGTTCACCCCTAACTTCATCCTCACTAAGGAGCTGATATCAAAGGGAACGATAGGGGAACTCTTCTTTGTGGAATCTGAGTACGCCCACAACTATAGGAGAGCCCTTGGAGTGGGTGGTTGGCGTAAAGACCCCAAAATAGGGAGGGAGCCCTTCCTCGGAGGTGCCTGTCACGCCGTGGATTTGGTCCGTTGGATGGCAGATGAAGTGGAAGAAGCCTTCGCCTATAGGAATCATAGAGCGCTCCCTGATTGGCCTAGGGATGACTGCACCATCGCCATCTTCAAGTTTAGGAACGGAGTTATAGGTAAAGTGTTCTGCTCCATAGGGTGTTACCGGCCCTACACCATGCGGTCCGTCTTCTACGGGACAAAGGGAACCATAATTAGCGACAACACTAGCCCCCACATATGGCTCTTCCTAGGCGAAATGGAGGACATGCTGTTGGACTTCATCATCATACCCGTGAAATTGACAGGGAAGAACATAAAGGGAGAGGTTGACACCTTCGTTGATTGTGTAATCAACGAAAAGCCTGTAGAGTTAGACGGCCGCGAGGGGGCCAGAACCGTGGCAACCTGCATCGCTGCCATAGAATCCGCGAGGAAGGGTAAGCCTGTACAGGTAAAGACCATAAAATAACGACAATGAGATAGAAGCATTAGATTCAATGTAGGAAAGAAGTGGAAGGAGCGGAAGAGAATGTCTTTGAGGGAAGGCTGCAAAATTGAAAGGATTGAGGCTATTCCGCTACGTTGCAAACTTGCTGAACCTTTTGGATACTCTCAAGGGTGGTATGAAAAAAGAGAAACTACCTTAGTCAAGATTGTGACAAATGACGGGATACAGGGTTACGGCGAATGTTTTGGCCCCATTGCTGGGAATAGAGAGATTGTAGAAGATTTCTTTGCTCCTATTCTTAAAGGTAAAAACCCACTCGATGTGGAAGAATTATGGGAATTTATGTATAATAAAGGGAGAGCTGCTTTTCAATCTTTCATTCCTATGACCGCAATTAGTGGTATAGATATTGCACTTTGGGATATAAAAGGCAAAATTTTGGGAATGCCTATTTATAGATTGCTTGGCAATGGTCATCGTGACGAGATAAAGGCTTACGCAACAGGCCATTACTTTAAAAAGACCAATTCGATTGAGGAGCTATTTTCCCATATTATAACCGAGGCGCTGGAGAATGTTAAGGCAGGTTTTGATATGCTCAAACTCAAGATTGGATTGGGCGTTCTTGGTTTCGATCTTGAGGAAGACATTAAGTTAATACAAAGGGTTAGGGAGGCGGTAGGAGGGAAGGTTACCTTAATGGTGGATGCAAATTATGCTTATGATCCACACACGGCGATATTAATTGGTAAAGAACTGGAAAAGGCAAAGGTTTTTTGGTTTGAAGAACCTATTGATCCGACAGACCTGGAAGGGTATAAGGAAGTGAAGGCTGCACTAAATATACCGATCGCTGCAGGAGAATGCCTAGCAACGCGATATGGTTTTAGAGATTTCCTCTCACAGAGAGCAATAGATATAGCTCAACCGGATTTATGTGCAGCCGGTGGAATAACAGAATGTAGAAAAATAGCCGATATGGCAAGCACATATAACATTAAATTTATTCCTCATGTGTGGGGATCACCTATAGCAATTGTGGCTTCCCTACAGCTCATAGCTTCCTTACCAAGGGCCAGCCTATTGGAGTTCGATAGATCAGATAACCCAATCAGGGAGGAAATGGGGAAATCTTTGATTGTACGAGAAGGTAGCTATGTTAAAGTTCCCCAAAATCCTGGTCTCGGGATAAACATAGATGAGAACATCATCAGAAAGTATAGACAATAATATTAGGGACTCTATGAGAGCCTTTTCCATTTAGACGCCTGTGCCTGACGTTCTAACTAATCTGGACTAAAGGCAATATAAAGAGCCTGGAGGAGAATAAAGTTGCCTCCTTTGATTAGTCTTAAATTCGATGGACTCCTATTCTATGGGTATGAATCCCAAGGAAAGAGTCGTCAGAGCTATTGAGAGAACCAAGCCGGATAGGGCGCCCTTAGAAGGCGTCTCTTGGGGTGAGTGGTCCTACCCTTTCCTGCAGAAATTGCTAAACTATCTTGGAATTAGGGATGTTGACACGTTGGCCAATAAACTGGGCATCGACTTCCGCGGGGTCAAAATGGAGCCTCCAACAGAGTTTCGAAATAGGGCGACAAATAATCCGCTGTTTCACTACCCTTGGGGAATCGTTATCGGCCCTGATATACTTGAAGATGAGTGGGGAGTTAAACGCACATTAAATGCCACGAAGCTCCAGAGCAGGATCATGCACCATCCGCTTCAGAGGGCAGAATCCCTTGAGGGATATCATTTCCCGGACCCAGAGGCCCCTGGTCGCTTTGACACAGTGGAAAAGCTGCTTAAAGGGTGGCGCGACAGGTACTCCATCAGCGCCTCTCTTGGAGGAGATAATCTCTTCTGTCAAGCGTGGTACATAAGGGGATTCACAGACTTTATAAGGGATCTCTACGCAAACCCAAGGTTTGCTGAAGGGCTGTTGGATGGTCTCTTAAAGGTCTTCCTTGGAGCTGCTAAGCGTTTCGCGGAAATGGAAGTGGACATCCTATGCATAGCCGACGATGTGGCCATGCAGACGGGCATGATCATATCTCCACACCTTTGGCGTAAGTATATGAAGCCCCGCCTAAAGAAGCTGATTGACAGTGTTAAGGGAAAGGGCATGTATGTGCTTTTCCATACTGACGGAAACTGCGAAGCCATCATTGAAGACTTGATTGATGTGGGCGTAGACATCCTGAATCCTGTACAGCCGGAGTGCATGGACCCGGCGAGGATTAAAAGGCTCTACGGGGACAGGCTAACCCTTAGTGGCACCATCTCCATTCAGAAGACCCTGCCCTACGGAACCCTTCAAGACGTGGAAAGGGAAGTAATGACACGCATAAGGACTTGCGGATACGACGGCGGTCTCATCATAGCTCCTTCCAATCAAGTTCTTTTAGACACAAAGATGGAAAACTTCCTCGCAGTTTACGAAACCACCAAAAAGTATGGTCAATATCCCTTAAAGTAGAAGAAGCGAAGCGAAACATATATTTATCCCCCTAAAGTAGAAGAAACGAAAATGAGAAGGGAAAAGGCAGTGCTGAAAAGGCGACTAGGTAAGACGGAACTTATGGTCTCCGTTATAGGTTTTGGGGGCATCAAGTTACCAGCGGTTGAAAGGAAGACCTCCTATGAGATATTGAACCGCGCCCTAGACTTGGGTATTAATTTTTTCGACACGGCTAGAGGCTACGGCGACAGCGAGGAGAAGATCGGCTGGGCCCTCGGTGAACGCCGAGATGAGTTTTATATATCGACGAAGAGCCATGTCCTCACCGCTGAGGAGATGGAGAAGGACATAAAGACAAGCCTTGAAAAGCTTCGAACGGACTACATTGATGTCTACATGTGCCACAACCTGAGGCGTTCTGAGAGTTATGACAAGGTTATGGGTCCCGGCGGCGCCATGGAAGCCCTAAAGAAAGCTAAGCAGGAAGGAATTATCGGCCACACCGGTTTTAGTTGCCACCGCTTCCACGAAACCATGGAGCGAGGAATCAAGTCTGGAGAATTCGAAGCCCTCATAGTGGCCTACAATATACTCAACGACGAGTTAAATGACGAGACCATCCTACCCATGGCTAAGGAATGGGACGTGGGAGTCATAGCCATGAAACCCCTAGCCGGCGGAGCCTTAGCTCAGCCTCCGCCTGAGCTTAAGGTCAGCTCTAAAATTCCCATAACGGCGGAGCAGGCCCTTCGGTTTGTTCTAGCCAATCCCGCGGTGGATGTGGCTATACCGGGCATGACAAACCTTCAAGAGGTGGAGGAAAACGCCCGCGTGGGTGAAAAGTTTCAGGTTATGAAAGAGGCTGAGAAGCTGGAGTTGATTAAGGCTGCTGAGGAGTTGGGTAAGGATTTTTGCCGCAACTGCGGTTACTGTCTCCCCTGTCCTGAGGAGATCCGCATCCCCGTGATTCTGCGCCACTTAGGCTACTACAAACGTTACGGTCTAATAGAATGGGCTAAGGGACGGTACCACATGGTGGAAGTGAAGGCCGACGCCTGCCTAGAATGCGGCCAGTGCCAAGAGAAATGCCCCTACAATCTCAACATACACGAGATGCTGAAGGAAGCCCACACCCTACTCTCCAGCTAGCCCCACCGATTCGAGTTCACACTTTGCGATTCAGAATTCGTGGGTTCAAATCCACTTCTGCAATAGAATTTTAGGCTACTTTTGATCTTATTTTGGCTGAAAAGGTTTAATTTGAACAAATGCAAATGGGGCCTAAGTTTGAACACGTTTGTACAGGAAAAACGTTGCTATTTTGTCTTGGCTAACTTTAGTAGATATTCTTTGAAGAGAGGATGGAATAATTCGTACAATCCTCGTTCTTTCTTCATCAAAAGTCCTTTACGTTCAAGTCTTGAGAAAAATTCTGTGACACCTTTTATTCCTTTAACCATAGAAGGAGAAACTTGTGGTTCCTCAATTAAAGATATTTTTATTAGAACCTCTCTCTCTCTTTCAGATACTTCTCCTAAACGATTAATAAGTACGTTTTTTTCTAAAATTGAAACTATTCTTGGCCAACATTCATCAAACTCTTTTCTTGATACCTCCTTTTTAGCGCCAAGTAAATTGATCAATTCATATGTAATGAACATGATAAAATATGGGTGACCTTTTGATTTTTCGTGAATTATAGATACCACCTCTTCTGAAAAATGTAATTCCAGTTTGTTGGCAAGTATCCTTTTGTTTATCGCTTCCTTTGTTCCTTCAAGAGTAAAGGGCTCTAAGGTGAACTGGTAGAAAAATCTTGTAAACGGCTCAGCCAATTCAGTAATTTCCTTAAACAATATCTTTGCCCCGGTCATAACAAGTGAGAAATTGCATCCTCTTCTAGCCAGTTCTTGAAATGTATTTCTTATTGCGAAGTATGCATCTGACTGATCAGTTTGAAGAAAGTAATGCACATCATCAAGAAAGAGAAAACAGATCTCTACTCCAGACGGATCAAGATGCTTTTTCCAAAGCTCCTCAAGACTATCCACTAAAGAAGGTTTTTCCTTTTCTTTCTCTTTTTCTATAGAGATTGGTGGAATTGAAAATGTTATCTTCCATTTTGATAACTCTTTCAGTAATTTTTTCTTAAGTCCAGCTGAAACCTGATAATTCCTTTTTAACTGTATCAGAAAGGTTAAGCAAAAATCTTCCCAGCTTTTGCAGCACATCGGGTCAAGTGAGAAATGAAAACAAAACGCGCTAATTTTACCAGATAATTCGCGTAACACAACTTCTCTCATCTTATACAACAGCGAGGTTTTGCCCATTCCCCAATCTCCAAGTATCATAAAATTGCTAGGTGCCGGGGGTCTTATCTTAGCTGCGCTCACAATAGTCTCAGTGAAATAGCTTAATTGCTCTCTTCTGTTGGCAAAGTATTCTGGATCGGCTGGATATTGCGGTGAAAATGGGTTAAGGAAAATTTTGTTATTTTTGTTATGACTGTTATTTCTAACCATCTACCTTCTCCTCCTTTTCGCATATTTTTTACTTTTGTAAAGCTTATATCTTTGAATCTTAGCTATACCCAAACAACTTCGATGGACCAGCCTGCTTGCGTAATAAGTTCCTGTTCCAGGGTAAACCTTACGACCACAAACCGCACATGTTTTATGCATACCCCGTTATTTTTGTTATAATTGTTATAAATAATTTATGGAATTTCAATACAAATTCAAATGCGTGCAGAAATCCTGTTCCCCGCGCCATAAAGCTAAGTGTGCGTGCCTTATTAAGAGAGTAGGGGGTCAAGAAGGAACTGATGTGTATAGGAATATTCGGGTTAATGAAAAGAAGGCGGGATCAAGCTTGAAAAAAGACAGATTTAAAACCCTTTTTCTTCCTTACTGTACGTTAATGATTTATATTAATAGGAACGAAATGGTTGATAGCTATGTAAATGTGGGATGTGGCGTGTGGCGCATAATTAATTCTGGGGATATGGCCTTTGAGCCTTACAGTAAGGGTGTCGCGGACATTAAAAGGGTGTTGAGACAGAAGGCTGGAGAGGGCAGGTTTGAGGGCTTAGGTTTCTTGCGAATTCCGCCCAACGGAGTCTTTCCCAAGCACAATCATCCTGAACGGGAGGAGATTTACTATGTTACCTCGGGCTCAGGAACCCTAATGATAGAGGATAAAGAGGTGGCGGTGGCAGAGGGCTCCGTGGTCTATGTTTCAGGGGATGTGCCCCACGGTTTAAGCAACTCAACAGACAAGACCTTGGTAGTGCTCTACGTAACCGCCTTCGTTTAAACGCCTTAGAGTTGGAGAACCACCCTCAAACACTCCCCCTTTTTCTCCATCAAGTCGAGGGCTTCCGGGAAACGTTCCATGGGAAAGGTTTGGGTTATCAGCTCCCTAGCGGGCACCCGCCCCATTTTTATCATGTTCAGGGCTGTTTGATAGTCCCTTGGGGAGCAGCCCCAGCTTCCAAATAGGGCCTTATTTTGGCTGATCATAAGGTCCGGAGCAACCTGCACAGGGGGTTGGGGAACATCCCTAAAATCTCCGAAGAGGCAGATTTTACCCCCTTCCTGCGCCATTTTCAGGGCTTCTTGAACAACCGAGGTGGAGGCCACCGCCACGATTACTATGTCCGCGCCCCTACCATCCGTTAAATACTTCACCCTGTCCCCCATGTTCACCCTCTGGGAGTTGTAGGCATAGTCCACACCCAATTTTTCGGCTGTTCTGACCCTAAAATCGTGATGCCCACTCATTATTACCTGCGACGCGCCGAAATACTTTGCCAATATGGCCAGGAGAAGCCCCATGGGGCCGTCCCCAATTACGAGGAGCCTATCTCCAGGCGATATTTCACATTGAATGAGGGCCCTAACGCTGCAGGCGGTGGGCTCCGTCATAGTGGCCTCCTCATAGGTGAGAGTGTCTGGAATCTTGAGCACCGTTTTCCTAGCCAACTCGGGCAGGACGCGGATGTACTCGGAGAAGCCGCCGGGAATGACGCCACCTCGGCGATACTGGTCGCAAAGGGGCTCCTGACCCCGCAGGCAGAAGTAGCAGGCACCACAGGGAGCGTGATGGAGCACTCCAACCCGGTCTCCCACCTTAAAATCTGTAACCTCTGGGCCTACTTCAGCCACTTCCCCTGAGATTTCGTGTCCGAGAACCGCGCCGGGTTTAGCTTTACCGTACTTTGCCTTGAAAATGTCTGTGGAACAGATTCCGCAGGCTTTAACTCTCACTAAAATCTCTGCCGAGCTAATCTGGGGAACAGGAATCTCCTCGAGTCTAAAATCCTTAACGTCGTAATATACAACTGCCTTCATGACATCACGCCTGCCCATTAGTGAAATGGCGCGCCTTGGTAAAAGTTTTTATCCGTTAAAAGCCTTATTGGGAGGAAAGGTAGCTTTTCAGTAAAGTTATCAGATCAGGTGTTATCGTTATGTAGTTGCGATTCACTAGATGCTGGGCGTAGAACAGCGCCTCTTTACCGCTTCCTAGGTTTGGGCGAAGAAACCCTTGCCTAAACGAATTACAGAGAAGGAGTGGGAAGTTTTAAATGGAATTTAAAGGCACAATGAAGGGATCGTAGCTAGGTGTAACTAAATGAAGTACGATTTGTTGGTTAAAGGTGGTTTTCTCATAGATCCTGCCCAAGGGATCGAGGGCTATAGGGACTTAGTCCTACTCGGTGGAAAGGTGGCCTTAATTCACGAGGATATAGATCCTAAGTCGGCTAGGGAGGTGGTTGATGCCTCCGGCAAAATAGTGACACCCGGTCTCATTGATCTTCATGTCCATGTGTACTGGGGAGCGACCCCTTGGGGGGTTGACGCGGACCTCACATGCTTAGCCAAGGGAGTCACTACGGCGGTCGACGCTGGTTCCTCAGGGTCGTTAACTTTTTCTGGATTTAGGAGATACATAATCGATGCCAGCAACACCAGACTATTCGCCTTTCTCCACATATCCTCTATAGGATTGACGCCAAGGATTGGAGAACTGCTGGACCTGAGGAACTTGGACTTTAACGCCGCTGTTGAGACCGCGAAAAATAATAAGAACCTGATTCTTGGCATCAAGATTCGATTGGGAGAAGAGATCGTGGGGCAGCACGGCCCACAGGTTCTTAGATTGGCAAAGGAGGCGACTAAGTCCTTTGGAGCGCCCATCATGGTGCATCCGGGGCGTCTGCCCAAGAATCTGCCCATAACCGATGTCCTTGATGTGGTTGAGAAGGGTGATATAATAACCCACTGCTTCCCTCCTGCCTATCCGCCCCTATTGGAGCACCCGAGTATCTTTGATGAGGACTGTGAGGTGCTTCCTGAGGTTAGGAGGGCTAAGGAGAAGGGTGTAATCTTTGATGTCGGCCATGGGATGGGAAGCTTCAGTTGGGAGACAGCAAAAAGAGCCCTAGCCCAGGGCTTCCTTCCCACAACCATAAGCAGCGACTTGCATGTCTATTCCGTTGACGGACCAGCCTTTGACATGCCTACGGTCATGTCTAAACTTCTCAACCTAGGGCTCCCACTCTCCAAGGTTATAGAGCTTAGCACATTTGCCCCCGCCTCCGTGCTCGGTATGGAGGACAGGATAGGAACCCTTAAACTGAATGCCAACGGAGACATAGCGGTCTTCGAGTTGAAGGAAGGAGAATTTACGTATTGGGATAACTCCACCCCCCTTAGAAAGACTATGACGATACGGAAGCTTCTGAAACCGGTCAAAGTAATCAAGGATGGAAGAATAGTTTCTCCGGTAGATAAACGGCCCAGTTGGGCCGTCCTCCAAAAAATTGGGGAAGGCCGCCCGTATAAATACGCTTAAATGAAGTAAATAAAAACCGGAAGAAGCCCCGAAGACTTTTATGGATATTTTATATCATCCAGCACGTATACACGTTGGCGATTCATAATGAGTCAGCAAGTTCATGATAAATATGGTAAGAAACTGATAAGGACGGTGGCGGGAAACAAGTTTGTTGATTCAGTGACTTGCTTCAAGTCCAATATCAAGGAGGCATATCTGCCACCATCGATGGGGTCATAAAGGGTTGTTGTGCGATAGAAATAGAGAGCCGTATGGCCAAACAGATACGAGGAGCACTACTCGACCTCCTAAACCATCCACTCACCAAGAAGTTACTAGTACTCATACCTGCCCACATGTACGACCCTGAAGGAACGGCTGAACATTGCAGAGAAATCCTTACCAGATATAGAAGGGATGGCGAACAAATTGAGGTTGTCGCCCTTCGAGGCATAGGGCATGACCCAAAACCGGACGAAGATAGGAGATTGATAGAGCAAGCACTAAGACGGCTGGGATGTTTAGGTTAATCCCATAGAGCGCGACGCGCAAACTGAGACTGCTTGACTAGGCCTTCCAGAGGCTCAGTGCTTAAGTTTTCCTAACACATTCTAAATGGCTAAGTAGGCTAATGGATTCTGGAGTTGTAGATTCTGTTGATTAGTTCCATGGTTTTCGCCGCGTCTTTGAAGTTGGTTTCTGGCTCCTTGTCCTCTTTTATGCAGTCGATGAAGTGGCGGTTTTCAGCGTAGAAGCCGTAATACTTGATGCGGTCTTCACTGCCAGCTGCCTCTGGAGCGGTTATGGTGATGGGTTCCTCCTTGTTGTCGGCGTAGATTAGGGCCTTGTCGTCTGGGTTGATGAAGGCGGATATGCCCTTGGCGTGCATCTCGAAGGTGTGGACGCGCTTGCCAACGGCCCAGTTGGTGACAAGGAACCCCGAAGCCCCATTTTTGAACCTTATGAGGACATTAAAACTATTACTGTACTCGGCGTAGAATCGGTTAACATCGCTGGCCACTGATTCGGTCTCGCCTCCCATCCAGCGCAGGGTGTCCACGGCGTGGATGGCGTCGGAGGTGAGGACATCTACGGCTCCCTCGTAGTAGGGTAGCCAAGCGCCCACGGCGTTCTTGTAGAAGGTTGCCATGCACTGGATGATGGGCCCCCGCTCCTCCACTAGGGCCCTCACCTTCCTCATGAGGGGTATGTAACGCCTGTTGAAGGCCACCATGGTTTTGCAGCCGTTCCTTTCCGCAGTTAGGGCCATGTTCTTGGCCTGTTCGTAGGTTACTCCAGGCGGCTTCTCTATGAAGACGTTCAGTTTTTGCTTTAGGCAGTGGATAACCAAGTCATAGAGGTGGTGGGGAGGCATAATTACATGGACGGCGTCCAGTTCCTCCTTGGCTACCATCTCCTTATAGTCTCGGTAACGCCCTTCAACCCCATACTTATCGGCGGTCTTGTTCAACTTCTCCTTGATTAGGTCGGAGATGGCAACTATTTCCACATCATCAAAGGCTGCAAGGGAAGGGTAGTGAGCGAAGTTGGCCATGGCCCCTGCACCGATCATTCCAACCCTAACTTTCCTCATTGTTGAGTTCTCCTATAAAGGACAAGAGTTACTATTATACTGAAATAATTTTCCCATAAGGGTTTCGATGAGGCATACCCCGGTAGATTGTTACTCAATGATGGGCTCCGAGGATTTTTTAAGGGCGAGAATTGACCCTTCCCACCTTCCACAGGTGTGTAAGTAAGCTTCAATGAAAACTTAAAATAACTGTTTTCCAATAAACTTAGTGTGAAAGTGTGTCTCTCCTCCAAAACCCATTCTTGGAAAAGACAGGGCATGCTTGGAGAGGGAACCTTCCTCACGGGCTTGCTCAGCCTCTTTTGGTTGATGCTTCGAACGGGCACGAAACCTTCGAGGGCTGTTTATCCGTGTCAGCGGGCGGCGGCTGCCAACAGCTACATATTTCTTACCTACTCCTTTATCCCCGTCTTGGCCGTAGTTCAGAGAAAAACGAGGCATTTCCTTAATCCAAAGTTATGGGCAACTCTGACTTTAGCGCTGCTGATTCTGGGAGCCGCAGTTTGGTGGTATACCCAACAGGCAGGGGGCCCGAAGGGTCAAGTTATCGGATTGACCCTGACATCTAGGTTGGCGACAGGCATAGAGCCGCCTTCGAATATTTTTGTGGTGGATGGAACCACGGGAAAGGATGAGGGCCTTAGCCAACTCATAAACCTCATGGGTTCCCATGGTCTTCTCCTCTATAAGTCAGGGGTGAATGGAACTAATCGGGGACCTAATGGGCTGATAGTCTGTGACCATGTGATCTTGATAAAGGTAAATAGCCAATGGGATGCGAGGGGCGGAACCAACACCGACTTATTGAAGGCCCTTATCCAGGCCATAGTGAACCATCCAGACGGTTTTGTCGGTGAGATTATAGTAGCCGACAACGGCCAAGCCCAGTATGGGTCGGTTGGCAATGGAGGAAGCCTTGACTGGAGTAAGAACAACGCGGAGGATAGCTCCCAGTCGGTTCAGAAGGTGGTAAACCTGTTCGCTGGTTCCTATAAGGTCTCGACGTACCTTTGGGATACGATTACCACAAAGAGGGTAAATGAGTATTTTAGGGGTGATATGGAGGATGGTTACGTCGTCAACGCAACGGTTAACTCGAGAACTGGCATAATGGTGTCCTATCCTAAGTTCAAGACGAAGTTTGGCACCTATGTTAGCTTTAAGATGGGAATTTGGGAGCCCCAAACGCAGACCTACAATAGTGAAAGACTCAAGGTCATCAACGTTCCCGTCTTAAAGTCCCATAGCGGATATGGAGTTACCGCGTCCGTGAAGCATTACATGGGCGTGGTATCTGATAAACTGACTGCCCAACTTGGAGCCCGGACGCACCAAACCATTGGCACTGGCGGCATGGGAACCGAGATGGTTGAGACAAGGTTTCCAGTGCTCAACATATTAGACGCCATTTGGGTGAATGCGAATCCTAAACAATCGCCAAACACGGGACCCGGCACGTCCTACGCCGAGGCAAGCAACGTAAGGGTGATCATGGCTAGCACCGATCCGATAGCCTTGGACTACTGGGCTGCTAAATATGTGCTTGTACAAACTGCTAAGTTGAAGGGGGAAACGAACACCGCCTCCTTAGACCCCGACAACCCCAACAAAGTTAGCGGACTGACAGAGGCCTTCCATGTCTGGCTGAAAAAGTCCATGGAGGAAATGCTGGCCGCAGGTTATCAGGTCACTATGAACGAAGATCACATGAATGTATACGTAGTTCCTATGCCCCAAAAGAGCCAAGCATCAGTGAGCCGTTCCAGCTACAAGGAAAACCTTCTATGCTCGGTAACTCATTTAAATATACAAGAGAATCCGAGGTTCGCTGAGCCACGATACGCGCTGACGCGCCTAGAGGAAATGTTAAGACCTAGGAATAGCCCTAACAGGCTAACTGGGACGGGATGAGTAACGCGGGGCTTTCTGTGTCGTCACACTTCAGTTAGTATTAATAACCTTAATGTTATCCCGCCAACAAAAATTGCGAAAATTATCTCAAAAACCGTGATGAATAACGCCTTCTTCCAGCCAAACTCTTTAACTAGGGCAGCGATGGTTGCTACACAGGGTATGTAGAGCATCGCCACTAGGGTGAATACGATCATCTGTAACGGCGTTAAAATCCGTGCGAAATCTGTTGTCCCCAATAGGGTTGCGAGCATTATTAATGTAAGCTCCTTTCTGAGGACCCCAAAAATTAAGGTTATTCCGGTGATGGCGGGCAATCCAAGCCAAGTAACGGTTACGGGGCTTAGGATGTTTGCGATTGGTTCCAGCAGGTTAAGAATTCCCATGAGCTTAATTACGAGGCTGCCTATAATTATGAGTGGGAATGAAATTTTGATGAATTCCTCTAACCTAAACCATGTCTGCTTTCCCACTGTCTTCAGATGGGGAAACCTATAATCGTTCATCTCCATTATCAGGGCTGTCGGCTCACCGGGCAAGGCCTTAAATGCCAGCCTTCCGAGGAGGAAGATGACTAACAAGTCAATAATGTATAGCGCTAATGCCCACTGGACGCCAACGAACGCCCCAACCAGACCGAGTATAATAACAGTTCTTGCAGCGCAAGGTACTAGGGTAGTGACGAAGGCGGCGAGGAGCCTCTCCCTCTCCGTCTCCATGATTCTGCACCCCAAACACGCCGGGACATTACAACCATAGCCAAGCATCACCGGGATGAAGGCCTTTCCATGGAGACCTATTTTGTGCATTAGGGTATCCATTAGGAAGGCTATTCGGCTGAGGTATCCGGAGTCTTCGAGAAGGTAGAGTATAAAATAGAAGGGGGCTATGTAGGGTAGTGCTACTGTGACGCCCGCTATGATTCCCTCCACAATTCCGCCCCACACCAGTTCTTTCACTATTCCGGTCCCTAAGAGGCCTTCAAAAAGTGGTTCCCAGCCATAAAGTAGGTTGCTTAACAACCCTGAGGTGTAGTCTCCAAAGGTAAAAATTGATTGAAATATGGTGAGAACTGCCAGAACCATTATCGGATAACCTAAAATTTTGTGGGTCGTTATGGTGTGCAATGTCTCGCCCATGGGTGGCCTTATTTTTGGGACTATTTGTTGAACTTCCCTTGCGATCTTGCCCGCAACTTCATACCGCTCAGACGTAATTATGGTTGAGCAGGAGTGCCCGTGGATCTCCTCGATCTCTTTCGCAAGCCTTTCCGCGGTTGATAGGGTCTCGGGACCTATTTCGCGGATTTCCTTCTCGACCTGCTCATCCCCTTCCAGAAGCTTTATCGCGGCCCATCTGGCTGGATACCTAAACGGGATTTTCTCAAGTAACTTGGTTATCTCTCTAATCCTTTCTTCGGCTTCTTCTCCATACTTTATTATAGGGGGATTTATTCCCCCCTTCTCAATTATTTCAACGGATCTCTCCAATAGTTCGTAGACGCCGGTTCCCTTTATGGCCACGGTTGGAACCACAGGTATCCTCAAGATTTTCTGCAGTTTTTTATGGTCTATCCTTATTCCCTTCTTCTCTGCCATGTCTATCTGGTTTAGTGCCATAACCATTGGGGTTTCCAGTTCCATCAGCTGTAATGTAAAGAATAGGTTTCTCTCAAGAACTGAAGCATCCACGATGTTTATCACCAGGTCCGGCCTCTCCACCGCGATGTACTCCCTTGAAACCAATTCCTCTAGGGAAAAGGTTGACAGGGAATAAATTCCGGGCAAGTCGATGATGTCTATGGTATAGCCCTTAAAGTGAAGGGTTCCCTCCGCCTTTTCTACAGTCTTCCCCGGCCAATTTCCAATATGCTGATGCAAGCCTGTCAACTGGTTAAAAATGACACTCTTGCCCACATTCGCATTGCCAGCCAAGGCGATGGTTAACTTTTTCTCGGTCACTCCGTTATCTCCACGAAGACCCTTTCAGCCATGCCTCTGCCAAGAGCCAGTCTGGAACCCCTCACTGAGACTTCTAGGGGGCCATGGAAGGGCGCCGACTTCACGACTGTAACTCTGGTGCCGGGGGTTAGACCCATGTCCATGAGCCTCTTTTTGAATCCCCAGCCTCCTCGCCCCCTTCCATGGCCTCCGCCACGGCCTTCTCCTACGGAAATTATGACCCCACTCTCCCCATTCCTTAGGGCGGTCAAAGTCAATTCTGCCTTCCCTGTTCCCCTTGGTCCTTCCATGGGACCATCCACCCCTCGTCAGTCCCGCTTAACCTTGATGAGGGCTGCCACTTGGCGACTTAACGCCCGGTTGGCTCCAGCCACTTTAATAGTTATGGGGCCGTTGAAGGGGGCCTTTTCCACAACTTCCATGGATGCCCCCGGCCTGAGCCCCAGGGTGGCTAAGTACCTTAAAAGGTCGGGTTCCTCCTCTGTTATTTTGACTATGGCCCCCCCTTCCTGAGGGTTGAGATTCGTCATGGGTTCTGACTTCTCCTCAAGGATGCCCCCGCCTTTTGTCGGTATGGGATTTCCATGGGGACATGTTGTCGGATGGCCCAAAGCCGTCTCAAGATTTTTAACGATATCGTCGGTGATGCCGTGTTCAAGTCTGCAGGCCGCCTTGTGGGCTTCGTCCCACCCTACGCGGAGAATGTCTGTGAGTAAACGCTCTGAGAGCCGATGTCTCCTTATCACGTCTAGGGCTATTTTGCGGCCCTCTTCCGTTAACTTGACTCCCTTGTAGGGCTCATGAGTCAACAAGCCCTCCCTCTCCAACCGCTCTACGGTGTTGGTAACAGTTCCGGGCACCACCTGAAGCAGCTTAACTATCTCGCTGGTCCTGGCCACTCCATTCCTCTGTTGGAGCCTATAAATGCCCTCAAGGTACTCCTCCGTCACCGCCGTAACTTCCTCTGTCATGATGGATCACCACGATTACGCAAAATTAAAAGTACGATAACTCGCATTTAAACCTTCCGCGCTTCAGCACCGGATTTGAAGATGCTGGCTGACAAGGGGGTAACCATTGGTGGCATCGAAGGAGCTTGGTTCAGGGTGCGTTAACACTTCTTGGCCATCAACATAGAGAAGAACGTGGTTAAGACTGGCATCTCGGTTGCCGAAGCTGTTGAAAACTTGCTAAAACACCATTAGATCGCCTTTCTCACGCAAGTTACTTCCGCGGATATTTCGGTAGGGATGGCCTTCCCTAAGGTACGGGTTATGTGGCAGAAATCCCTAGTTAATGCGGCGCATTCCCTTGCTTTTGCCTCTTCTTCCTCTATTGTTTTGATATGTAAAAGAGCCTTTATACGGGTTATTCGATAGCCCTCTGGACCAACCAAGTCCACATCTCCCCTAATTGTGACTTGGAGGCCCTCCAAACAAAAGTTCAGCTTTCTTTGAAAGTATAGAAACGTTGTTAGTAGACAGCCACCGACCGCCGAGAAGAAGAGCTCATCGGGGCATGGATATCTTCCGCCCCCTCCAAACTCCACTGGCGTATCCAACCTTAATGTGGAGCCTTTGAAATCGGCTTCGCCTCTAAATATACACCTTATCTTGAGCCCGCTCCTTGGCTTCAGGGCAAACTTCTACTCAAGATGTAGCTAAGATTAATGTATATTTAACGCATGCTTTAACCGAGCTTAGGAGGCATAATATATTTCATGTCAAGGTTTTGGGTTTGGCATGGAAGGGAAACTTGCTTGGATACTATGATGCTTAAATATTATGAGGATTTAAGAGATGAAAACAAAATGCCTAAGTTTCTCTAAAAATCTTGGAGAAGTTTAGAGGTGATGATTTTGAGCATGGAAGAGGATTTAAACAGATTTTGTCAGTTGGCCTTGAAATTTGGAGCTTCAGGGGCTAAGCCGATTAAAGCAGAAGATATTATTGTCGGCAATTGGGTTCGACTTAAGTGTCAATATGGGTGTGGCGGTTATGGAAAAAGGCTGACTTGCCCACCATATAGTCCGATGCCTAAAGAATTTAAGAAGGTTCTTAAAGGATATGAGTGGGCTATACTTTTAAGATTCGAGCCGAAAGAACCAGAATACGATTGGAAGAGCCCTCATGAGGTTGTGGTTAAGTTAGAAAGAGAGGTTTTTCTAAGCGGCTATTACTCAGCCTTCGGGCTTGCCTGTGGTCCCTGTCCATACTGCGATGAATGTAACTTAAAGGAATGCGTTCATCCCGATCTGGCCAGGCCGTCTATGGAGGCATGTGGCATTGATGTTTATGCAACCGTGCGTAGAGCGGGCTTCAACTTAAGAGTTTTGAAGAGTCGATATGAGAAACCCACCTATTTTAGTCTGTTACTTATCCGATGACACATTAGGATTCAATTTCACTTTAGTTTCCAAGCCTTTTTGTACTGGTCTGGAGACAATCTTCCCTCTAGGAGGGCGACGGTATCATCCTTCAGTTTTAAGGCCTCTTCAACAGTCATTTTACGGATCCTCTCGGTTCCGATCATGGTCTCAAAGAGGTGAAACATGTCTAAAACCAGGAAAACTCTACCTTCCATTTTTTACCACCCTTTCACCACGTGTTTCAATATCACAATGTCCCATATTTCTATTTTTTGGCTCGTGTAGAAAATGAGCTTAATCCATCTTGCGCTGAGGTTTATTATGCTAGCTTCAGTATAACAATGATTCCTTAGGGTAAACCCTTTTAGTTTAATCACCACCTTTCTTAAACTCTCAGTCTTGGCATCTAGGCTAGTTAGCGTCACCCTTTTATTTTCTAGGCTACACTAATGAAAGCATAATAGGCAAATTAGAAGGAGAAGTTGGGAAACATGAAGAAGCTTGGTTTTATTGGTCTGGGCGTCATGGGTAAATCCATGGCGAAGAACCTCTTGGCAGCGGGTTATCCCCTGACGGTCTGGAATAGAACTAGGTCAAAAATGGATGAGTTATTGGCCTTGGGCGCCGCGGGCGCGGACTCCCCTAGGGGGGTGGCGGAGAAATCGGATGTTGTTATCACCATGGTTGTGGATTCGCCGGATGTGGAGGAGGTCATATTGGGACCATCAGGCGTAATCGAGGGCGCTAGGCCCGGCTTAGTTGTCATTGACATGAGCACCATCTCACCCCAGATAACTCGACGCATAGCTGAAGCCCTATCGAAGAGGGGAGTAAAGATGCTGGATGCCCCTGTGAGTGGAGGGGATATCGGGGCTAGGGAGGGAACCCTCTCCATAATGGTGGGCGGCCCAAAGGAGGTTTATGAAGAGTGCCTCCCCATCTTCCAGGCCATGGGGAAGAGGATCACCCACATGGGGGAAAACGGCATGGGACAAGCCACCAAACTCTGCAACCAAGTAATCTGCGTACTCAACATTCAAGCAGTGTGCGAGGGCCTCATGCTTGGAGCCAAATCTGGCTTAGACCTGGAAAAATTGTTACAGGTTGTTACCGGCGGCGCGGCAAATTCCTGGATGCTCTCCAACCTGGGACCAAAAATGGTGAAAAGAGACTTTGAACCCGGCTTCAGAATAAGCCACCAACAGAAGGACTTGAGATTAGCCCTCGCCGCCGCGGCGGAACTAAACCTGCCCTTACCTGGCACCGCCCTTGTGCAACAGATGTTCCGTTCCGTGGAGGCTGAGGGATTGGGGGGAAAGGGAACCCAAGCCCTAATAGTAGCCATGGAAAAATTAGCGGGACGAAAGCTTACAAAAGCGAAAAAGGGAAACAAAGCCCCCAGCGACGACGAAATATTAAAAGCGTTGCAAAAATGGTACGCAAAAAACAAAAAGGGAGCGTATTCGCGACAAATTGTCGATTTAATGCAAATCAGAGATAGCGATTTCGGAAGGGGAGCGGTGCGAGCGGCGATGAGGCGTTTAGCGGCGAAAAAGCTGGTGAAAATAACAACAAAGGAAGGGGAGCGCATAAAATTCTATTTTGAGCCGATTTAACGCCTAAAGCTTAGTTAAACCTTTGAAGGTTTCTTTATAGGCGGGGGCATCTCAACCGTATTGGCCGTACTTTTTGACCATTTGGATGACTCGTTCATACTGTTTAAAGCTGACGTTTTTTGGCACGGAGTGGTCTGAGTGGTAGATGTAGCCTCCGCCCTTCTTCGCCACCTGAATCTTCTCCCTGATTTCCCTCTCAAGGGGGGCGGGATCTTCTTGGGCCATGAGGCGGACATCGATGCCTCCCATGAAGCACATCTTATCGCCGTATCGGTTTTTCAGCTCTATCAGGTCCATGCCCGCCTTCACCTCCAGGGGTTGGAGGCACGTAATCCCCTCCTCGATGAAGTAGGGTATGAGGTCCTTGACCTGGCCGCAGCAGTGAAGAATGACGGGCATGTCGCGGCTTTTGAAATAATCGCATAGCTCCTTAAAGACGGGGTGGAGCTGCTCCCTGTAATGCCTTGGGGAGAAGAAGAGGCCGTTCCTGTAGCCCAGGTCACAGAAGAGGTATGCCCCGTCAAATTCGAAGCCTCCGTCAATCATCCTCTCGCACATCTCCATGGCCAGCTTGGCGTCGGTGGTGTACATGTCCTTCACCCAATCCGGCTCCATGATGACCGCCTTCAACAGCCGCACGGAGGCCACATAGCTCTGAATCTTGTCATATCCTACGGCGGCATTGTACGTGATAAATCTCCCCCGACTCCGCTCAAGCTGGAAGGCTTGGAGTCCCGACACCCAATCCACCCGACGGTCGCTGGCCTGAAGCCTAGGCTTAAGTTTCTCCCAGTCCTCCCGGCTCTTACACGGATAGTCCATGATCTGAGGGGTTGTAGAGCGGTCCCGGTGGTTCCTCCTAACCCCGCCGAAGGCGTTCCTCTCTATTATGTACTCCCTATCCTCATGCAGCACCTCCACGGGAAACTGGGGCGATGTGTCAGCGCCGAAGCCACACAGCTCATAGCCGAAGTAGTCGGCCGCCGACACTCCAGACGGCAGACCTTCCCCCCTCCACCTGTCCACCGTGGCAGCCCAAGGAGAGTCATGGATGGGTATGCGATCTGCCTCCCGATGAGATAGGGCTAAACGAACCCTTTCACGCGAGTTCACGACCAACGCTTCCTCCTAGACACCATATTACTTTACAAACTACGCTTATTAGCCTAACTAAAAATATGTAGCCTCAGATTGATTTAGCTTTAAAGTCGCTTCGGCTTAAGAAAGGAATAAACGTTGAATACCCCTAATCACATCGAACTAGATTTTTAGCTGATAAAGTTCCTTAGGGTTGTGGTAGAACCATTTTTTGGCCATGGATATGGCTTCTTCCTCGGTCATGAGCCCGTCTTCAACTCGGCCGCCTAAGACGCGGGCGATGTTTTCTCGGGCCATGATTAGGTGGCCGTAAACCTTCTCCACGGGCTTGCGGTAGTCGCCTCCGAAGGCTATGATCTTGTTTATGGGGACCAGGTCGATCCACTCATCCAAGGCAGAACGGGTCATTTTTGGCGAAATGATGTGGCACCAGCAGAGGTTGAGCCAGACGTTTGGGAAGTTCTTGCCGATGATTCCTGTTTCCCGGACCCAGGGCATGCCCATGTGGTAGAGGTCAAACCTGGTGTTGGGGTGCCTCATGATAATGGAGATCATGTGCTTAG
>Ga0315312_1001119_pt1 | contig 22824 bp, 20 predicted proteins | sample TDP7_MG_FD_203629 | JGI IMG/M metagenome (GOLD analysis project Ga0315312, IMG submission 203629) | Freshwater sediment microbial communities from Lake Towuti, South Sulawesi, Indonesia - TDP7 | ecosystem: Environmental > Aquatic > Freshwater > Lake > Sediment | place: Indonesia: South Sulawesi... | reverse complement strand
CTGAGTTTCCTGGCTGCGGTACTCTTCATTCGATGACTCCTTCTACTTTAGATTTGGTGTGTTATTCGGTACACATCTCTATTATAGCCGGAGCCATCACTATTTCTTATTCCATATACTAAAATGACGTAATGTTGGATCGTACCGTTCAGTACATAACCATAGTCGAGAGTGCTCATCGCTCTCGAGAGGGCACTCAACAATCACAACCGAGGTGGCAGCCCAGGCAGTAGAGCCGAAGTGAAAGTAAAAGGCTACTACTAAATGCTAAACTTTGGGCGACTCTAAGACGCACTAAAAGTTAACAGGAAAGTCTTCTCGAAAGTTTTACCTTTTGTACACTATAGTGGGCGGTAGAGGACTTGAACCTCTGACCTCCTGTGTGTAAGACAGACTATAGAAAAGGCGGAGACCGCTTGCTTCCTTTCCAAGTGCTATTCTAGTGAGGCGAGCTGAAGAAGTCAAGGGCTGCTGGTTGACCAATACGATGGATTATCATGGGTATATCCCTCTGAGAGACATAGCCTTTACTACTCGCCCTATTGCAAGCATATGTGCCGCGGTTCTCATATCTACTTTCTCAGACTGGCTGATTCTCAATACTTCCTCAAAGGCATTAGTTAGCACTTGTTGTAGTTGATCGTTTACCTCTGCTTCACTCCAAAAGAGGGATTGGATACTCTGTACCCACTCAAAGTATGATACTATTACCCCTCCTATGTTGGCCAACACGTCAGGAATAACAAATACTCCATTATCGTGAAGAATCTTATCTGCCTTGGGAGTAGTTGGTCCATTAGCGCCCTCTACAATCATCTTTGCTCTTACATTTGCCGCATTGGCTTCAACTATCTGGAGCTCAAGAGCTGCCGGCACTAATATGTCACACGGTAGCGCTAAGAGCTCAGCATTAGTTATCGTTTCAGCATTCCCGAAACCGATTACCGAACCTGTTTCCTTCTTATGATTAAGTAAACTTATTACATCCACTCCCTTCGGGTTATAAACTCCACCCTTGGAATCGCTAATTGCTATGATTCGACAGCTCTCTCTGGCTAACAGCTCAGCGGCACTAGAACCCACGTTACCAAAGCCCTGAACCGCTACTGTAGCTCCCTCAAAGTTTATGTTCAGTTGCTTGGCTGCCAGTTTGGCGCTAATCATGCAGCCACGACCTGTAGCCTTGAACCTACCCCTACTGCCACCTATTTCGATAGGTTTGCCTGTAACCACACCCGGAACAGCGTAGCCTTTCATCATGCTGTAGGTATCCATAATCCAAGCCATGATTTGAGGGTTTGTGCCGACATCGGGGGCCGGAATATCGCTTTCCGGACCTATTAGAATTGAGATTTCACTGGCATAACGCCGAGTTAATCTCTCCAGTTCACCTTGGGACATAAGCTTTGGATCGCAGATAACAGCTCCCTTGGCACCACCGTAAGGTATGTTGGCAACTGCTGCCTTCAATGTCATCCAGGCCGCTAGTGCTCTAGTCTCATCCAGAGTAACGTCCGGGTGGTAACGTATCCCACCCTTAGCAGGTCCTCTGGTGTCGTTGTGCTGAACCCTAAAACCGGTAAAAACTTTTCCTGTCCCATCGTCCATTCTTACCGGGAAATTAACAGTGAGCTCACGTTCACACTTTAGCAAGCGCAAACGATATATATCATCAACACCTAACCGATCACAAACAGCATTAATCTGCTCTATTACTATTTCAAAGGGATTGACTTTCAGCATCGTGTTGTTACTCATATCGTTTTATTTATCTCCTTTATAGCGTCCTCTAATATATTTAATCCTGTTTTAAGCTCACCATCTTTAATTATCAAGGGGAACATAATCCGAAGAACATTGTGCAGTACCCCACATGACATTGTGATTAGGCCATGCTCAAAACAATTTTTACGTATCTCGCCGAGTTCGTTAGTCGCGGGCTCTTTTGTTTCCCGGTCTTTTACAAACTCAACACCGATTGCGCTTCCGAGACCTCTGACATCTCCTATTATGTCATATTTTTCTTTCATACCTTCAAGCCTATCTTTGGCAATCTTGCCTAATTCGGTCGCCCTATCCAGAAGCTTATCTTGCTCAATTACCTCTATTACTTTTAAGGCAGCGACACAAGATAAAGGATTGCCCCCAAAGGTACCACCTATCCCTCCTATATCAACTGAATCCATTATATCTCTCCTGCCCACTGTGGCAGATAATACCAATCCTCCCCCTAGGCTTTTTGCTGCTAGCAATATATCAGGAACTACATCAAAGTGTTCTATCGCCCACATTTTTCCTGTGCGGCCCATGCCAGATTGTATTTCGTCAGCTATGAACAGAATACCGTAATCATCACATATTCTTCTCAATCCTTTTAAAAATTCTACTGGTGGTATAACGTATCCCCCCTCTCCTAAAACTGGCTCCACGATGATTGCAGCGATCTCTTCAGCTGGCATATAAGTTTTGAAACTATCCTCGATTCTTTTAACGCAATACTTGCCGTAATCGGCATCAGTTGTCTTAAAGGGAGCCCGGTAAGTATAGGCATAAGGAAAGCGTTGGATGCTAGGATCGAAGGGTCCAAAACCATACTTGTAGTACTTTACTTGGCTCGTCAATCCCATGGCAAGTGTAGTTCTCCCATGAAACGCATGTTCGAATGCGATTATACCATGCCTACCAGTGTATCTTCTGGCTACTTTTACTGAATTCTCGACAGCCTCAGCTCCGCTATTGGTAAGTAAGACCTGTTTCGGAAAGTTACCCGGTGTAATCTCGGCAAGCTTTTCTGCCAACTTAACATATGAGTCATACATCAATACGTGAAAACAGGAGTGTAAATGCTTATCTGCCTGCTCTTTTATTGCTGAGACAACCTTATCATTACAATGTCCAACATTAAGAACTGAAATGCCAGCAGCAAAATCGATGTACTCGTTTCCATCCACGTCTTCTATTAGGGCCCCTTTAGCCTTTGCAATAAAAATAGGGGCTATTTGAAACACCCCTTTAGGAACATACTCATTTCTTAATCTAAGCAAGCTTGCGGCTTTCTCTCCAGGTAAAAGTCTTTCTTCGCCTACCTTTTTCCCTTTATTCATTTTCCTCCTTTCTAATCGGTAATCAATCTCATTATTACATCATCTACTTTCAGCACACTTCCTTCCTTGACGAGTACCTCTTTAACTACTCCACTGCTTTCTGAAATAATATCATAGTCCATCTTCATAATACTTATAGTAACGACAACCTGGCCATTCTCTACTTTGTCTCCTTCTTTAACATGAACCTTAGTAACCTCCCCGGTCATAACTGCTAGAATCTCTGTGGTCAAACTCTATTCCCTCCTTTTTAAGGGTTACCCACCTCTACTTCTTCGCCACTAAGTTAAAATGTTGCTGAGGTTTGCCACTGTAATGCCTTGTTTATCAAATTCTTCCCTTATCCTCTTTACTATATCAACAGCATTTGGTGCATCGCCATGGCAACAAATTGTATCCGCTTTGGCAGTGATTAGCTTTCCTTCAATTGTTGCTATCTTTCCGTCCCTGACAACAGATATAGCTCGGTCAGCAACTTCTTGCGGCGCCCATAGTTTCTTTTCACGCTCGATTATCCAATTTCCCTTAGCGTCATAATTAAGGTCAACAAACACTTCGGCAGCCATTCTTAGTCCAGCCTTTATCCCCTTTTTCCAAAGTACAGTTCCACTTTCTGTCAAAATAATGAGCTCACGATTATATTCTGATACTGCCTCGATATAAGCTTCAGCATATGCTTCATTGTGTTCTACCATTCGATAGAGGGCCCCGTGAGGTTTTACGTGTTGCATCTTCATATTATTTATTTTTAAAAAACCATCCAATGCTCCTATCTGATAAACAGTATCACTTTTCAGCTCTTCGGGCGTTATCTTCATTTCTCTTCTGCCAAAACCTTGCAGATCCCGTAGACTGGTATGGGCGCCAACAGAAACACCATATTTTTTAGCTAATTTAACCGTGTGATTCATCACTAAGGGGTCGCTAGCGTGAAAGCCACATGCAATGTTTGCTGAACTGATATACTTCATCACCTCTTCATCATTGCCGAGTTTATATCTCCCGAAGCTTTCACCCATATCAACATTAATGTCTATCGCCATTGCTACCTCCTTATTTGAATTGCTTGCTCAGTAAATAACTTGTTCTGTTCAATTCGAGCTTCTATTGCTTCTTCAAGCGTAACACAAGTGAATTTTATGTAATCCCTCAAGGGTGTTCCTTGGCCAACTTTCCACATGTCAGCATAAATTACGGAAAAGGGACAAATATAGCCACCGAGGCTTGGTCCATCTTGGGGTAGAATTATTATGCTATCACCACAGGTATTTATGGCACCGGGCAGGGCATAAGCGTGATCCATAATATTTGTAGGATGACTTCCGGCCAGCCCACCACTTTCTCGGGCATATGCCTTACGCATTTCCTCAGGGGTTACTTGAAGCCTATAAGCTGACCTATCAGCTTCCTTTAGTATGAGACGCGGTTCTGAAAAAAACCAGTCCATCCCTTCCTCTGTATAGTAATCGGGAGCTGAAGACATCCCAGCGAGGACTCTTATTTCCCATGTTCTTGAGTACTCAGGTATTAATTCCTTCTTGAATTTTTTGTTTTCAAGTTCCTTAAGCCCTTTTGTGGGTTTAATCAGTTTTAGCTCGTCTCCTGGCTGTAACTGCCTACCTTTAAAACCACCATAGTTCCCATATATACACGTACCTTTGCTGCCTAGATACACTGGAACGTCTATCCCACCAGCGATTCCTAGGTATGACCTGAAACCAAATTCCCCAAAATGTTTAAATTTGATTTTATCGCCCTTGCTAACCCTGATTGATTCCCACATTGGTGTGGGTTGGTCATTTATTGTCGGCTTCATATCAGTACCCGTAATACTAACTACTGTATCAATGCCAAATTCTGCTTCAAATAACCCTCCGGCTATCTCAAGGGTGGCTTCTGTCACAGGGTTCCCAACTATTAAATTCGCCGCTCTATCAGCAAAATGGTCAAATGCTCCTGAAGGAGATATACCTTGGTTGAGATATCCTATTCTCCCTGGCCAATCTTCAACAATAGTTTGTATCCCTCCTTTAATTACCCGTAACATTTTTATTAACCTCCCTTTACACCCGTGGTGCTGTTGCCATTGCCTGAGCCTGTTTTCTCTTGAATTCGTCTGCCTCTTCCTTAACACTTGCTAAGAAGTCTAAATATTTTCTTGCTGAAAACATTTCATATGTTATTACTTTATAGTCATATTTGCCCTCTTGATGCACCAGCCGATGTATCTCCAATAGAGTCTCTTCACTATCTATGGGCACAAATTGAACTATATCTTTAGGTCTAAAAAGAACTGGACTCTCTTTGAACATTTTATGTTTCTGGCTGAACTGAAATATGGGAATGGTCCTGCCAAAGAGCTGGTATCCCCCACCAGATGGCGTTGAATATATTGCCACGCACTGCCCCCCAATCCCAACAGTTGCTTCCGGTGTCCATGTTCTCGGGGGGTTGAATTTTGGTGTTGATATAGCGCATCTGGGGTCTAAAGGCCATAAGAAAGGAAGGCCAGGCCAAAAGCCACACCCACTGTTCCACCACTGGGTTGTAATGATCTTTTCCTTTACCTCTGACACTGAAATACCATTGTATTTAGCAAGCCACTTGATATTATATCCATCAATGACATAAGGGGCATCTGACCGGATTTCTCTTACGTACTTCTCAATAGCTTTTTTGGTCTCGCTGTCTTCAAAGAATATAGGCATTTCAAAAATACGTAGCTCGGTAAGCACAACATCTTCAACACCTTTTACATCCCCTTCACATTCTTTAATTGCCCCGATTAGTTTACTTATAGATAATACGGCTGGGTCGAAATGATAAAGATTTGTCCTAAGCCCTGGGACTGTTTCTAGGAGCCCCTTAATATGCATGCTTTTTATTCGGTCAGTTACTGCCTGTACTCTAAATGAATCGAATATGTCCAGCACTTGCTCCCGACCATACTCAACCTGCAGAAAACCGTCGCCGGCGCATCTAAACAACACCTCCTTTCTTGTTTCAGTTGCTGGCATAGTATCGAGGATAACATTATATTTGCCTTCAGTCACCTTCATATTCTTATCTTCCCCCTTCCTTATTCTAGTGGCCTCTGATAAGTAACTAATAGCGGAGGCACCACTTTGCCCATTTATCTTTATCTACCTCTCCGTTGTAGGCGCGCTTGGGTGTTATTCCTCGTGTTATAGCTGCCGCTACCACAGCCTTGGTTATGTCACCGGCTAAGAAGGGAATAGCTCCCATCCTAAGAAGGGTGGTGAAGGTTGCTGGTTCTCCTTTCACCAAGTTGAGCCATAGCCCAAGCTGCAGGAGCCCTGGGATATAAATCAGAACAAAATTGGCAAAGAGCATAAGCCCGAGCATGCTGACAAAGCTCCTTGACCTAATATACCTATCGGTGAAGTAACCCAAAAACAGGGCGGCAAAGATGAAGCCGATTATGTATCCCCCAGTGGGGCCAGCAAGGTAACCCGGGCCGCTGTTCAAAGCCGCAAACCAAGGGACTCCCGCAGCACCGAGCCCAGCATAGATAGCCATACTTATTCCCCCCCACCACCTCCCCAGGAAGATACCGGCGAGGAGCACAGCAAAGGTTTGACCGGTTATTGGCACTGGGCTCCACGGAAGATAAAATCTCACCTGAGCCAGAAGCCCGGTGAGACCAGCCATGCCTAACGCCAAAATTAATTTTTTCGGTATGCTAAGTTCATATCGCCATTTAAAGGCGTCGTATTTAACTCGATTGATAGTGGCAACTACCTCCAATTTACTTCCTCCTAACTTTTACATCCTCTAATTTTACCCAAAATAATTCCTCCCCTCACCATTATTATTTAGGAATCACTTTATCTCTTCTCTACCCTTCCCCCAATAAGGAACCATCCTCTTATTCAGCATCTCTCTGGCGGTGCCAAAGGCTATTATTCATTCTAAATGAAAGGCTGAACTAAAGCCATTGTGTATGGCATCCATAATTTTACCTGGTTTAAAGCAATCACCAATTATATGTAATTCTACTGCTAACCCCTCTAGTTTTTTTGCCAGCTCGTCATTTGGCTGGAAACCTAAGGCTAGTATGACAGTATCAGCTTTAATTTCTTTCTTCTTTCCCCCCGGTATACTTACCAAAATGCCGTGAGGGGTTATTTCATCTAAACAGGTGCTGGTTAATAAAACCACTCCTTGTTGGTCCAACATTTCCAAGATGGTCATCCGGGTGAGAGGTTCAAGGTCGGCTCCTATTTTTTGCTGCATCTCTATTATTGTAACCTTTTTTTGTTGCTGGACTAAGTGTAAAGCTGTTTCACAACCAACCATACCTCCGCCTACGATGACGACATTTTCGCCTACCGGTTTTTCGCCCATAATAGATTCAATAGCATGGATAACCTGAGGCCGGTCTATGCCAGGGGCTTTAGGTACAATGGGCTTTGACCCAGTAGCCAAGATAAGGACATCAGGATTTATTTCCGTTACCGTTTCTTCAGTAACCTCAGCCCCGGTTGTTACTTTTACCCCGGCGGATTGAACTTGGTTTTTCAAATATGTTAGCAGCCTTCGCATCTCTTTTTTGAATTCGGGTGTGGAGGCCACCACTAAGTTTCCTCCCAGGTTTTCCCCCTTTTCATAGAGATGAACGTCGTGTCCTTTTCGGGCAGCTACTCGTGCTGCTTCCATCCCCGCCGGCCCCCCACCCACAACCATTACCTTTTTCCTCACTTTCGCCGGAGCAATGATTCCATAGTCTTTTTCTCTACCTGTGCTAAAGTTGACGGTACATCTTTGTGGGTAGCCTTTAAAGAAATAACCGATACATCCTTCGTTACAACGGATGCACGGTATTATTTCCTCGAACCTTCCTTCAGCAGCCTTGAGGGGCAATTCTGGATCGGCAATCAGAGCCCTTCCCATAGCTATGAGGTCGGCCTTCCCCTCTCGAATAAAGTCATCTGCTTCCTTAGGGTCAACTATTCCACCTACACCAATCACCGGGATATTGACAACCTTCTTTACCGCTTCCGCCAAGTGAATGAGGTTACCGCGAGGAGTGTACATGGGCGGTTCTTGTTTATGCATGGTTTCAAAATTGGTCCCCGTTACATGCAGGGCATTAACACCTTCCCTTTCCAGCATCTGAGCAAATTGAGTCGTCTCTGCTAACACTAAACCACCCGGGACAAACTCATCTCCGCTGAATCTATACAGGATAGGAAAATCGGGCCCTACTTTTTCTCGAGCATTTCTTACCGCCTCCAGTGGCACCAGGGCACGGTTCTCTAAAGACCCCCCATACAGGTCGGTTCTTTTGTTTGTGTACGGCGATAAGAAGGAAGCAAGTAGATACCCATGGGCACCATGAAACTCCACGCCATCAAAACCCGCTGTCTTAGCCCGCCGAGCGGCTTCCCCAAATGCCTCAATTGTTTCTTGGATTTCCTCTATTGACATCTCTCGGCAGAAATCAGTGCGTCCGATAAGACCACTCATAAACTTGCACGGGATCGGAGATGGGGCTACCGGTATACCATTACCCAGAATGACTGGAGTAGTTTGTCTGCCACCGTGACAAATCTGTAACACCGCTCTTGCTCCATGTATCTTTATCCCTTCGGCAATCCGACTCAGTCCGTTGATACACCAGTCGCTATACACTCCCAGTTGGTTAAAGGCAGATTTGCCACCCTTTTGGATATAGGCATACTCTACAATGATTAGCCCTACACCGCCTTTAGCCCGGGTTGCATAGTAATCTACTTGTTCCTTAGTAACATAACCTTCCGGCGTGGCTAAGCGTGAACACATAGGTGGCATGACAATCCGGTTGCGAACCTTCATCAAGCCAATACTAGCAGGACTGAAAAGAAACTCTAGTTTACCCAAAATAATTCCTCCCCTCACCATTATTATTTAGGAATCACTTTATCTCTTCTCTACCCTTCCCCCAATAAGGAACCATCCTTTTGTTCAGCATCTCTCTGAACTGTTGTGTCGTTTTTGGCAGGAGTTTATTGTCCCTTAAGTCAATTATTACACCGTGCCTCCTGACCACATCTAATATATCAATTTCTCCTGAGTTGTATTTTTTCACTACTCCCTCTGGAGCCTCATTCAGCCATTTCACCCTATTCTGTCGGATGTAGTCCCTCTCTTTCTCCGTGGCCTCATAATCTATCTTGTAGTCAAAAATTTCAGGGTCGATGGCTTTGATGACCACGCCATAATCCTTCTTGGCTCGTTCCAAGGAGACATATCCGTCAATCACATCCTCCATTACCAGTTTAGGGTTCCTCTCCAGCGGATCACCCAAACCACCCCCACCGGCGGATACTTTCCTAAAGGTATCACCCTCATGCATAGGAACATCGGAAAAGATGCAGCCGAGATACTTCTCATCGCCGTCCTTCCTTTTTAGAAAAGCCCCGTGGGGAAGGGATGGCAAACCACCCCAAATCCCCCAGCTTACGGACCGGCACCGGTCACAACAATAGGACATGACCGCCCTCTGGGCAGCATAGAGAGTCGCCCCCTTATAAGCCCCACAGCCACCCCTCCATTTCCCCGGGCCACCTGAGTCCACGATAAATTTATGCATGGTGGTGTGAACAGGTGCCATCCTTTCCTGACCCTCTAAGGGCTGGATGGTGAGACCGGCGCCAAAAACAGGGGCGGCACCATTGGCTCCATCTTGCCTGTTTTTACCTCCCCAACCACCGATCATCCAGTCATACCACATGAAGTGCCGGTTATAACCTGGCCTCGTGTCCCATCCACCCAGCAAGAGGTATTCCAGGTTGAAGGAACAAGCCATGGCACGTTCTGGCATGATATTAGACCAAAGTTCAAAGACAGAATTTATGATTTTCTCATAAGCCCCGGAGCAGAAGCCGGTCACAGCAATCGGAAAGGGGGCATTGACCACCGTCCCCTCTGGCAGATTGGCCTTAATGACCCGATAGAAACCGGAGTTCAGCGGCAACTCCGGGAAAAAGGTCTTTGTCCCGGCCACGATAGCCGAGAAAGCTGCTCCGTATGCGGCGTTCAAAAAGCAGCCAATAAACGGATCGCTGCCCTCTAGGTCATATAAAACCTCGTCCCCAGCGATGGTCATCTTGATATGGATCCGGATCATTCCTTCATCTTTAGTCGGGTCTTGGTCAAGATAGTCATCCGTTTCCCAGGTCCCGTCAGGCAACTGTTCAATCTTCCTCCTGGTTATCCGTTCCACATAATCCTGGGTTTCCTTAAACGCCTGCAAAACGGTATCCTTACCGTACTTTTCAATCAGAGAAATTAGGTAGCGGTCACCAATGATGGTTGCCTCTGCCTGAGCCCTTAGGTCACCTAGTCTTTCTTGGGGTACCCTCATATTGTTCACGATGAGGTCAGCTACATCTCGCCGATAGTTTCCCCTCTCCCATATCTTAACCGGTGGTATTCGTAACCCCTCGGCATAATACTCTTTTGCCCTTACATTGAATGACCCTGGGACCGCCCCCCCAGCATCAGCCCAATGTCCGTTACACTGGGTAAGTGCCACCAATTCATCCTTGTAGAAGACCGGTTTGATCATCCTTACGTCGGTAAAATGGGTCCCCCCGAGGTAAGGGTCATTGATGGCGATGATATCCCCAGGGTACAGGTCGTCTTTAAAGTAATCCAGCACAGCTTTAGCCGTGTAGTGGAGGGTGCCTACATGCACTGCAATGTCATGGGTCCCCTGGGCTACAGTGTCACCATTAGCGTCATTGAGGCAAGAGCTGAAATCCCTGTTGTAAATGACGAAGGAATAACATGTCCTGAGGATCTGTTCTGTCATCTGGTCAACTAAGTTGACAAAGGAACTCCGCAAAACCTCAAAGGTAATCGGGTCTAACTCAACGGGTTTGCTTAACCTCTGATCACCCATTTTCGTAATCTCCTTATTTTGATTCTTACTTCACATCTATGATGATATTTCTATATTCATCAACCCTGGCGTCATGCCCGCCGGGGATATAGGCGGTTGAATCATAGTACTGGATGACAGCCGGACCAGAAAAGCTAGCTCCAGGTGGCAATCTTTCGTGTTGGTAAATATCTGCCTCGATAAAACCTTTAGCCTCAGTGGAGTAAACCTTACGCCTCCCAATTAGGCTATCCTCTATTTTCCCCTCCCTTTTAAACTGGGGAAGTTTTGGCTTATCGTGTATCCCCACCCCGGTGACACGTATCCCATAGATGTCTACACTCTGCTCTTTAGCTGAATAAGCATATTCCCTTAGATGCTCCCGATCAAACTGGTCACGAACGTCCTCCAATGTTTTTGGCAGAGGTCGGGATATGGGAATGGTCAACGACCTCCATTGCCCCACGTATCTCAGGTCTAAATATCTAAGAAGGTGCATCCTATCTTCCCTGATTCTCTCTGCTCTCAATCTTTCAAGGGCTTCGGCTTCCATCTCCTGGAAGCTTTTCTCTAAGCTACTTAGGTCAACAGTGGCTAGGTCGGTGATGAATGTCTTGGATATGTCATGGCGAATATCGGTCAACAGGCACCCCATGGCGGAGCTGACCCCAGGCCAAGGGGGGATAATTACCTTTGGGAACCCCAATTCCTTAGCAATATCTACCGCATGGAGAGGGCCTGCCCCTCCAAAAGCAACGAAGGCAAACTCCCTCGGGTCGTACCCCTTTCGGGTGCATATCAGCCTTACCGCGTCAGCCATATAGGCATTGGCAATTTGAACAATGGCATGAGCAGCGTCTACTACCCTCAGATTAAGCTTGTCCGCTATATGCTCTTTAATAACCTCTTCTGCTCGCTCCCTGTTAAGTTTGATTTCCCCGGCCAGTAGTGGGGTAAGACGGTTTAAAACCAAATTGGCATCGGTGATGGTGGGCTTATCTCCTCCTTTCATATAACAGGCTGGACCAGGCTCAGCCCCCTGACTCTGTGGTCCTACCCTGAGCGACCCACCCTCGTCTATCCAGGCTACGCTTCCGCCACCGGCACCGATAGAAATGATCTCAATATTTGGGAACATAAGGGGGTAGCCAAATTCCACCCACCACTCCTTTGTCATTCTCATGTTTCCATTATACATGAGTGAGATGTCGGTACTTGTCCCCCCCATATCCAGACTAACCGCATTGGGAATCCCGCTTAGCTCCTTGGCTATGTACGCCCCGGCGATAGCCCCAGCGCAGGGACCAGAGTTGGCAATTCGAGAGGCATAGTAGGCAATCGTTTCCGCCGTCATAACACCACCACCGGAATGGACCACCAGTACATCCCCTTCGTATCCCATCTTTTTTAACCCGTCAACAAGACGATAGAGGTATTTGCTTACAACCGGCGATAAACAGGCATTGATCATGGTTGTGCTCGCCCGTTCATGCTCAAATATCTCGGGAAGAATTTCAGCCGATACACATAGATTGACACCAGGCATTTCTTCCTCTATGATTTTTTTCATTTTAAATTCGTTTTCGCTGTTCATGTAGGAATTAATGAAAACCACAGCCACAGATTCGATGCCTCTTCTTTTAAGAATCCGACAGGCTTCCCTCGCCTCCTTCTCATTTAAAGGTATTCTCACATTACCTTCGTAATCTACCATCTCCTCCACTTCCAAACGGTTCCTTCTCTTGATATATGGCTTGACCTTGTCCTTGTAAGCATCCCAAATGTCTTCCCTCACCCCCCTTCCTATCTCTACAACATCTTTGAAATTCTTGGTTGTGATAAGTGCGGCAGGCGGTAAATTGCGGGTAATTAGGGCATTAGTCCCAACAGTGGAGCCGTGGATGATAACCATAATCTCTCGAGGGTTGACTCCCGATTTCCTTAATCCCTCCAACACCCCCTCAGCCGGGTCTTTAGGGGTTGAGGAAGTCTTTATTACCCAAACTTCCTGCGTTTTTTCGTTATAAACAAAAAAATCGGTAAATGTCCCCCCTACATCAACTCCTATCCTGTACATAAACTATTCCCCCCTTTGCTAAATTGATCTGTAAAAGGGGCGGTGGTGTAGTTCTTATCCCTACCCACTGCCCCCTCCTCAAAGTAAGTATACTGTATTCCCTCGCGCTAAACAGTTGTTTTTTGACCTTTTTGCAGGAACACTATCATTTAATTTTCTCTCGCTTAAGAGCCCTTCTCGGTTTCAGGAATTACCTTCTCCCTACAATAACCTTCCGCCCCTAGTAGGCGAGAAGAGACACTGCGCCTAACCCTATTACTCCCGTCAGAAAGGTCATTACCGGAACCCACTAGCGTTGATAAGCTGCACACTTTTTGATGGCATGTTAAAGAGCCGACATTTCTCTTGGATTATTCCTCACCGGAACCATCCTTAGCTTCTTAATATGATAAATTTGTATTTCTGATTTTGTCAAGTATGTCCGCCGCTGTGGGCAGTGGCGGAGTCGAGAAGAATATAGACCTTATTCTCTGCCGTCGCTTCAAAGGCAGAGGCATGAGCTGGAGTCGGGCTGGAGCGCAGAATCTGTTGAAGCTGAGGCTATTAAGGTACGACCGAAAAGACTGGAAGGCTTATTGGCAGCAAAGATTGAACTGAAATCTATTAAGGGGCACTAATGCGAGGCAGAGAATACCTGTACCCTAAATGGGCTAGAACTCTTTTGAGAAAAAAGGCGCCCCCTACTTGACAGGGGGGGGATGGTGTTGTAAATTTCTCTAACACAACTTATTTAGAAATAGGGCGTTGACATTGAGCCAATTCTCAGTAAAATAGAATTAAATAAAATTAAGAGAAGGAATGAAGGAAAAGTGATTTGTTGTGGTGGCAAGAATAAAAATTTGAAAGGAGGCTTTAGATGAAGAGAGGATAATTCACAAAAACTTCGTTATCTCTATTATCTTGAAGGGAGGTTTTAAATGAAAAAGATTTTTATACCGTTAATGACGGTAACTGTAGTGGCTGCTCTACTCCTCGGCTGTATGCCAAGGGCGCCAGCGCCAGAAGTGGTCGAACCAATAAAATTCCTGACGGTTTTCCCTTACTCCGGGCTGTTCGGACCGAGCGCCTGGGGTGCTGACCGCGGGCATGTTCTCGCCGTTGAAGACATAAATGCCACGGGTGGTGTAATGACGGCGGAAGGACCAAGACCCTTGGAAATGCTTCGGTATGATGTGGTAAACTGGGAAACGGAGAACCTCGCCGCCGCTCGTGAGTACGGGCTGGCACAGGGTGTGGATATGTTTGAGACATACTTTGGGGTTCAAGCCCTCATTGAAATGTTTGATGTACCGTCAACCGGTGGCATCCCTTGCATACAATGGCACACTACCGAGCCCTTTGCCGAGCTCATTGGCAGCGACCTGGAGAGGTTCTATAATCAGATAAGTTTTGATGACACCGGCCGGGGTTACGGTCCAAACGCTTACTACAGCTATACCAAAGTTCTACCAGAGGAATTTGGCCTTGAGTATCCCAATAAAAAGATAGGCATGCTGGTTAGCGACCTAGCCTACTCCCAGGATATTGCCCGCCGCTTCGAGATTCTCATTGAAGCCGACCCTGAATGGGAAATAGTGTATCGTGGCGACTTCTCCTTCGGTAGTACCGAGTTCGGTCCCCAGCTAGCCGAACTTAGAGCCATAAAGCCAGCGCTCACCATGTTTTTTGAGGTTTCTGGTGCCGGGTCGGCGGCATTCGTCATGCAGTTCCTTACTGACCCGTGGAATACCATAATTCACATTCAGTGGGGCATAGGTGAATCTGATTTCCAAGAAGCGCTGGAGGAAAAGGCTGACGGTATCATGGGACAGGGTTGGCCAGTAGCCAACCCGACTAAAGAGCACGCCGAGTTTGCCGAAAGGGTATATGAGAGATGGGGAGCCCGATCCCGCGGTGGCGAACCGGCACACTATGACTACACTTGGTATTGGGTGGAAGCTATTGAAGCTGTTGGTGATGTGAAGGATTATCGGGGAATTATTGACTACATGGTTACCCATCATTATACCGGCTATCCGGCAAAGAATCCCTATGGTGTGCCCTTTACCTTCGGTCCTGGGGGAAGCAATGTCTGTCCCTGTCATCACAATGACCGGCAGGAACTTAGTCCAGAGCTCCATCCGTATATCACACTGGCTGGGTCAGACGTGCCTTGCCCTCTGCGCGGACCGCTCTACGGAAATAACATTCACACGCACCAATCGAAGTACACTTCATATGGTGCTTGGCCTCATCCTATCTTAATAAATGGTTATCTCACCGACGAATATATGATGATGGCCTATGGTTACCTGCCGCAGGAGAAACCTCTTCAGGAGCGAGGTTGGTATTTTGAATTGCCCCCTTACTGGAAGTGAGTGAGGTATAGCTGATAGGTAATACAAAGAGGCAGTGGGGATCCTGCCTCTTTGTATGTTGTTCGACGAAAAGGGTAATTATGCACTTGTGTATAGGCTAGAGAAGGAGTATAATCGGCGCACGATTGATGTCGGCTAGGACTAAGCAAGAAGGCTGGTGTTCCTCCCCAGAATGGAGTTATGACAAGTTATGGAACTAGGTGTATTAACATACCTGGTGCTAGGCGCTGTTGTCCTCGGTGCTGTCTATCTATTGATGGCGTTAGGCTTGACCCTGGTTTATGGTGTAACCAGGGTATTTAATTTTGCTCAGGGGTCACTCTATATCTGGGCAGCTTACATCGCCTACGTCCTGTATGATCGCTCCCAATTAAATTGGGGGCTAGTTGCTGCCATTACCATCGGAATTAGCTTTGCCATTGGTCTCGCTCAGGAAAAGGTTATGATATATCCATTGCGTCGGTTGGCTGAGTGGCGATGGACTGCAGTCATCGTTACCCTGGGGGGTGCCCTATTTTTAGACAGTTTAGCCATGTCGTTCTTTGGTTGTCTGCCATATCCACTGCCTCGTATAAGTGAAGGCATCCTAAGTTACGGTCCTGCTTCAATCACTATCCATGACCTAGCGACAATACTTATAGTAATAGCTACTGTAGTTATACTTAACCTTTTCTTGAGTAAAAACAGAGCTGGAATGGGTATGGCAGCCGTCGCCCAAGACCCAGTGGGAGCAAACATTGTTGGTATACCGATAAACAGGATGTACGGGTATAGCTTTGGCATAGCCGGGCTGTTGGCAGGGATTAGTGCTGTGCTTCTCACGCCAAGGCTCCCGGTATTCCCCGCCATGGGCTGGACTATTTTTGTTAAGGCGTTCACCGTGCTAATGTTTGGTGGACTGGGCAGTATAAAAGGAGCGGTTATTGCTGCCTTTATCCTGTCATTCATAGAGACTTTTGCCACAAGTCAGTTTGGGGCTGTGTGGGCGTTGCCTATCTGCCTGGTAATATTGGTCATTGTATTAGCATTTAGACCGAAAGGACTTTTTGGGGTATGGTAACCAAACTGAGTAAGAGAGCCTATATTTTGCTCGGTTCATTGCTGATTTTTGCCCTTCTGCCACTTGCTATCGGCGATAACCGCCACCTAATGCATTTATTAATCATGTCTTTTATTTGGGCCACGGTCGCTGCTAGCTGGGACCTGATTATGGGATATGCTAGGGTCTACAATTTTGGTCACCTGGCATTTTTCGGTCTCGGTGGTTATACCTCGGCAATGCTAACGAAGGTGTATTTAGGGATATCACCCTGGCTTGGAATTCTGGTGGGAGGCGGTTTAGCCATGGCAATAGGTCTTCTAATTGCTTTACCTTGCCTCAGACTTAGGGGTATGTATGTGGGTATGGTTACCTTTGCCGTTCATATAATCCTTCCGCTTTTAGCCAGGGCGGGACTAGCAATTGGCACTGGAGGGAGCTGGGGGATAAGAGATCTACCTCGTTTGTATGTTGGGCAATATATCTTTACCACCCTTGAACTAGTTCCCTGGTATTATGTTGCTTTGGCTATGTTTGCTGGATTTAGTTTTGTAATCTATAAGATTATCAATTCCCCGATTGGACTAGCATTTGTGGCGCTACGTGATTCAGAGCCCCTTGCCAAAAGCCTGGGCATAGACGACTATAGATGTATGTTTATTTCGTTTGGTGTCTCGGCTTTCATTGGCGGGGTCTGCGGTGCCTTTTATTGTCATTACATGGGGGTGGTTGATCCGGGGATATTTAGCCTTGCCAACTTTCTTTTCGGTTTTGTCATACTCATGCTCGGAGGTCTGGCAGCATTTCCTGGAGCAGTAATTGCTGCATTCCCTCTCGTCTTTCTCAACAACGCTTTACTCCCGCTACTGGAGGTTCGCCTTGTTATATTGGGAGCAATAGTAATGGGGGTACTGCTTGGTCTCCCCAGAGGTATAATGCAAATTAAATACCTGAAGCCGCTAGCCGTTTAATCAGGCAACGAGCTTCAAAAAAATCGGGGTGAGAGGATTTGGACCTCCAAGTTGAGCCTATTAGAAAAAATTGCTCCAGTGTTGGCGTGGAGCCAGCACCGGAGCAAAAAGGAGAAAGGAGAAAAAAGACCACACTACGTTCACTTCACCTCACAATTATAGCCTTAGAATCCTTCATCTTTCTTTCGGGCACGATATTTCACATAGTATAGTTACATGATACGTCTGCCTTTTGGACGGATTATATACCCAAAAATACTTCCTTTACATGTTTGTTGCTCAAAACTTCCTCTTTGTTGCCTTCAAATACTAATCTGCCATCTTCCATCAGGTAAATTCTATCGGCAAGCTCTGAAGCTTGAGCAACATTCTGCTCGACTAAAAGTATGCTAATCCCGCTTTCCTTAATCTCACTGATTTTTCTAAACACATCAATGGTAAGATGAGGTGCCAATCCAAACGATGGCTCATCTATTGCTAAAAACCTAGCGTTAGACATTAGCCCCCTTCCAATGGCTAACATTCGTGCCTCCCCGCCACTTAATGTCGAAGCAGGTCGTTTTCTCCACTCTTTCAATTTGGGGAACAATTGAAAGACGTAATCGAGATTCTCATTTTCTTTTGGCCAAGCATTAGGAGTATAAGCACCTAGTTTTAGGTTTTCTAGCACCGTCATTTCAGGGAAAAGATGTCTCTCCTCAGCAATATAAACTAAACCCATCTCTACAATTTTTTCAGTTGGTAGCCTGTTTATTTGTTCTCCATTGAATTTGATAGAGCCTGAGGTAGCGGTGAGTAAGCCACAGATAGTTTTCAGTAATGTGCTCTTACCATGACCATTGGGCCCGAAAACGACAACCAATTCACCATCATTAACCCTGAGAGAAACCTCATGTAAAGCCTGAAATTCGCCATAAAAACTATTTATTTTATCTACCTCAAGCATAATCAACCTCCTAAGTAAACCTCTATTACCCTCTTGTCTTTGGTAACCTCTTGAGGAGGACCGATGCAAATCTTCTCCCCATTGTGGAGAATCATAAGTCGCTTAGAAATCTTAGTAAGTACTTTCATTAAGTGCTCGATAACTATTACCGTTAAACCTAATTCCTGGTTGATTTTTTGGATTAAAGTTATAACCTGACTGACCTCAATTGGGCTTAACCCACCTATAGGTTCATCCAGCAGTAGTAGCTTGGGCTTGGTAGCCAGAGCCGCCGCTAGCAGAGTTAGTTTTTTATCAAAAAGATTCAGATTGGCGGCAATAACATTCTCTTTCCCTTGTAATCCAACAAGATTTATTGCTTCATTTATACTTTCTCTTTCATCGTGGGGCCCCTGCACTCCAAAATGGGCTCCAACCCTCACATTCTCAACCATAGGCAGGGTCAAGAAAAGTTGAGGGATTTGAAATGTCCTGGCAATCCCCTTGTGACAGATTTGATGTGGTCTAAGCCCTTTAATGCTTTTGCCATCAAAAATGATATCTCCCAAGCCCTGGTAGAACCCGGTGATAAGGTTAAATAAAGTGGTCTTCCCGGCACCATTTGGCCCAGCGATGCCAAATATCTCCCCCTTCTCCACCTCAAAACTTAGGTCTTTAACCGCTGCCAATTCACCAAAGTGCTTGCTTACTTTGTTGACCTGAAGAATTTTCATAGAAATTCCTCTCTGCTATGCTCTATTTCTCGATACTCTTCTTACTGAATTGTCTCGTGAAAGTTTGCCGGATAAAATGGCCAAACCTATCACCTGGTTCCACACGCCCAGTGGGGAATAAAGCTCCCATTAAACCTTCAGGCACAAGGACTATTAGCAAGACCACTATTGCTCCGAATATAAAAAGACGATATACCCCCTACTGCGCTTAAATATTGGTTAGCAAAAGTAACAATAAAAGAACCTACTACTCCCGGGAATAACCCCATACCTCCCACCACTTGCATAACCATGAGCAGGAGAAACAGGTCTAGCCCTAATATCCTAATTGACAAAATGCCTATATAATGAGCATAAAAAACACCGATCGCGCCGGTAAGGAAAGCTGAGAGTCCAAACACGATAAGTTTATATCTAAGCTCGTCTCCTCCAAGGCTTTTAGCCAAGGGTTCAGAATCACGGGCAGCAAAAAGGTAGTGTTCAAAAGTTGGTTATTTTTCGGCCCACCTGAGAAAAAATCTACAACACTAGCCCCCCCTTGTCAAGTAGCTGCACAATGTAGCGATTTGTGTAGTTATAACGATTGGGGTTGGATTCGAAAAGAACGAGGGTTGGAACGTTGATAAAGTCTCAAGCAATGATTACAACGCGGACCGAGAGATGTTAGTATAGAAAATATGAAGTATAATCTAAATATACTTTGAGGAGGGAATCTATGAAGGTTCTGATAGTCTATGACTCCAAGTTTGGAAACACAGAAAAAATAGCAAAGGCTATTGCAACTGCCCTTGGTACAAAGGAAGATACCCACTTGGCAAAGGCTGATATGGTGAAACCTGAGGATTTAGAGGGAATAGATGCACTAATTGTAGGCAGCCCAGTTCATGCGTGGGGTCCTACCACAAAAATCAAGTCATTTTTAAAAGGACTAAAACCTGATGCTCTATCTGGCATAAAAGCTGCAGCTTTTGATACTGGGTATAAGCCTCGTTTGGCGGGCTCTGCTACCAAGAAAATTGAGGAAATGTTAAAAAAGGCAGGATGTTCTATAACTGTTCCTGGAGAGAAATTCATAGTAACTGGTAATAAAGGACCACTCGCCGACGGTGAGCTTGATAAAGCGTCAGCATGGGCAAAAAATATATTATAAGTATTGAAAACAAAACAGACTGATTAGTTACCATTACACAATAGCTTGTTTCGTGCAGTTCGATAAACAAAAAGGGGGGGCTCCCCGGGGACGACCCAAGCACGAGAAGGCCGCTCTTTACAGTGCTAGACAGCCTGTAGTCAAAATCTAGGCGGGTTTTCGTGGTGGTGAATGTTTCTCTTCTCTCCCCCCTTCCTTCCCCCTTCCCTTCTTCCTTCCCCTTGGTGGGCAGAAAAAAGGGGGCGGGGGATTTGAACCCCCGACCCCCTTAGTAATTACTCCCAGTAATATACTAGAATGTAAACAATGCTGGCTGCTCTGCTTTTCTCTTGGCTTCTTCTTCCTCCCTCTTCTGCCGCCTCTCAGCTCTTTCCCTGTCTAGCCTTATCTGGGTGCGCTTGCGGTAGAGCCACTCCTTAAGACGATTGAGGTCTCGCATCTGCTCATCGTTCAAGCTGTCTACAGCGATATCTGCGGGCATTTCATTCTTACCCCATTGCCGGTAGGTCTGGGTAGCGATGTATAAGTAGATTTGACCCCAGTCGTGGTCCATCGGGTTAGTCAAGGCAGCCGTATAGAGATAGGCACAGGCCTCGGCATCGGTACCGGTCATCTCCTCGCCTTTGAGTGCCCTCATATTCATCTCTAGCCTCTCCAGGGTGATGGCGTTCTTCAGCCAGTCGGGGAGCGTGTCTCCCCAGCCCCCGGGAAAGACGACGATAGGGTCGGAGAAGACACCCACGATATCGGAGATGCCTTTCTCAATCTGCTTTTCAGTTGTCAATCTTCACCTCCTTTCTTTGCCTACTTTTGGGCGTAGTTACCCTTTGGGACATGGGACAATATCGTTTAGTCCTTAAATCTGGTTATGGTGAGGCAGGCGTAATGAGACCTAAACTGGTCTATCGGGTGCTCCCAGAAGCCGTTACGGAAGTCAAGGAGATAGTGCCAATAGCCCTGATATTCTTGCTCACGGACGGCAACCAGGTAATCGGTGAATATCCTGACCTGGGCTGACCTGCTACCCCAGAGGACTACGACACTGGGGATGTAGTCGGTATCATCCTTAAATTTGAACGGATGAAACTCTAGCTGTAGCCTGGGGAGCTTGAGGTTGTCAATCCAGAAATGCCTACCGCCGGCATCATACGAGCCAATCCAGATGTCCTTACCCTCCAGCTCGGCAAGGATTTCCATTAGCCGTCTTAGAGCTTCCCGCCTCTTCTTGCGGAGGGGGATTCGGACCGACCGGCGCCCCAGTCGGACCTCAGCCACCGGCCCTGGCTCTTCTACCCTGACCCTAGCCTCACCAAATAGGCTGAGCTGGGTCGTCATCTGTTTCACCTCCTCTCGTCTTAGTTTTGGGCAATAGTTACCCTTCCCCCTTCCCTTATTAAGGGAAGGGGGCTAAGAGAGGCGTCGCCTCTCTTTAGATTAGTGATTGCTGGCTGCCATATTTCTGGCTTTCCCGCTCTGCCTCTATCGCTCCGTCAGGGATATCCTTGCGGACAGACGTAATCCTGTCCTTGATGCGGTCTATCCGCTCAATTTCGCTGATGAGACCGATAAGGCGATGGTCAATATATTGAGGCAGGTTAGGGATTTTACGAGCCTCGTTAGCCTTCCTCCGAGCTTCAGCAAAGAATTGGTCAGCTAGCGAGATTTGAGCCTCTACCTCATCCATAGCCTCACTCACCTTGACGGCACTCCACCTTATAGGCATAGTTCACCTCCTTTCTGTCTGAATTTGAGCAAAAAGAATGGGTTGGTAGTCCTGGGCTTCCAACCCCTTACCTGAGAGGGGCGAAGCCCCTCTTTTGAGCTATTCAGTTGTCATCCTCAACATCCTTGCCTTTTTCGGTAAAAGGCGTCCCACAGTCCACTGTCCACGAAAGCCTTACATCCGAGTATCCTCTTATCGTCTCTCGGGCAGTCCTGATACTCACAGCACCGCTGGCAAAAGAGCTTCTCAAAATCCTCCCGGTCAAGGTCGCGGGCAGTCTTGCCAGACAGGTCTTTTAACGGCATAGTTTCTCCTTTCGTTTTCTTTCGGCTCTGGCTACAGACAGGTAATCAGGACATTTGGTTGAGCAGTGGCGGTGTCCTTTAAGGCAGTCTCGGCAGAGCCAGTAGCACTTGCGCCTATTTGGGCGACGGTAAAGATGGGCGTTCATACCTATCCCCCCTTTCCAGCCACAAAAAGAGGGGGGTTACACTCCCACGCTTGGGGAGCATAACCCCCTACAAAAAGCACAAAAAGGGGTGCTGTCCACCCCTTCTGTGCGTGGCTGTTTAGTTTGGGCTATAGCGTTCTATGCGGTTTTGACTTTGGCTCGGCTACGCCTTGCCTTTGTTGGCTCGGCTTCTGGTTCAGTAGCTGGTTCGGCTACAGGCTCAGCTTGTTTAGCCTCGGCTTGCTCTTTGGCATAGGCTTGAGCCTTGTCGGTTATCATCGGCATTACTACCAGTTGATAACCGTTAGTGCTAAAGAGCATTGGGGCTATGGGGCTTGATAGCTTAAAATCTACCATCCCCCCGCAAGCCTTTAGCGCATTGGCTAGGTAGCTACCGTCTATCCT
>Ga0315312_1001118_pt1 | contig 22834 bp, 24 predicted proteins | sample TDP7_MG_FD_203629 | JGI IMG/M metagenome (GOLD analysis project Ga0315312, IMG submission 203629) | Freshwater sediment microbial communities from Lake Towuti, South Sulawesi, Indonesia - TDP7 | ecosystem: Environmental > Aquatic > Freshwater > Lake > Sediment | place: Indonesia: South Sulawesi... | reverse complement strand
TTCTGCTTCATCGAGCAGCCGTCGCGTGCTCTCAAGTCTCTCCCACGGGAAAATGATCCACTGGTCGGTTTCGACTATGAAGCAGTCCGGTTTGAAGATGCTTTGTGGCTTGTAGTAGAGCGTCGCGGTCATGATCGACTTTGCGCCGCAGACATCAAGATGCTCAACGGCTACCTTCAGACTTTCACCGGTGTCTGCCACATCATCCACCACGAGCACATTAGCTCCTTTGACGGGCACCATAATTGCCTGGCTTATCACGGGCTTCTTTGCAGTGACTCCGGGTGCCAGATAGAATTCGATACGGATACTAGCGGTGTTTGCGTTCTCTAAGAGGTCAGACATAACACGGGCGGGCGCCCACCCGCCTCGGCACACGCCAACTATCAGATCAGGCTTGAACCCGGAATTCTTCACTCGCTTGGCCAGTTCTATGAGCATGTCGTAGATCTGATCCCATGATGGAGAGATGTAGGAAATAGGCAACGAAGCAAGCTCCGAGGCGTAGAGCACTGCCTTGCACCCATTATAAGATTTGTTTCTCAACTAGCAGAGCTGGATGCATAGGCAAGCTGATCTAAGCATACAGCGGCCGATCTCATCGCGATTAGAGCCGATCAACATTGAGTTGCAGTTGGAGAGCATCTCAGAATAGTTGCTCAGTGGAGATGCACATTTCACGGGGACGTGCCCTCAAAGCAGGTCAGTCCACTTCATCGCAAGTTCAGCGATGTCTAGACCGACTCATAAGTGCGACCGTGACGCGATCAGAACACGAGGCATGAAGCTTCTAGTTGGTTTATATTCCGGACACTGGGCTTAGCACGCTGTTTCTTGGCAAGCGATGCCATGCTTGAGGTAAAGTAGCGTTGTCGCGCAAGAAGGCAAAGCGGAAACATAGTCGGATCGAGATACTTGGCTTCGTTGTGATAGGGGCATTCCTAGCCGGCTTGCTCTGGTTGGCATTCTTCACATCGCCACAAGGTCCGACTCAGACAACGACGCACCCTCTTGCCGCCGGCTTTACGTTGACAGACGTTGACGGCAACATCTTCACACTTTCAGATCAGCGCGGAAAGATCGTCGTTCTTGAATTCATGCGAACCACATGCTCTGCCTGTATCACACAGGAGCCCTACCTCAGGGAGCTGCGTTCCAAGTTTGGCGCTGATGTAGTGATGGTAATGATCAGCGTTGACCCATCTGGCGACACTGAGAGTCTACTGCGGAGTCATCGTGATGAGAACCTCATGGGCTGGATTGCAATCCGGGATATCGTTCAGATCTACAAGGCATACTCTGTGCAAGCAACACCGACCATATTCATCATCGATGAGAACGGGTACATCCAATACCGCCATGAGGGAGTCACTGAGTCCGCGGTCCTCATCAGCGAGGTAGAAAGCCTAAGGGAATAGAGCGCCTCAGAGGCACGTGAATCGCTTGCCCAGTCATCTCTCAATAGGAGGAGCGGCTCTAGTTGCAGCTTCTACAGAATTCAGCTTGATGGATCTACTAGGAGAGCTTCGCCGGAAGGCGGAGCCATCACAAGTGAAGCAAAGTCTGCAACTGACCGATGATCAACATAGCCGCAAGACCTAAGGCTATCGCGATGGGGAGTCCTGGGAATACTTCCCTTCTCTCTAGCATTTTGAAGCCTAGATAACTCCCGACCGCGACAGCGACGAATGTACCAAGATATGTAACGAGACCGAAATTCACCATCGCATTGCTGACGAGCATGGAGTAGAAGACTAGGTCGCCCATCCCGATCGTTAGGTCGCCGACAGTGAATGCAGCTCCCTTGAATTCCTCCAAGTCCGCCATCTGCGCAATCTTGCCTATCGGACCTCGATAAACAGAAATTGAATCATACACCGCTAACGCGGCGAGTAGAACCACGGCCGTTAAGGTAGGAACCGAGACGCCTAGGAAGGTTCCGGTCAACGATCCGATCACTGTGACTGATACGAGCCTGGTGAGCTGGGAGCCCTTGTACAGTGCCGCTAACAGAAGGACCGCCACAATCACAGTCACTGTAAGCCAAAGGTAGCCGTAGACATCGACTACGAATGCGAGCTCGGTCGCGTACAGTCCGCTGTACCAATTGAGCAGAAAGAACGCGACAAAGAAAATTGCCCCTGCTATGAGATACTTGACAACCTTCTCTCTCCGATACCTTAGAAGCAGATAGATCAGGGTCGCAGCGGTCGCCATCATGACAACAAAGATGGCGGCATTCAAGGTCGCGCCTCCTGGCGTCTCCGGGAAAATTGTGATCGCTACGACTTCGGCTTCGGAGGCTTGCAGCCCGTATGTGAGAAGACCAGCCAGAAAGAGAGCAGCAAGGACCGGGAGAACTTGGGCGGGACTTGCCGTGAAATGTGAGGTCATCTATTCTCTACCTAGCCGTCTGAGGCATGCCTCGCAGTAGTCCTCGCCTTTGCGGTCTGTGTCTCTAAGGCTGTTAGAGAAGTGCATGACGCATGATGGCTGCTCGCAATGACCGAGCCCCAACGTGTGTCCGAGTTCATGCACGGCCTCCTTTATCACGCGGCTCGGGAAAAGCTCCTCCCCGCCGTAGTCGGTCCTGCCCCGCAATCTATGCGTAGAGATCACTGCAACTCTCCCGGGTAGTATCGCCTCGCCGAAGACGAAGTTCATCCCCGGTACGTAGAGGTCGAGATCGGTGACTCCCAGAAGCCTGTCCTGTTTGAGGCCCTCATCGTGCGTCTCCAAGAGGTTCAGGACCTTAGTCGCGTGGTATTGACCGGAACGCGGGTTCAGAAATGCGTGAACGTCGATTGTAGTCTCTGCGATTCGGGAGGTCGCATCTCTGAATTTTTCGGGTAGACGATCGATCAGTATCTTGAGTGATTGATCGTCAACGCGGCCGATCGGAACTATGGCGATCGTTTGCAGACTATACCTCGTAGGACTCACCGGCTTTCGGGACGAACGACTTAAACCCCAAGTGTTTGCTTGCAGAGTCTGCGAGAACCTCACAACTGTCCTTGTCTCCGTGAATTGCAAAGACCTTGGCTCTTCGGTCGACCCTCTCAAGGCAACGCAGGAGTTCGCTTCTTCCACCGTGCGAGGAGAAGTCGAACTTCAAGACCTTTGCATTCACCTTCTGGAGTCTGCCTCGAAGCATGTATCTGCCTTCCTCGAGAAGGACTCTACCTGGGGAGCCCTCGACTTGGTAGCTTACTAAAATGATTCCGTTCTTTGCGCCCTGTGCTACAGATTCCATGTAGAAGACAGCGGCTCCTCCCTTGAGCATTCCCGCGGGCGAGACTATTACTCCAGGGTGGTTGACCGCCCTTCGCCTGTCATGCCAGTTCCTTATCCACTCTGCCTTCTTTACGGCAGATCTGAACAGCTGTGGGTCAACAAGCGCGGACTGGTGATCCTCGAGCACTCTGATAGCCGTCAGGGCCATACCGTCAACATAGACCGTATGCTGGAAGTTGTGGGCGCGGAGCATGCACATAGCCTCCTGGGACCTTCCCACACCGAACGCAGGCACGAGCACGGTTCCGCCGTCCTCCACAATTTCGTTGCAAGCTGCCACGAACTGCTTCTCGCTCTCGTCCCGGCTGGGATGGTCCTCTTTCGCATAGGTGCTCTCCATGATGAGCGCGTCGATCTGACCATAGTCGCAGTCCGCTGAACCCGCAAGCCTCGTTGCGTTCAGGTTGAAGTCACTCGTGTAGACAATTCTTTTCCCGTCCGTCTCTACTAGGACCTGGCTGCTGCCGGGGATGTGACCCGCGTTGAGCAGCGTCACCTTTCCGTCTCCCACACCAAATGTGCGCTGGTAGGGGACATCCACGGAGTGCTCCATCATCGTCTCCAGGTCCACAAACTCGTACGGGAGATAGTATCCGCTGAGCTTGATCATGTCACGGATGAGTATGTCACTCAACGCGAAAGTCGGCTCGACGCCATATACTGGAAGACGCCCCCTCACATAGAACATCGGAACCAGTCCGCTGTGGTCCAGGTGGGAGTGAGTAACAACAATGCCGTACAAGTCCTTTGGTGAGATATGCACCGGAAACCCTATTTCGTGATCAACCATGACGCCGTAGTCAAGTAGAATAGACTTCTCTCCCACTTTGACTTCGACACCAGAACGCCCAACCTCCCTGCATGCCCCGAGGAAACGGATTCTCATAGCAATCCATCGGCCTGTTCGTGACGGGCTTTCGCGCGCTTCAATCTGTCTGAAGACGAAGACTGGATTGGAGGCCCTGTCGATTCATCCATACATACTTCGCAGGGACTTGGAGGTCTGCTTCATCCTCTTCTCGAATTCCTCTTCAATTTCCTTCGCGCCGCTTTCCAGATCAGAGACGTCTACTTGCACTCCATACACCTTGCAGATGGTCCTTACCGCGAGTGCTGCCGCTGCTGGATCTGCAGCGCTTGCGGATGCGTAAGGAAGAATTGCAATCGCTGGGAAGTTGTGCATCTCGAACTCGCTCAGCATAACTGCAAGCTGACCATACACGAAGAGGCCCGGTTCTAGAGTCGGATACTTGAAGCCATTCTTCCTGTTCAAGAAGGCTCGTGTAGGGACTACTCTCATGTCCTGGTCGCCTGACTTCAGGTTTGAGTCGAGGCCGCCAACAAGAACCGCGTCCCTAAACCTGCCTTTGATCGTCCACCGCGCGAGTTCCTTTGCAAACTCGGCTTCCTCCGCCCGGTGAGGAGCAAACTCAAGCCTGACGAAAACAAGTCTGCCTTTTCGGAACACTTCAAACGGTGTCACTAAACCTTCTTCCGATGTTGATACAAAAGGTGGCGGATGGGGAACGTCAACAAAACCTATCCGTTTCGCCTTGAGCGAGTGGATCAGGTAGGAGATCGCAATATATCCCGTAGAGCCGATTCCGTGAAAGCCGGTCATCATCGTGCAGTCTCTGAAACTGTTCCCGCGAACATTCAAGGATACTGGCATCAATATCAGCTGTAACTTTGTCAGACGGGATAGTCTGGAAGGTCCAGCTAAAAACCTGCCGAAACCCAAGCGAGAACGGCTGAGAACGATGTCAGGTAACATTTTTATTCGCGTGTCTTGCGCCTATGTTTCTGCTTAGTTTGGAGGAAATGTGACTTGGCGTATCTTAGCGGACAACCCGTGCTCGTTCTGAAAGAGGGCTCCTCACGGAGTAGAGGTAGAGACGCCCAAAGATCGAACATGACCGCCGCTCGCATTGTGGCGGAGGTCGTGAAGAGCACTCTTGGTCCTAGGGGAATGGACAAGATGCTTGTCGACAGTCTCGGCGATGTCACTGTGACCAACGATGGAGCGACAATTCTGGATGAAATTGATGTCCAGAACCCTGCCGCCAAGATGATGGTGGAAGTCGCGAAGACACAAGACGATGAAGTCGGCGACGGGACGACCACGGCTGTGGTTATTGCCGGAGAGCTGCTGAAGAGGGCTGAGGCACTGCTTGATGACGAGGTGCACCCGACTGTCATTGTTTCAGGATACAAGAAGGCTGCAGAGAAGACAATGGAAGTGCTCAATGCGATTGCTATCCCTGTCGAGATTGACGACAAGGCTACACTCAAGAAGGTCGCTATGACGGCGATGCACAGCAAGGGCCTAGGGGCCGCAAGGGAGCATTTCGCAGACATCTCAATCGAGGCAGTGAGGCTCATTGCAGAGAAGCGTGGCGAGGACTGGACTGCGGACATCGACAACATACAGCTGACCAAGAAAGAGGGAAAGAGTCTCCTCGACACTGAACTCATCAAGGGCATCATAGTTGACAAGGAGGTCGTTCATCCAGGAATGCCGAAAGTTGTCAAGAATGCGAAAATCGCACTTCTTGACTGCGCACTGGAAATCGAGAAGACCGAGATCAGCGCCGAGATCAGAATCAACGACCCCGCGCAAATGAAGGCATTCCTAGACGAAGAGACCAAGATGATGAAAGACATGGTTGGCAAGATAAAAGCCGCGAAGGCGAACGTTGTCCTTTGCCAGAAAGGAATCGACGACACGACCCAGCACTTTCTCGCAAAAGAGGGAATCCTAGCGGTTAGACGAATCAAGAAGTCAGACATGGATAAGCTTGCGAGAGCCACCGGTGGAAAAGTAGTCACAAACCTTGACGATCTTAAAGAGAGCGACCTTGGTTCAGCGAGTCTTGTGGAAGAACGTAAACTCGGTGATGACAAGATGGTCTTCGTCGAGGGATGCAAGAACCCCAAGTCCGCAGCAATACTGATACGAGCAGGACTGGAGAGGCTAGTCGACGAAGCTGAGCGTGGACTGAACGATTCACTTTCAGTGGTCGCAGACGTCGTAACCAAGAACAGGGTCGTTGCAGGCGGAGGATCCGTAGAGGCAGAAGTTGCTAAGAGGTTGAAGGACTATGCCAGCAAGGTGGGAGGAAGAGAGCAACTGGCGATCGAAGCGTTCGCAGACTCGATCGACGTGATCCCTAGAACCCTGGCAGAGAATGCTGGCCTCGATCCAATCGACGTCATGGTTGAGCTGCGATCCGCTCACGAGAAGAAGGACGGCTTGTGGATCGGAGTCGATGTCTTCAAAGGCGGAACGAAAGATATGCTCAAGAGCGGAATCCTCGATCCGCTCAAAGTCAAGGATCAGGCCATCAAGTCTGCAACCGAAGCGGCCTCGATGATTCTGAGAATCGACGATGTCATAGCTGCTGCGAAACCACCGCCGACTAAGCCTCCGAGAGGCGGTCCGGGCGAAGAAGGATATCCAGAATACTAGACGCTAGCCGCTAGCGCTCACGTCGGCTGCAGACAACTCTATGTATCGTGAAGAGACGACGCGAGGAAAAGGCAGCCACAATTGACAGACCGATTCAATCAGCGACGTAAGGCTTTAAGAAAGGCTTCTCAACCTCGTAGACGCGCAGTGCTCCGGTAGTATAGCCCGGTCATGCGAACAGCACCGAGAGTATGCTGGCCTCTCGAGACTGAGGTCGGAGAAAGCCAGCGACGCGGGTTCAAAATGGTCGAGCAAGACGGATCATGAAAATCCCGCCCGGAGCACCACGCAAATTGAAACGTGAAATCGTTGCTACAGCTGAGGAAGGGAACAGCGGTTCTAGTAACCGGGACACCGGGGACGGGGAAGACAACTATCGGTCGCTTACTTGCAAGATCTCTTAATGCCGACTATCTCAATCCTGCAACACTATTCAGACGCGAAAAGCGCGACTCCGAATACGACGAGAACCGTAAGGCACGCATACTGCCTCCGACGAGACTTCGCGACTTGCTAAGGTCAGTGGCTGGGAGCACCAACCGCGGATTGATCATAGACAGCCATATCACCTTCGAGATCGGCCCATCACCTAGGGTTGAGAGGACTGTGGTCCTGCGCTGCAATCCAGTTGTACTGGAGAGACGACTGAAACGAAAGCGTTGGTCGAAGCGCAAGATAAGCGAGAATGTACTTGCCGAAATCCTCGATATCTGCCTCTGGGAGGCCGTGGAAAACTACGGGTGGAGGAAAGTCTCAGAAATCGACACGACAAACAGCAACGCGGAAGAAGTGGTCCGGCAGGCAATTCGAGCAATTAGGCGGAGAAGAATTCAGAAACGACCAAGGGTTCACTGGCTATCCGCGCTGAGACACCAAGGAATGCTTGAACATTACCTCATGTGAGGGTTGGAAGTGAAGAGGACCTACCTAGTGATAGCCTGCACGAAATGCCAGCAGTATCTCCTCGCTCGGCAAGGAGCAAAGAGTAGACAGTGTCCCTATTGCGGAGCAAGGCTGAATCTGTCGGGGGCCGAGGTATTTTGCACGACTAGCGATCTCGAGGAGGCAAGATCGATTCTTCACTCCAAGAGGCAGACCAAGTCCGGGCCGTCAATTACCAACGAAGACGAAGAGCACAGCAGCACACACTTTTAACGGCGACACACGAGTATGTCTGGTGATTAGTTTGTCCTCGACTGCCGACAGAAAGTTCTCAGAAGAGCTCGCTCTCCTACTTCAGAAGACGATCATTGTTGAGACAAATACTGGAAAGAGGTACACAGGAATTCTCTCTGGAGTGGATACCGACTCGTTGAGTGTATGTCTCTCCAACTGCACAGACGAGTCTGGAAAAGCAGTACATAAGTTATTCCTGACCGGCCAATCCATTGCGCAGATGTACAGCATGGAGAAACCATTTGACCTGCAGGCTCTCGCTGACAGGCTGGAGCGGGTCTTTCCAAGGATGGTAAGGGTAGTCGAGGGAGCGGGTGTGATCGTGGTCATGGACAAAATTAGGCTCAGTGAAAAAGGCCTCATTGAAGGATCCGGGCCGGCAGCAGAAAGAGTTCAGAGGGTGTACGACGAGTTCATAAGAGAACAAACGAAGGGTACCTAGCACGCGAAGGCCCGCAGGCATCTGGCCATCGCAAGCCCGCTCAAATCCTTGCCTGCTCGAAAGAGACCGACTAGGTTGAAGGATCTGGATTGTCTTTCGAGATTAGTGAACACGATGTCCTGGGCAGAATAGGGAAGCTAGACACGAAGGGCGGGGCTCTTGAGACGCCCGCACTTCTCCCTGTAGTGAACCCGCTCGCCCAAGAGATTTCGCCGCGCGTTATGTTCGAAAGAATTGGATGCAAGGCGCTGATCACGAACGCATATCTGATAAAGCGCCGAGCTGGAGGTAACGAGATAGCCAAGATACATGATTTTCTGGACTTCCCCGGCATCATTGCAACAGATTCAGGCGCCTACCAGATCCTTCGATACGGAGAAGTCGAGGTAAGCCCGGCAGAAATTGTCCAGTATCAGCAGTCCATCCAAACAGACATCGGGGTTATCCTTGATGTGCCAACAGGGTCTAGAGCATCCAAGCCCCGTGCGATCGAAACTGTGAACGAGACGATCAGAAGCGCCGACGAGGCGCTAAAAGTGATCAAGAAGCGTGACATAGCGTGGGTTGGCCCAATACAGGGCGGGCTATACCCAGATCTGGTCGCTCACTGCGCTCGTGAAATGTGCAAGAGAGAATTCGACATATACGCGCTCGGCAGCCCGACCGAGGTCATGGAGCACTATCTCTTCGCAGACTTGGTTGACATGATCTCCGCGGCAAAGAGAAACATCCCCTCAAGCGCACCGTTACACCTGTTTGGTGCCGGTCACCCATTCATGTTCGCCCTTGCAGTGGCACTCGGGTGCGACCTGTTCGACTCTGCGGCCTACATTCTCTACGCACGCAGGGGCCGGTACCTCACAGAGGCTGGAACTCTGCAGCTTGGGCAGATGACGTACTTTCCATGCAGGTGCAGCGTGTGTTCTAAGACGAGCCCTGACGAAGTCAGAACCGGCTCTGTAGCTGAGAGGACTCGATTTCTCGCCGAACACAACCTGTCCGCTTGTTTCCAAGAGATTGAGACGATCAAGGAAGCGATCGTCGAGGGAAGACTATGGGAGCTCCTGGAGATCAGGTGCAGGAGTCACCCAAGCCTCTTCGAAGCTCTACGAAGAACGAAAGAACACCGAGACCATATGGCCCGCAGTGCCCCCTCGACGAAGACCAAAGGGATCTTCTTCTTTGACTCGGTGAGTCTGCAAAGGCCCGAGCATTCCATGTATGTTGAGCGGTTGACAAGACACTACGTCCCTCCAAGATCAGCGAGGACTGCGCTACTAGTGCCAGCGACTCGTATTCGTCCCAAGAGTCCAGACAAAAGCGTACGAGACAAGCTTGAGAGTGTAGCTTCCGGAACCCACGTCTGGCTGTACTGTCCGCCGTACGGAGTAGTACCCTCTGAATTGGAAGACACGTTCCCATTCTCGCAAACGGAGGGCCTGATGGATCCTGATCTTGGAACCGTTAGGGCAATGGCGGGGACTATTGAGGCCTTCCTCGCGAAGAACAGGATCTACCGGAGACTTGTCCTCGTCCGAACCGGAGAGAAATGGCAGACGGATTTTGCGGGGATATGTAGACGAGTCTGCAGAAAGCTTGGAGTCAAGTTCTCAGCCACTAGTGATCATGAGCTCCTGAATGGACGGATAAGAATACTAGGCAGAAGAAACAGGTATGCAGACAAGATCACGCGAAGAAGAGTTCAACAACACCCGTAGGGCTCAAGCTTGCCGACGCCAAAGAAAACTACATTGAAGAAGCTCCTAGACTCGGACACAAAAGCAGAGCTGTTAACGTTCTTCCACGGCAGTCCGAAGAGTGCTGACAGCTTGGAAGGTCTTGCCGTAAGACTTCGAAGGAAACCTGCTGAGCTTCAGAGCGATCTCACTGAGCTTGTGGAAATTGGCCTGCTGCGGGAGCAGAAGATCTACTCCCTGGACCCTGACCGAGATGTGAGCCTGCAAACAGAGATCTCGGACGAGCTGAAAGAGACGACGGCAAAACAGGAGCAGGAACCGATCGAGGAAGTCGCAAGAGGACTGACGGGGATCGAGATGATTGATGAGATCGTCCCGTCGGGAATCCCGTCGCCCCTGACGCTGTTGCTGATGGGGGACCCCGGAACCGCGAAGAGAGAACTCTGTATGCAATTTGTTGCCAAGACTCTTGGGAAAGAACGCCCCGTTGTCTACGTTACATTGGAGGAGTACCCTGAAGAGATCCGTGATTCCCTGACCGCGATGGGGGTCAATCTCGCACGTCGAAAAGAGTCATGCCAGCTCATTGTCCTCGACTCCTACTCTCCACAGATCGGAATGGCGAGCAAGGAGGACTTCAGCGCCGATCCGAACAATCTCTCAGAGCTAAGCATTGTTGTATCAAAAGCGCTCCCGCCGGTAGCTAAGACACAAGGTCTCCTAGTCCTCGATTCGCTTGACACGTTGATTCTGAAACGGGGCCTGAACCCCTCTCTAGAGCTGATCCGCACCCTCAGGGCGAAGACGAAAATGGCGAAATTTGATTTCATCGTTACTCTCAATAGACAAGCTTTTCCGATCGCGATACTGGCGGCGGTGCAGGAAAATGTTGACGGCGTTCTTGAGATGAAAGTTCAGGAAGAAGCGAAAGGTCTCGTCCGCTATCTCAGAATCCCCAAGATGCGCGCGACGCCACATCACACTTCCTGGGTGGCCTACGATCTGGACTTCAAAGGAGTCCCAAAGACTATCTCGGAGAAATAGGGATCATGTCACGAGAGACAGCATAGCGTCGAGCTGATTCGCATGAAACTGCGGGAGTTAAGGACGGAGATCCAGGAATCCGCCAAGAATCTTTTCGGTGAGAAAGCGTATCCGATAACCTCCGGTTGGATTCCCGTGACAGATGTGCTTGCGATCGTTGACAGGTTCGAGAAGGAGTGGCGAAAGGAGTTCGAGGCGGCCATCTCCAGAGCGGAATCGTCGTCTCATCAGCAGCTCAAGGAAATCGTACAGAGAATGATAACCGAACTACTGGCATGACGGAAATCTTGAACGCCAGCGTCAATGGCAAGCATTTTAATGAAATAGGTGCAGATGAGATCATAACGAGGGTCAATGAGCCGCAAACGTTTCCTCAGTCATCCCACCAAACTGTTTGAGATCTCCACCGACAGAACAGCCGATCAACTAGTCACAGAGATGGCTTCGACGGCCTTTCAAGGAAGGAGACTTGGAGAGGCTTTCGAGATTTGGAGTCGAATGCTGAAGAAGCGCCAGATAGTCATCTGGATGGGGCTTGCAGGCGCCATGGTGCCCGCAGGCATGCGTAAGATCGTCGCGCAGCTGGTCAGGAGAAGAATGATCGACGTGCTCGTGACCACGGGGGCCACGTTGTACCACGATGCATACGAGACGACCGGCGGAAAGCACTTCAAGGGAACTGACAGAGTCGACGACGTACAACTCAGGAAATACAGAATCGACAGAATGTATGACGTTTATGCCGATGAGAAAAGATTCTATCGGCTCGATAATGCAATCGAGAAAGAGTTCTGCTCTTTGCTCAGAGACAACTACCCATACTCCTCCCGCCAGATCACGGGAAAACTGGGAGGTTGGCTTTCCGAGAGAGCACGAGACAGGGAAAGCATCTCCATATCGGCGTGGGAATCAGGGGTCCCGATATTTCTACCGGCCCTCTCTGACAGCTCCTTGGGTTTCGCGATGATGTTCGCAAACAGGAGGCGAGGAAGAAGAATCATCGTGGACCAGATGAAAGATGTCGACGAGAGCTCTGTGATTACAGAGAAATGCGCAAAGAGCGGAGTGGTCATCTTCGGAGGCGGGGTCCCCAAGAATTTCATTCAGCAATCGGCGGTCGTTGCGAGCTATGCTACCAGGCATGATAGGACGCATAACTATGCAATCCAAGTGACCACGGACGCTGCGCACTGGGGCGGCCTAAGCGGTGCCACCCTCGAAGAGGCGCAGAGCTGGGGCAAATATAGCCCCAGAGCGAAGATGGTGACTTGTCACGTGGACTCTACGATCGCCTTACCGATCCTCGCCCAAGCTCTTGCTGAGAAATTCAAGCGCATAAGAAGAAACGTTCCCAAGTTCGATTGGGCAGAAAACAGTCTGGAGATCTCTTTCCAGAGGTTCAAGGCATAGGTCCACACCGGCTTCGAACTACACATCTAAATACCCGCGAACATCGGTCTACAATGGGCCCGGGCCCGTAAGGACGAAAGATTCCCGGGAAGCTCAGCCAGGTTGGAGCGACGGAAACTCGGGACGGTTGTCGAAGCTCATAACCCGTTGGTCGGGCGTTCAAATCGCCCCGGGCCCACCAGAATCTGTCCGGCCCGCTACCAGCCGAATAAAGAACTGTTTTGATGAAGTTACGGTTGAACTAATGTGCTCCGGCTCTTCCACTTCGGTAACGCGTGGAAACGCTAGGGCTGTTGGACCCTCTTGATGACCAGCTGGATATCCTCTGCCTTCACTGTCTTGCGACCCGCGTGAGTTGCCAGCGTTGTGGCCTCCTTGCTGATGCGGACAGCATACTCCTCGAGGATTCGTCGCATCTCCTCGACGGCATCGTCGCCTACGCGCTCGGCTCCTGCCTTTTCAATGAGCCGACGAACCGCCGCCGTGGAAAGTTCACCGTTTCGCATCAAAACAACCAGAAAACAGTTTGAAATTGCAGATTCTATTAAGGTTTCTCACTTCTGGACGGTAGGAGCCCAGAAGTGCCTTCTACATCCCGCTAAGAGCCGCTTTTGACCCCTTCTCATCTACTTTGTCGTGTCAATCGGCATCGTCGCTCATGGGGAAAAGAAACGGAAATGTGAGACGGTCCGCCCGGCAGACATACAGTCGCGCTCTGACCCAGCTTTCTCGCGCTCTACTGCAACCTGATGCTTGTCCAAGAACTCCCAAGACTTTCGAACACTGAATTTCAAAGCCGCGGACTTGGTGAAGCTCAGGTTTTTAGGCTAGGCATATCATTGCAACGCTTCGCTCTCCATCGGAGATGGCAAATTGGGAAAAGTTCGGACAGAGACGGTCAAGCGGGCGGCGCGGGAGCTGATTGAGAGATTCCCGGACAGATTCACCAATGAATATGAAGCAAACAAGCTCCTGGTCAACGAACTCTTGAGGGCACCGTCGAAGAAGCTGAGAAATCGAATTGCCGGCTATGTCACTCGCTTGAAGGTCACAGAAGCGAAGAAAGCGACAATGATGCAGATGAGTCCTGAAGCTCAGCTTGGATTGGCTGAAGAGGAAGAAGAACAGAGCGAGGAGCAAAGTACCGCCGGCGCGGCGTAGGTTTTCCAGAGCTCCTACATTATCTCTGTTGAGAGGTCATACAGGCTCCTCAACTGTTTCACTTGATCGCTGCTTCGAAAACTCCAACTCTATCTTGGGGTATTAAGACCGGCTGCATATCGGATCTGAAATACGAGGCAACCGGCCAACCATGACCTCTGCTCGCACAAGCGAGACCTGAAGCACCATCCGACAACGGTTGTCATCCACGACTCCCAAAATCGTTGACCGACGTCGACGGCAGAAGAAAATGCAGCATTCGGACCTTCCAGTCTGAAGAATGCCGCAAGTGTTGACTCGTCGGGGCACCACTCGACGCAATGCATAGGATGAGACGGCGTAGCTTGAATGTCTTTAGAACCATCGTATGTCAGAACAAAGACTTTCTTCGATAAGAGTTCTTGTTAATCGACGCAAAAGTTGTCCTCCGAGTCATAACTCATGAGTTTGAAAAGGCTTTTATGGTCGTGGAATGGGGTAGGCTCCAATTGCCAAGGGAGGCGCATGCTGATGGTGGAAATGTTCTGTGTCAAGTGCAAGGACAAGAGGACGGTCGCCGATGACAGCGTGACAAAAGAGAAGACGGCAAAGGGACGCAACATGATACGCGCTGTCTGTCCTGTTTGCGGGACAAAGATGGTCAAGTTCGTGAAGTAAGGTTCGACTGTCCCGTTCTGGTTGGGCACTCGCTGAGAGCCATAACGGCTTTGGCCGTTTCTCTCCTCACATTCTTGCAGAATCAGTTCCGGGGCGAGCCTAGTGAGGAGCGAGGTTCATAGGTCCGTAGACGAATCAAAGAGAGATACGTCAGAGTTTCTGATCAGACACGAGAAACTTGACCTCAGGCTCTTCCTCTTGAGGTCAGAGTTGCTACTTCTTCATGAAGAGACAATTCCTGACCGGGTCGCTGAACTGAAGGACTCCCTAGTGCGGGACGGCGTTGTGAGGGACCCCGTAATCATCGATGCTAGTTCGTGTGTTGTCCTTGACGGCATGCATCGTGTTGCTGCGCTGAAGGAGCTACACTCGCGCGTCATGCCGATTTGTGCGGTCGATTATCTCAATCCCAACATAAGAGTCGGAACATGGTTTCGAGTTCTCTCCGGCCAAACTACTCCGGCCCAGATGGAAGCGGCGCTTTCGCAAAGTGGTATCAAGACTGAAAGATATTCGGCCGACCTGACCAGTGTGGCCGAGAATCCTACACTTGCAGTACTCTTTGCTGGCGGAGAGTCTTTTCGTCTTGCGAGCAGGGACCTAAGACCTCATGAGATACTCAAGGCAGCTGAGCGATCTGCAAGGGAACTTCGACTGAGCGTCGCGTTCGAAACTGAGCATGATGCAGTTCAGACACTCTTGAGCGGGAAAGCCGAGGCGATAATGACTCTTCCCAAGATCGACAAGGTGTCCGTTCGAGAGGCCGGACTTGCTGGGCAGTTGCTGCCCCACAAGGTGACTAGACACATCATACCTGCGAGGCCCCTGAGTGTGAATGTTCCCTTGCAAATGCTCGCCGACGAGATACCGGAGCTAGAAGAGGTAAACCGGCAGTTTGTTTCGACCTTGCGGGCTAGAGGAGTAACCCTGAGACCGCCTGGAACCATCATAGAAGGCAGACGCTACGAGGAGGAGACGTTTATCTTCAACTAGGCACGAGTGACCAAATTGAGATTCTGCATTGCGAGTTCGAGTGAGACTCTACGGCGTGCTCAAGACAACAGCAAAAGCCGAAGAGGTCGAACTCGAACTCGATACAGACGCCACAGTTCGACAGATGGTTAGCAGACTTGTGAGCGAGGTTGCGCAGAAGGAATTTGAAACCTACCTAGTTGATGCTGACCTGAAGGATCCGAGACCTAACGCGTTAATCATGGTCTCTGGCACCGAGGTTGGAGCACTTAACGGCCTCGACACCATACTGAAGGAGGGCGATGAGGTCGTACTCCTGCCTGTAGCACATGGCGGTGCTACCGGCGGCATTGGGTGCGGTTAGAACTCGTCACGTGCTCATATGGTTTATATGAACCTACGCGGACGCTAGCCTGAATTCGATCGAGAGCGAGGAACGATGCCTGCCGAGATCAGTGATGTCGAGCAATTCGTTCGGATTTCAGAACGCGCAGCGGAGTGTAGAGTAAAGCGTCTTGAAGATGTGGTCAAGCTGAAGCTTAGGACGCCTGGTAGACTCTACACGATCAAGCTAGATGCCGACAAAGCCGCTGAGGTCTTGAAACAGCTGAAATGCGAAGTCGTCGAGACCTAGACTGTCTCCAGAGACGTTTCGTCAGATCCGCACTGCGATACTAACGGGAACTAGTGCTTACCAGGTTCTCCTTCCTAAAGTAAGCCATGTTCGCGAAGCGCCTCACGAACCTTGGACAATGTCCGCATTCAGAGGCGAGTATGGGTTGCTGGTCCTCTGGGCAGGTCAGGACCTCCACATTGAGTATCCTGTATTTCGGAGCAGTCGGACCTGTTCCATGAGCCTCCACAAAATCCTCTAGCGTGAGCTCAGGGGTTAGCGGGTCTTCCAAGTCAACGACCATCTGGATTGACCGAATGGGCACACGCACGAAGGCTGCTGAGTTCTCAGCTAACAATCACAGATTCTCCCCTGCCACGCCTTGAGAGCACCTCGACCCACGGGTTACCTACTAGGAAGGTTGGGAGGTTGTCGATGACTTGGAGTCCTGTTCGTGCGCGTTCAGGCATGTATGTTTGAGCTCTCTCCTGAAGGGTGGCTGGGCTCTTCGAAGATGCCAGTTCCCCTTTCAAGTCTCGAACAGCCTGCTCAAGAGCGGCGAATTCGGCTCGAAGCTGCTGAACCTCTTTTTCGAGCTGAGACGCCTCAGGGTGTTCCACCTCATCGGGTGGAGCAGCCGCAGTCTCGAAGTAGCGTGGGGGCAGGGCTTCCTCGATATTTCTTTGATCGTAGGTGAATAGTCCTATTCCGTGTTCTTGGAAAAGCCTTGCGTCTGTCAGTGCGGCCGCAGTCTTGGGAAGCGCGAGGTAGGTCTTGTTGACTTTTCCTGCAGAAGCTGACGCTCTCATGATGGAATCCAAGATGGCTTGCCGGTCCGTCCAGAGCGCGAGATCGAGCACAACGATGCGGACGCTCGCTCCATCTGCCTGGAAGAACAGATCGGAGCCGAGACTGGGTTCTACAGGCGGGGACTCCGAGAGGCCAGCGTTGACGAACCGCTGTCGGAGCCTTTGTCTTATGTCGGTTAGGCTAGGCTGCGACAGGGAGCCATCCCTCCATGCGTTCCCAGTTCCATTTGTAGTCATCTGGAACGGCATATCCGTAGATGATGCAGCCATGCCAGACGGAGTATTGCGGATTCTTCGTCATCTTGACTGAGATGCCTCTAATCCCCTTCTCCTTCAGCAGTGCCTTCATCTTCGTGGGGGCGTCTGTGGCATAGTCCCCAAGCTTTTCCGGAGCTTGCCAGCTGAAGTTACCGCCCGAGAGCAGGATCTCCTTGTAGAGCAGAGGCTGAAGCTCGATAGGGCATCGTTCTACGGATCTTACTATGGCATCTCCGAAATCGATCATCCCTTCGAAGACGGTGTCACCCATCTTGACATCACGGGGCCTCGGCATTCCCCGGGTCAAGTAGCTTTGAAATAGCTCGTCTCCCGGGTTGAAGACATACTCTCCGATCAGGAACCTCTGCCAGGACTTCTCGGCGAAGTCAACTTCGACTCTTGTACCGGGCACCTTGTATCTCGCCCTAAACCTCGAGGGACTCTCTCTCGCGGCTTTGGTTGCTTTCTCCAGATCCAACGGAAGGAGACCAAGTTCCTCTTTGACGCGGCGAACGAATGCTTCTTCACGAGCTAGATCCCCGTATCCAAGGTCCTTCAGGATCTCGGCAGTGATGGCGTTCGCCTCTCCCCCTCCTCTATTCACAGCGACGAGTGCACTACGAATCGGGTAACTGCTGATTGGGCATACCTGTGTATTCCCGTGCCCGGACTCGACGACGACACAGGTTGTTACTCCATGACCAATCGCGACAGCAAAAGGTTGGGAAATAATTGTACCAGCTTTCACGAGCCCGTCCTTCGCGGCTTCTGTCATAGTCTCGAAGAGACCCTCGTACATGTACCGGGGCGAAATACTGGAGAGAGACGCCACAACATAGAAACCTTGGAAGTCCTCCCCGGAGTTAGGTCGAAACATCCTGAGACCAAAGCGTGAGATCTCACTGACCACGCGCCAAGCTTTGCTGTCCCCCCGATCGATCACACCGTTCCGCATCGGATACACGAGCCTGGAGGTCAGATCCCCCGACGACTGCAGGTACAGGGGAACATCGTCTCCGACGACAACCTCAGGCGCCTGATTGAGCGCCTGCATCATGATAGAATCCCGGTCGGGGAAATAGCCCCTGTTCCGTAGAACTTTTGGAACGTCTCCGCAGGTTATCGGGCCAAACTTGAAGTCGCTGGTCCCGAAATCCATTCCGAAGGTATAGCGGTTTCTGAAGCCGCTCATCCTGAATTCCTCTCGATTACTAGCCTGTCGCCTTCGATCCGAACGATTACCTCCTCATTCGGTGAGAACGGAAACAGCGAGTCCTTGACAATATCGGCGGGGATGTACAGGACCCCAGTTCGGCTCCGATCAGAGCGGGATCCGAGTATTATGCGTGCGAGCCCTTGCAGAACCATGCGATTTACCCGCTAGATTGACGGACAGAACGTTCGACTGATCTCACGATAAAAGGCGAGGAATGACGCAGCGGACTACAGAGACGAATGAAAGTACTGGAGAACGAAAAGGGCTCCTTAGGTAGAGAAAGGAGAAGCCATTTACCTACTCATTGGGCCTGCTGTTCTTGATTGCTGGACGATGTTCCCCGTGGGCCGCAGGGTCGGGCAGTACGCGTTTACTTTCCTGCTCATGTTCGCGATTGGTCTAGGCTTGCCCATCTCGCCCTTGCTTGCCTCGCGGATGGGGGCGAGCTGGGTCGAGATCGGACTGATGGGAGCGGCGTGGGGGCTGGTTTTCACATTCTCAGCGTTTCTCACGGGGCGCATCTCTGATAGGATCGGCAGAAAGCCAGTACTGGCGATGAGCGCGGCTCTCAGCGCGTTGGCGGCTTTGCTATTCTTGCGCGCTTTGAGCGTATCAGAATTGATCGCGATTAGAGGGATCGAGGGGCTGGCGTGGGCGTGCTTCTGGCCAGCAATGGAGGCATTAGCGACGGAGACCGCAGATGCCAAACAAGTCGGGAGGGGCATCGGGCTCGTGACAACTGTATACGCATTCGCATTTGCGATCGGCTCCTTTGCGGGAGGATTCATCACAGATGTCTACGGCTTTTCCGCCGCATTCGCTACGTACTTCGCAGCCTCCTCGTTCGCAATGCCGATGCTCTGGTTTGTCGAAAGCGCGAAACGTGCAGAGTATCAGGCGCCAGCTACGGCGGGCAGGACCCTGCCGAAATTTTTCTCTCGCACTCTGGCAGCCGGAAATCTTCTCGGTGCTTCATACACATTCGGATTGGCTAGCGTCATGGCTTTGCTATCAGTCTACGCGGTTGGTCTCGGAATCCCAGTATTCTGGATCGGCGTTGCGTTTTCCATATTCTGGACGGGAAGAGTGATCGGAGCTGTATCCGGTGGAAGTGCATCGGATAGATTCGGGAGGAGACGAGTTGCATTCTTTGGCCTAGTCGTTGGATGCATCGGGTTTCTATTGATCAGTCTAGCCAGCGAAATGCTGCTCCTTGCGATTGGTGTCTTGCTGGCTGGTCTTTCAGTTGGTGCGACGTTTCCGGTAAGCGTGGCCATGATCGCAGACGGTATCGAAGCCCAGCTAAGAGGTAGTGCGATGGGCTTCTATGAAATGATATGTGCAATCGCATTCATGCTAGCTTCCGCGTCAGGAGGCTTCGCCGCAGAAGTCGTGACTCCGAGAAGCCCGTATTGGATGTCCGCGACAGTCTTCCTGTCTTGCGCTGTCGCGCTTTCTGTTCTTCTGACCAGCGGGCGACATGACACTTACCCGCAGCCAGTCCTCTAGAGCTTAGCACGCTACTTCGACGTGATCAGATCAGGCGAAACTGTTTTCTACGTTCCTCCGCACACATCGATCGAGGCTTCTTCTTGTCTCGGGCGAAAACGGTAGCGATCAATCTGTCGATGCTCGCAGTCTCGCTGATTGTGATCATCTTTCTCTCGACCGTGCTAGGCGCGCTCATGAACGTACTGAATCCAGCAACAGGGGTCTGGACAGTTGCAAGAGAGGCAGCTCCTCCGAGCCACCAAGAGTTGTCAGTACCCGGACTCAGAGGCGAAGTGCGTGTCATCTTCGACAGACTCGGAATTCCGCACGTCTACGCGTCCAGTGACGAAGACGCGTTGTTTGCAATGGGATACCTTCACGCCCGTGACAGGCTCTGGCAAATGGACATCCAACGGAGACTCGCTGAGGGAAAGCTCTCGGAGATCCTAGGACAGGACTTCGTGAAGAAAGACCTCTTCATGCGGACTATCGGTCTGGATAGAGCTGCCAGAGACTCGGCGGAGAAACTGCGGACGAACAGCAAAGCTGTGTACGCGCTGTTTGAGGCATATTCTCGCGGCGTAAACTACTACATCGCAGACGCTCAAAGCGGAGGTGCTTTGCCTCTCGAGTTCAAGCTAATTGGTTACCAGCCTGACCGGTGGGCCCCTGAAGACTCGCTTGCGTTCGCCAGGCTGATGGGTTGGACGTTGACAAACTTCTTCGATCCCCTCCACTTGTCTCTCCTTGCGGCGAAACTAGGGAAGTCTGATGTCGCGGAGCTATTCCCAGTCTATTCGCCATTTCGGGCCAACTTCACAGTCGTTCCTGGCGACGGGAGCTTAGACGGCAGGTCTCTGCCTTACTCGGTGCAAGAGCTTGGGGCGATGGATTGGTTTTCACCATGGGCGACCGGACTTGACTTCACGTCTGCGACATTCAAAGAAAGAGTAGTCCAGTCACTCACGTCGATCTTGAAGACGGTCGCGGAGGCAGGCGACCCAACTGGCAAGCTTACCCTCGGGAGCAATCATTGGGCTGTCAGTCCCGCAAGATCGGCGACCGGCCACGCGATGCTTGCCAATGATCCTCACTTAGGACTGCAGTTGCCGTCGCTATGGTATGAGATCCAACTTGTCAGCCCGAGCTTCGAAGTCTTCGGAGCTAGCCTTGCAGGCGTGCCAGGTGTACTGATTGGCAGAAACGAACACATCGCTTGGGGCTTGACAAACGTAGGCATTGGAGTGGCCGACTTCTACGTCGAGAAGGTGAACTCCGAGAATGAGTATTGGTTCCAAGGGGGGTGGCGAAAGATGGAGGAGATGCCCATCGAGATCGCGGTCAAAGATGAGCTGCCGGTCAAGAGTGCCGTCTTTCTCACGATCCATGGACCAGTCCTTGCACGGAACGGTCTGACGGTTTCGATAAGATGGACGGGAACGGAGCCGGTTACTGAGGCAGGCGCGATCATTTCCGTTAACAAAGCATCCAACTATGCGGAGTTCATGGACGCGATTCGAGGATGGGCTGTGCCCCCACAGAACTTCATGTACGCTGACAATGAGGGCAACATAGCCGTCACCGTTGCCGGCAAGTACCCGACTAGGATCGTGCACCTTCCGGACGGCACTGCGTTGAAAGTTGTTGGCTCACGAAGCCTTCTCAATGGGACAGGCGACTACGAATGGGCGGGAAGTATTCCCTTTGAAGATGTCCCTCACGAGCTTAACCCCGAACAGGGCTATCTCGCGGGCCCGAACCAAATGTCCGCGGGGACAAGGTATCCCTACCTGATTCTAAGTGGATGGTGGGATCCTGGAGCACGGGCACATCGAATCAATGACCTGATCAGAAGCGCGGAAAAGATCACATTCGAAGATATGCAGCGTTTCCAATCCGACATCTACGACTACTTCGCCAGCCTATTTGTTCCCAACATCCTCGACGCAGCGGGCAAGTTTCCAACAAGCCATCAGTTCGTGCAGAAAGCAATTGAGCACCTCCGGGACTGGAACTTCTTGATGCGAAAGGAAGAGGTTGCGCCCACTGTCTGGTGGTACTGGCTTTCCTCGTTCTACAACGCGACCATAAGGCCGGTCTATGAGAAAGAGGGGCTTGAGGGCCTCATTTACCCAACTCCAGAAACCTTGTGGCTATTGGCTTTGAAAGATCCGGCCTCGAAGTGGTTTATCGGTGACTTCGAAAGACTCGCCGCAGCGACGCTTCAAGACGCGACGAGAAGCTTGACGGCAAGACTAGGCTCCGATATCGATTCGTGGAAATGGGGAAGCGTCCACCAACTCTATATCCGCCACCTCTCCGGCCTTCGCGCCCTCTCCAAGGGACCGTTCGCCGAGGAGGGCGACGCTTTCACGCTCATGGCAGCACCGCATATTCATCACGACTTCACCATTGCAGCCTACTCAACGGCTGGTCCCAGCTGGCGAATCATCTCAGACCTAACCGGCGACGGTTTGACGATTGGTGTGTACCCAGGCGGACAGAGCGGCAATTTGGCGAGCGTCCACTATTCGGATGAACTGCCGATGTGGTTGGAGTCCGAATATCATGTGCTCCTTCACCCACAGGCGGCGGAGTTGTTTCCGAGCGAGGAAAACTCCTCAACGATCAGGATGGTCCCAAGTTGAGCGCATCGACATTAGCCCGTTTGGTCTCGCACTACACGTTGCTCAGCGGCACTCTGGTCGCGTTCTTGCTTGGGATTGCATTTCAGTTCTTTCCCAATTATTGGCAACTCGTTGTTCTTGGGGGGGTTGTGCCCGGTTTCGTCTTGAGGAGCTGGTCGAGGGCGTTCACCGCAGGTTTCATTGGCATACTTCTGTCATGGGTAGTGTATGTCGCGTACCTCTGGCTAGCGTTTCCCGCCTCCCAAGTTATCTCAACATTGGGAGACATCGTCGGCATCCCGGGACCCGTACTGGTCGGCCTTGCCTTGCTAGTAGGTTCACTCTTTGGCGGGCTTGGCGCAGTCGTTGGAATCGCGCTCCAGAGGATGATTCGAGAATATCAGTGAGATCGGCGTCTCCATTTCGAATCGCTGTAGGCACGCTTGAAAACTCGGTTCCCAGACTCGCTCGGGGGTAAGTCCGTTGACTCGGAGCAAC
>Ga0315312_1001117_pt1 | contig 22850 bp, 17 predicted proteins | sample TDP7_MG_FD_203629 | JGI IMG/M metagenome (GOLD analysis project Ga0315312, IMG submission 203629) | Freshwater sediment microbial communities from Lake Towuti, South Sulawesi, Indonesia - TDP7 | ecosystem: Environmental > Aquatic > Freshwater > Lake > Sediment | place: Indonesia: South Sulawesi... | reverse complement strand
ACTGGCACAGCTTCCTATCTTGTTAGCAATTTAGCTGATAATACCACTTACTGGTGGAGAGTAAAAGCAAAAGATGATACAGGTTTATGGTCTACAGTTTGGTCAACTTGGAGCGTGCGGGTTGATTTTAATAATATAGGACCAAGCACACCACTTTTATCTTCACCAACAAATTATCAAATTGTCTATACTTCCTATCCGGTGTTCGGTTGGCAGGCATCCTCAAGTGGCGACCCCTGGGATATAGTTAAGTATACAATTGAGTATTCAACCTATGCTAATTTTTCTTTTTCGGTGTCCTCAGCAGGTGTAGTGCTAACTTCCTATTCGGTGACTTCTGCACTTGTTGAAAATGCTACTTATTACTGGAAAGTAACTGCTTTAGATTACTGGGATTATCCGACTATGGGTTACTATGTCCCGCGGGGTTCACAGACAGTTTCCGACATCTGGTTATTTCGGGTTAATGTTTCTTCGGAAAATCCGAACGCAGTGAGTTTACTTTGGCCAATAAATAACCAGATTTTGGCTAAGCAGACGACAACTTTTTACTGGAATCCGGCAACTGACCCTGACCCGGGAGGGTATATAACAGAATACGAAATTGTTTGGGCGAAAAATTTTGCCTTGACATTAGAAGCCACTACAGAATCTACTGGCACAGCTTCCTATCTTGTTAGCAATTTAGCTGATAATACCACTTACTGGTGGAGAGTAAAAGCAAAAGATGATACAGGTTTATGGTCTACAGTTTGGTCAACTTGGAGCGTGCGGGTTGATTGGGATAATCTTGCCCCGAGTAGTCCTACTTTGTCTTCACCGACAAATTATCAGATTGTTTATACTTCCTATCCGGCATTCAGTTGGAGTGCGTGTTCAGGGAACGACCCTTGGGATATAGTTAGATACCGACTTGAGTACTCCAGTGCCGGACCAAGTTTTACGATTGCGGTTTCTTCGGCTTTGGTGATTGGTACTTCTACTACACCGGTTACGGGATTATTGGAAAACAGTACCTATTGGTGGAGAGTATACGCTTTAGATTATTGGGATTATCCGACTATGGGTTACTATGTTCCGCGGGGTTCCGAAACAGTTTCTGAAACTTGGAAATTTTTTGTTAATGCCAGTTCAGATGCACCAAATGGTATCTTTAAGACAGTAGGGCCAATTTTCCCGGTAGATAATCAGATTCTTACTGCTTCAGCGACAACTTTTGATTGGGTAGATGCAGTTGACCCTGACCCGGGTGATTCTGTTGTCTCTTATACATTCTATTTGTCTACTGTTTCAGGGTCTGGTCCATTCATTTCATCCACGATAGTAACAAGTGAAGTAAATGTTAGTGATTGGTTGCTTGACAACACTACCCGCTGGTGGTATGTAAAAGTAGTGGACAATACAGGGAGAGAAAGTTTTTCTTCTACTTGGACAGTAAGGGTTGATATTGTAAATACTTCACCTAATCTATTTAATTTAGTTTCTCCCTCAAGCGGGACAATAATTGATATTTCCACGCCAACATTTATCTGGGGAGCAACAGGTGACCTTGACCCCTGGGATACAGTGAAATATACAGTTGAGTATTCAACTTATGCTGATTTTTCTTTTTCTATCTCCTCGGCGGGTGTGATATTAACTACCTATCCGGTGACCTCTGCACTTGTTGAAAATGCTACTTATTACTGGAAAGTAACTGCCTTAGATTATTGGGATTATCCGACTACGGGTTACTATGTTCCGCGGGGTTCTGAGAGAATTTCTGAAACTTGGAAATTTTTTGTTAATACAACTTCTCAACCACCCCAAGCATTTGAGATTATCTCCCCGGGTAAAGCAATTTCTTCTTGGCCAAGTGAAGCAAGGATAAATACTAAAAAACCGACTTTTGACTGGTATGATGCAGTCGACCCTGACCCGGGCGGGAGAATAGAATACTATGTAATTTATTATTCAACAGTTTCTAATCTCAGTATTTCTATTTCATCTCAGGTGGTAGTTTCACGATTTGAGCCAGTAGAACCACTTAAGGAAAATACTACCTATTATTGGAAAGTAATAGCGTTTGATGAGACAGGTTATTTTACAGGGAGCACAACCTATTATTTTTGTATTCCAATAATTGACCGGCTTAAAGAACCAGTGGGAGTGAAAGGTAATAAGACAGAGGGCAATTTTAATTTATTTTGGTCTACGGTTACACTAAGCGAAAATCTAATTGAGGGTAAAGATATTCCTCAAGATGATTTAGAGCGCTATAATATCTATCGGTCTACAAATATAGAAGAAGTGGATAAAGTTTCGCCGTCCACCATGGTAGTAGTTACCTCTTGGGTTGACAGGGATATAGGGGGGAAGACTTATTATTACCTAATTCGTGCAGTGGACACTTCAGGAATTGAAAGTAAAAATTCAATGCTTATTGATTCCGGTCCGGAGGGTAATCTCATTGTGCAAGATGAAAAGAAAGAAGTGAATATAATTATTTCCAAAGAGGGTAATCTTATTCTTTATCAAGATACTAACCCTTATGGTAGTGATTTGAGGGTCTCAATTGTGGATAAACCGGAAGAGAAAAGTAGACATATTTTAGGTGTCTATGAAATTGAAGTTTTGAAAGCAAAAACTACTGAAGAAATTAAAATTAGCGATTTCAATTTTCTCCAACCAGTAGAGATGAAATTTTCCTACGCTGAGACAAGTCCAGGGCTTGCTGAGACCGATAAAGCGGTATTCTGGCATAATGGTGTAGAGTATATCAATTTAGGTGGTAAGGTTGACATTAACCAAAAAGTTATCTCGCTAAAATCAAAAGAGGTAGGTAAATATCGGGTGCAAGAAGTAATGCGTGCTACTGCGTTTGAGATTAGTTCTCGTGTGCCACGAAAAATTTTTACCCCGGACGGGTTAGGTCCATCTGTAACTGAAAAATTTACTGTAACTTGTGAGAATCCAAAAAATATCTCTTCGGTTACCGGCGAGATTTATGATATTACCGGTGCTTATGTAACGGATATGAAAGTTGAAAACAAACCAGACAGTTTGCAAACGGTTTTAAGTTGGGATGGTAAAGATAAAGACAACAATTTATGTCGTGACGGTGTCTATATTTATCAGATAAAAGCGGAAGGTAAAACTATTAACGGAACAGTAATTTTAGCCAAATGAAAAAAAGATTATTTTTTCTTCTTTCTTTACTCTCTACTCTCTACTGTCTACTCTCTACTTGTTATGCTTCTTTTGAAGATATCGGTGTAGGTGCACGAGCAACCGGTATGGGTAATGTTTTTACTTCTATCGCTGACGATGTGTACAGTTTATATTATAATCCTGCTGGTTTAGGACAAATAAGAAAGCGTGAGTTTACTTCCAGTTATGGTCGGTTATATTTGGGTTTAGACGATGAGAGTAATTTAGGCAGCGGTTTTCTTGGCTTAGTTTATCCGTTTAAGGAAAAGATTGGCACATTTGGTTTTGGTTGGTTAAATTTTCATTTGACTGATTATTATCAAGAAAATACTTTTATCTTTTCTTATGGACGAAAAATTGCTAAAATAATACATACTGGTTTGAATTTGAAAATTTTATCAAAAAAGTATGGTGCGGACGATTATACGAAACTTGAAGAAACAGGGGATGGAGTTTTTTCTGCAGGTTATGGGAAAAGTGGCACGAGTGCTGACTTTGGTATGCTTTGGAAATTACCTTATTCTTTCTTTGTTGGTTTTGCAGTTACTGATTTTCTCCAACCGGATTTGGGTTTAAAAAGTGAAAGTATTGTTCCTTTAGGGATAAAATTTGGTTTAAGTTATCGGGGTCGTGCGTTAAATATTGCGGTTGAAGGTAGTTACCGAGATGAAGAAAAGAAAATTTATAGCGGGGCAGAAAAATGGTTTTTTGCCAATTCTTTTGGAGTAAGAACTGGTTTAGGTATCGGGGATAAAGATTTCCGTAATTTCACTCTCGGTGTAAGTTATGCGCATTCCCTTTTTCGTCTTGATTATGCTTTCCTTTTTCCACTTTCTGGACTGACCGATATGTATGGCACACATAGATTAGGATTAACTCTTCGTTTTGGTCCGTTAGCAAAAGAAGAAATTGAAGATACACATATTTTTCAGAAAAAGATTAGTGAGTTAGAAGAAAAACTTAAAGAATTGGAAAAGGTAAAAAATAAAACCGAAGATGAACTGAGTAAAACAAAAAATGAACTCAATAAGACAAGAGTAGAATTAGAAAAATTGAAAAAAGAAAAGGTGACACCAACTGTGCGCACACATAAAGTTGGACCTGGTGAAACTTTACAGTCAATTGCAGTAAAATATTATGGTGATGAAAAACGCTGGGTAGATATTTATAATGTAAACAAAGATAAAATTGAGCGTGGTATAGTCAAACCTGGACAGATTCTTATAATACCTTAAATGAACAGGAATTTATCTTGTAAAACTATTGACAAATTCTTGCTAATTTCATAAGATTATAATTGTTCGGACTGAGAATCTATAATATTAGGACTTTTTCATTAATCTTATTATAATGAAAAAGATGCCGTGATGATTGGAATAACGGCAGTTCATCGTTGTTTTTGTCATTCTGAGCGAAGCGAAGAATCTAACACTATTACCTTTAGCAACAGTATCAATCTAAACCGACTTCTGGTGAGAAACACCTTGAGTCGGTTTTTATATTTTATCAAGGAGGGTAACAAAAAATGTACAGAGAAAAGTTGTTGAAGAAAAGAAGCTTATTTCTTGCGTTCATCTGCGTTTTCTTTTTACTTGCCCCGTGGAATTTTTTTATGGGGTCTGCGGCAATCTGTGTTTTCGGTGAAGTGCCACCATTGATAAGTATCCAGGGAAGATTGACTGATGCAAGTGGTGTCAACAAACCCGATGGACTTTACACACTTAAATTCTGTATCTATGATAATGTAAGCGGCGGGAATCTCAAATGGGGACCTGAAACACATATAAATGTAACTATAAAAAATGGTATCTTTCAAGTATTCTTGGGTGAAGTAATAGGCGGAATAAAGAGTACTTTTGACGAAAGCAATCGTTGGCTGGAAATTACAGTTGTAAAAGATGGATTAGAAGAAACCTTAATTCCAAGACAGAAATTAGTTAGTGTCGGTTATGCCTTCAAATCCGAAGATGCGGATAAGTTAGACGGTAAAGATTCTACTGATTTTCTTGATACCTCAGCGAATGCACAGACAAAAAGCGGTTCTCTTAGTCTAAGTGGTAACCTGACTGTGGAAGGAAAAATCAGTGGTGACGGTAGTGTGCCAAGAGGAGTTATTGTTATGTGGAGTGGCTCAATAGCAACTATTCCCTCCGGGTGGGCGTTGTGTGACGGGGCAAACGGAACACCAGACTTAAGAGATAGATTTGTCGTCGGTGCAGGTAGTAGTTACAGTGTAGGTGCAACCGGCGGAGAAAATATACATACTCTAACCGTTGCCGAGATGCCTTCTCATAACCACACTTATACCGACCCCGGACATACACATTAGTATTACGATCATTACTTAGTCGAAACTAGTGGTAACCAGGATTGGGATGAAGATTCAGTAGGTGAAAAAAACTCTTATGCTAATGAACCACGAACTACTGATACTGGATATATCGGTATAACTATCAATTCAACCGGTGGTGGACAAGCCCATGAAAACCGTCCACCTTATTATGCACTGGCATATATAATGAAGTTGTGAGAGAATCTATAAATGGAAAAAATATTAATCACTGGAGGATGTGGATTTTTAGGATATTATTTAATCCAAGAAATAAAAAGAGTATTCCCCAAAAGTGAAATAAAAATTATTGACCTGAGGGAAAACTCAATAGAGTCCTTTAAAATAAGAGATAAAAATGTAGAATTATCTTTAGAAAAAGATATCACTAATCTTGATTCTATTAAAAATGAGTTCAAGGATTTTGATACAGTAATCCATTGTGCAGGTTTAGTTTCCTTTTCTTTAAAGGACAGAGATAACTTATTCAAAATAAATGTTGAAGGAACAAAAAATGTTCTAAAGGCGTCTGTTAATAATAATGTTAAGAGATTTATTCATGTGAGTTCGGTTGCGGCGCTTGGATTTAAGGATTCTAAGACCGATTTTGTTGATGAAAACTTCGAATTCAACTGGGATATTGCTGAAAAAAAGAAAAAATATTATATGCTTACAAAACATTTGGCAGACCTTGAAGTAAATAAATATAAGAACGAAATGAAAATATTAATTCTTTATCCGGGATTAATGTTTGGGCCGGGAGATTTAAAAAATTCTGCAAAACTTATTCAAGCAATAAAAGAAAGAAGAATCCCGTTCAATATGCCTGGTGGAACAAATATAATTGATGTCAGGGATGTAGCCAGGGGAATTGTTTTAGCAATAAAAAGCGAGAAAGAAGGATATTATTTATTAAGTGGTTATAATCTTCCTTTCTCTGAATCAAACAAAATAATAGCGGAAGTTGTAGGAGTAAATACCCCCAATAAATCAATGCCTAAATTTTTAAATTCGCTTTTGTATTTTCTCCTAATTAATATAGAAAAAATGAAACCAAATATTGAATTAACCGGAGACAATATTGATTCGGCTTTCAAATTCAGATATTTTGACAACTCAAAAGCATATCGGGATTTTAGCTGGAAACCAGAAATAAACTTTAAGAAAACAATTGAAGATGCCTATAATTGGATGGAACGAGATGGAATCCTTAAAAAATAAAACAGTAATTATCACCGGAGCAAGCAGTGGACTTGGTAAAGCGTTAGCTCTGCAATTAGCAAAAGAAGAATGCAATCTTGTTTTATGTGCAAGAAGATTAGATAAATTAGAAGAAGTCAATGAAGAAATAAAGAAAATCAATCCTAAAATAAAATCCTTAATTACTAAGACGAATGTTACTAACGAGGAAGAGGTTGTAGATTTATTTGACAAAACTGTTAAAAACTTTAGTAAAGTGGATATTTTAGTAAATAACGCTGGCAGGGGTCTCCCTAGAAAGATTCATGAAATTTCAAAAAAGGAATGGGATGATGTAATTCACACTAATTTAGACGGTGTTTTTTTATGTTCTCGCGAAGCAGTTAAACATATGTTAAAAAATAGCAAGGGACATATTATTACTGTTTGTTCTATTGCTGGACTTTATGGGGCTCCAGGATATAGTGCCTATTGTGCCTCAAAACATGCGGTTGCTGGATTTCAAAGGTCTCTTTGGTTAGAGTTAAGAAATAAGGGAATTAAAGTCTCAACAATTTACCCCGCAAGGATTAATACAGAATTTTTTAGGAATTACCTAAACAAACCGAATGAAAAAGAAATGGTATCCCCAGATGATATTGCTGATTATATTGTTTCAATAATGAAGAGGTATAAAATAAGAAGAGTTTTGAAATGGATTAATCTTATATATAAAAGATTAAAGAATTTGATAAGATGAAGAAAAGAAGATTTACTAAATAATTGGGGAAATGGGAAAACTTGTTAATAAAGTAATACTAAATAGAGGAGGAGATGAAAATGTTTAGCCAAAAGAAATTAGTGAAGTTAGGAACCGAAGTTGTTTTGGTGTTGCTTTTAATTCAGGGAGTGTTCGGTTTGGACTCCACGGTGAGAGAAATGGAAAGTTTATCTCAAGGAGAAAAAGTTATTTTTCTTTATGATGTCTCTGACACTGAGCAAGTGTTGGTTGCGATGAATACTGATGGTTCGGGAAAAGTGGAACTGGAAAAAGGAGACATAACTGCTTTTAAAGTTTCTCCCGATGAAAGAAAAGTCGCCTGTGGGCTAAGGAAGGATGGCTTATGGATAGTCAATTTAGATGGTAGTGGCAGGCAACAATTGAGTAGGGAGAATGTGTGCGAAATTGAATGGATAAAAGACAGTGAAATCGTTTATGTTTCTTTTGATGAGAAGAATACAAAAATAAATGTTTACAATTTAGCAACGAATACAAATAGAGTAATTTTTGAAGGAGGAGTATGGAAAGAATAAAAGTTACTTTGTTACTCATCTTCTCACTTATTTTCATTTTTCTCAGCGAGACAATAGTCCAATCTGCTGTCCCCTTAGTTGAGATTGGGAAAATAGAAAACTTATATCGGCGTGGAAGAGATACAATTCTTTCCATAAAAATCAACACTAAACTTCCCACCGGCATAATGGTCTATATCAGTAAAGAATTCCCGGCAGTAGTGGGAGATATGTACAATGAGGAGGAAGGATTTTATTTCTATGAAGCGACAATTTACGGTAAAGGAGAAATTAAACCCGGAGAAATTGTTTATGCCATTGGCGAAAAAAAAGGAACTGAGGTCTATCTTAAATTAGAAAAATACCGTGAAGCCCTTTCTCCAAAAAAACAAGGATAGGTGCTTTCCGCTTACAAAGAAAGAGTGCAGATTGACCGTGGTTCTTTACACGAAGTGAGAGAACGCGATATTTATGCGGTCTATGGTGCCGATGGTAAACTCAAAGCAAAAATTGAAGCCAGTGCGCTTGGTGACCGGGAATCAGTAGGTAAAATTTATTCGGAAAAAGGAATAAAAATTGAGCCCGGTGACCGGGTAGTTCATCTTGGACAACGCAAATTTTTTGGTTTTGGTGTTCATTACGGCATGTCAAGATGGGATTTTACCGATACAGAACAAGGAAATAAATCTAAGAGTGTATACAAATTTATTACCGGTGGTGGGCTCCTCTACTCCTGGGTATTCCCGGGTGGTTGGACAATGCAATGGCTCTGGGGAACCTATTTGGGTTTTGACAACTATGAAGAGGGTGTTTCTAGATTTACCAGTGACCCAAATGTTGACTATACAGAAGGATATAACAAGCAAACTTTTGAAATGTTAGTTAGTTTTCCTTTTTAGGTAAGAAAAAACTTTTTTTATCCTTCCTGGTTTTCACCCTATCTTGGCTTTGGTATAGGAGTTTTTACCGCTTCCTATAATCATGAGTACGATATTGTCCATTGGAGTGGAGAATCTATATTATCTGCAGACAGGGTCATTTGGGAGAAGGAGAAGACACCATTCCCGCTTATTCCTTTCCCGGTTATTGGGGTAGAATTGTTTTCCAGTAGGATGTTACACTTTTTTCTTGATGCTAAATATTTCTATTCCCCTATGATTAAAGCCAGAAGCAACACCGCAGGATATCCGGATAAAAAACATACTTATCAGGAGTGGGTCTTTTCTGCTGGATTTACTACAAACTGGTAATGGAATTTGTCAAACTTAAAAATTTTTGAATTTGTTTAAATTTTTCTCTGGAGGTGAAAAGAATGGTTAAGTCAAACTCGGCACAAATGAAAAAAATTTTGGTTTTGGTAGGACTGATGGTTTTAGGTAGTGGTTTAGTTTGGGCTCAACCTCAAGAAAAACCAGAACTGCCGGAAGAGGCAAGTGAAGTGGCCGAAGAGAAGGTTGAATGGCTCTGGAAAAAAGATTTTCCTGAAGAAATAAAGGACATCATTTTGGAACAAAAAAAAGTAAAGAAAAAAGTTATAAAAGAAGGAAAAGAAGCAGAAATTGAAGAAGAAATAATCTTTCCAAAAGCAGTAATTACTGAAAAAAGCATAAGATTTTTAGATGAGGAAGGGAAAACGAAAAATAAATATGAAACTCAAAGAATTCCTAAAGTCCAAAAATCTAAAAATGAAAAATTTATATCTATTACTGAAGCAACAGAGTTCAGTCCCAGTAGAGGATGGCCAACTAAAATTAAAACTAAGATATTCTCAAGTGATGGAACATTTTTATGGGAAAAGGAATTACAAACTGATGAATTTGGTGAAGAAATATTACCATCTCCATCGGGGGATTATGCTGCATTAACTAACTCTATGTATGCAGATGAATTTAAAATTCTGTATCCAAATATGAATGACAAGAAAGTTGTAACCCCAATGCCTCCGGAGTCAGTGTTAGAAGTTAGAGTTTTCTTTTCGAATAAGGGAGATGTGTTTATTAGTAAAATTCGTGGGCGAGAGAATGAATATTTAATAATGTACGATAAAAATGGAAACGAGATATGGAGAAAACCTTTTGAGGCATTAGGTATAAATAGTATTGGTGAAATAGTTTTTTCTCCAGATGATTCACTTATTGCCATAAGCGGTGGGTTAGGTGAACCATACTATGAAGAGGGTATTAGCAAGTGGAAAGGAGAAGATTATTTGATTCTGCTTAACCAAAGAGGTGATATTATTTGGAAGGTTTCACGACATGATGGTATTGATACAATTAGATTTTCAAACGATAATACTCTATTAATTGGCATAAATACTGGTCTCAATATGAAAAAAATATGCCTATTACAAATAAGGGATGGTAGTTTAATATGGAAATATGATGGTAGTTCACTAAAAGGAGACCGTTTTGTCAAATTAGTCACCACACCTAATTTGGATTATTTCTTGATAGTTACGCATACGCCGTATAGTAATTATGAATTTGTATTAAGTTATGAATGGATTTACTTATTTAATGTAAAAGGTGAAAAAATATGGGAAAAGAAATTTCCTCCTTATGATATAATTGGTTCACATCCGCCATATTCTTGGTATATTCCACATATTTTTTTGTTTGACGAGGGTAATGTTATCGTCAATACAAAAGATGCACTAAAAGCAATTAAACCTTCAAAGGTTAAAAAATGAAACAGAATAAGAAAGTAATTTTCTTGTTTTTCGCATTCTCAATAATTGCAACTTGTAAGATTCATGCATTAAATTGGCCGATATATGTGTATCCATATCAACAACATCCAATCACCGGAACTTTAGGTGAATATAGAGCGTCTACTCGATTTCATCAAGGAGTAGATATTGCCGAGCCGGACGGCACTCACGTGGCACATGTTGGTTCCACCATTGTATTGGGGGATAAAGGTACAAATTGGGATTCCGATAGTGACTGCGTGATGGTGTCGCGTGATGGTGTCGCACGTGATGGTGTCGGACTTGAAATTTTCAAATTTATTTGATAGATTTGTTTTATGCCGAGGAAACCGAGGATAGAATATTCAGGGGCATTTTATCATGTCATTTCTCGTGGGAATAACCGCAAAGAAGTTTTTCACCAAAGGGATGACTACAAAGAATTTTTGCGCTGTCTTGAAATTACTCTTGAGAGATACCCGTTTATCCTCTATGCCTATCAACTTATGCCCAACCATTTTCACTTATTACTGGAGACAAAAGAGGACAAACTCTCAACGATAATGCAAAGTCTTTTGACCAGATATGCAAGGTATTTCAATGTGAAATATAAAAGGGTAGGACATGTATTTCAAAACCGATATAAGGCAATCCTGTGTCAAAAAGAAAGTTATTTATTGGAATTGGTCCGCTATATCCATCTCAATTGTGTTCGTGCAAGTCTTGTGGAGAAACCTTCCCAATGGTTATGGTCAAGCCACCGACTATACTTGGGATTGGAGAAAAATCCTCTTCTCTTTGAGCAAGAGGTGTTAGAATTTTTTAACAAGAATATAAATGTTGCTCGTGAAAAATATGCCCAATTTGTGAGAGAAGGCCTGAAAGAAAAATCAAAAAAGGAGTTGTATCCGCCAGAAAAGTTCCCTCTTTTAGGTGACGAAAAGTTTCTGGAGATGACTGGGAAAAAGAAGAAGGAGTTGAGGCGTCGCCCTGAAGTTAGTTTGCGCATTGGGTTAGAAGATTTAATTAAAGTGGTAGCCAATGGTATAGATATAGACAAAAACAAGATAACCGGTTCCCAAGAGACGCGGGAGTGTTCTTTTGCCAGGGACATTTTTTCCTACCTCGCTCGTAATTATTGCAACCAAAAAGTTTCCCATATTGCTTATTTCCTTCATCGTTCACCATCTACAATAACCATGAGTTTACGCAGGACAGAAAGCAGACTGAAGAAGGATGACAGATACAAATCGGCGATAACAAAGGTTACTGAAGGAATAAAACATTGAAAATTTCAAGTCCGACACCGTTTTTTGCGACACCGTTTTTTGATTTCTTGCACTGTTGGCTTTTTTTGGCACTTAAGGCACCAAGTATCCGTCAATTAGATGGACCTAATTATTACTCCTTTGGCATTATTTCAATGGTAAATGCTATCATATTTTCAGGCGCGAGACCGGTATTTGTGGACGTTTAAGTGGAAAGTGGAAATAAGGACGTCCAGCAGGTCGAGGACAAAGTTGGCCCGAGAACAAAAACAACTCTACCTGTGCATTGAATTGGGTGGAGATATGAAACTGAGGAACGCAGAGAAACCATCAGAAAATAAGATTTCTGAGTGGGAGAATTTATTTAGTCCTTATGCCAGTTTATACCATTTTGGACATCAAATGTATACTTTGATGAGCGCCAACAAGATGAATAAAAATTCACTTGACATCTTTTTAGCAATTTAGTAAAATTGGTGCTGTTAGGATTTTAAGACTTAAAGTATTAGAATTTTTTAATTGATTCATTGTAGAAAAGAAGAAAGCCGTGACAAAAAACTTTGACGGCAGTAAAGTGCACAGGTAGAAACAAAATTTGAAACCGACTTCTGGTGAGAAACACCTTGAGTCGGTTTTTATATTCTTCTAAATCTATTAGGGGGGGATTAGCAATGAAAAAATTAATGAGTGCAAAGGAAAATTTTTTAATTTTGACTTTGACCTTATTTGTTTCGTTAGGTCTCATTTTTGGAGAAAATTATGTTCCTAATCAAGAAGCAGCAGCGTTGATTAACGAGGTGAGCGAAACGATTGCGAACCTTCCAGAAGGTACGTCTCAGTCAACCGCAACTATTGATTCTTTGGTTGCAAAATGTGAAGAAGCCGTAAAGAATGACGGAAAGTATTTTGATGCCTATGTTTACTTGAGTATTTGCTATCTTCTGAAGCAGGAACTTTCTCAGGGAATCGAAACGGCAGAAAAAGCAATTACGCTTGCTCCTTCTAATCCTGATGGTTACTTTGTGCGTGGTTTTGGATATTTCATCAGTTCATTACAGGGAGATACAACCTCTTTTGCAAAGGTAATCCCGGACTTAGATAAGGTTTTGTCGTTGAATCCCGACTATAAAAGTCCAATGGTGATGGGGAAAATGACGGAGGTCCCGGATATTTTATTCTGGAAGGGACTTGTGCACATAGAACTGGGCGAGAGTGAAAAAGCTAAAGAAGTATTAGAAAATTTGACCAAAAAATATCCTGAAAGTCCGGCAGCAGGAAATGCACGGAAGGAACTGGAGAAATTAGAACAACCCGGAGTGAAATGATGAGTAAAAAAATTACTTTTCTCTTAATCAGTTTGTTTATGTTTAGCAGTCTTTTATCCATGAAATCCTTACGCGGCGAGGAAGTAGTTACCAACCAAGTCTTGGTAAAATTCAAACCAATCGCAACCGAAGAAATTTTTAAGATTCACCAGCAAAACAAAGCTAAAGTAATCAAAGAGATAAAAGTTTTGCGTATTTATCAAGTGGAGATTTCTACTGAAACTACTCTTGAAGAGACTATCAAAAAGTATAAGGAAAATCCGAATGTAATCTATGCTGAACCGAATTTTGTTGGGAAAACTTTCGCCACTATTCCTAACGACTTGCATTTCAACAAACAATGGGCAGTAAAGAAGACCGAATTAGACAAGGCTTGGGATCTGGGAAAGGGCGGTCCAGAAATAGTTGTTGCTGTCCTTGATACCGGGGTTGATTTGGGTCACCCGGATTTAAAAGAAAATCTCATTCCCGGCTACGACTTTATCAATGATGACCCTGAACCAATGGATGATAATGGCCATGGGACACTTGTTGCTGGAGTAATTGCGGCGAAGGGAGAGAATGGCGAAGGTATCGCTGGGGTAAGTTGGTATTCGAAAATTATGCCAATAAAAATTACGAATAAAGAAGGTATCGGTGACTATTTTACTCTTGCTCAAGGCATAATCTATGCAGTAGATAACGGTGTTAAAATAATCAATTTAAGCATCGGTGGTTATGCCTATTCGGAATTATTGAAAGAAGCAGTTGATTATGCGTTAAATAAAGGAAGTATTTTAGTTGCTGGCGTAGGTGATGAAAATACTAATACTCCCGTATATCCAGCATATTATGAGGGAGTGATTGGTGTAGCCGCCACTGACCCAGAAGATAAAATTTTCTTTCAATCAAACTACGGCGAATTTATTGACCTCTATGCACCGGGTGTAGAAATTTATAGCACTGCTTTAAATGGTGAATATGCTTACCGTTCAGGAAGTTCAATGGCTTCGGCTTATGTTTCGGGAGTGATTGCTTTAATTTTATCTTTAGATGTTTCTTTATCTCGTGAAGATATTGAGAAAATTATTTATCCTGCTGATTATGTTCGTCGGGATGACTACAAGATGACTTATGGTTATGGAAGAATTAACGCTTACCGGTCAATTCTTACCGCAAGCAAAATTGAAAATGTAGATATTGCAATTGTTGATTTAAAAGTAGTTCCTAATAAACCAACTGCTGGACAACCAGCAGAAGTAATTGTTACTTTACAAAATCAAGGAAATATTCAGACAGCCGAGACAAAATTACATCTTTATGTTGATGAAATTCTTTTAGAGACAGAAATCACTGTTCCACCTTTAGCAGCGAACGAAATAACAGTTAAAACTTTCACTTGGACACCATGAAAAAAGTATTTGTTTTCTTGTTATTGCTAATTTTACTTAATCCAATTCCATTGCAAGCAGTTTTGTTATCGTACCAAACCGGAGAGGTGTTAGAACCAAGACAATCACAAATCTGGTTTGGGGGAGGAATCGGTACTGGTAAGAGAATGGGTTTCCAACCTCAACCGGCTTTCGGTTTCTTAACCATCCTTTATCGTCGAGGATGGAAGAAAAAAATTGATTGTGGAGTAAATCTTTATCCCCTAGGTCTTGATGTATTTGCTATCACCAGTAATCTCAAATGGCAGGTCTATAAGAAAAACTTCGCTTTTGCTTTAAAAGGTGAACTCGGTGCATTCTCTCACATCTTAGGAGGTGAACCTCTACTAATTATAAATCTGGATGGAATAATAAGTAAGAACTTGGGTAAGGTAAACTTATATGCAGGAATAAAACTACTTGGTTACACTCAAGCGGTTGGTCCTTTCTTTGGAATAAAAATAGGGAAATCAGTATTAAGTGAAATAATATATTTGGTGATACCCGGTGAAAAGAAAAGTTACATTCTTAGTTGGGGGATAGTTTTTCGTTTTAAAGAAAAATTCAAAAATGAAAAATAAGTATACACAAGTAATCTTACTTGTTTTTTTGCTTTTTACTGTTTCTGGTTGTGGACAGACTTGGTGGGAGACACTTTTTGAACGAAAAAATGTCTTAGTGATTACCGGGAGACATACGATTTCCGGGGAGACTTTAGAATTAAAACCAGGAACAATCGTGAGATTTAAGCCGGTAACGGCTTTTTCCCTTGCTGGTACGGTTGTGGTTGAGTCCGGTGAACTAGTTTTTGAAAATGGTGGAAGGCTAATTGCCCGGGGAACGCTGGGTAATCCAATTATTTTTACCCGGGAAGAAGATGAAGGAATACTTACTTTTAAGGAAAATAGCGATGGAGTGAATACTGTTATTGAATATTGTAAATTTGAAAAAAATACACATATAAACTGCGAAAACTCAATAACAATTCAATATTCAAAATTTGACCATGCGTGGATAGAATTGGGTAAAAATTCTAAATCTTTGATTCAATATAATGATTTTAGTAGCCTCCCCCCCGCAGGTCTTGCCTCAAGAGCCATAACAGTTGGGATGGATTACATCGATCCATATCCAACTATTCAGTTTAATAATATAACTGGATATTATCATGCCGTAACCGTTGGATCAATTGTAAAAAATAACAATATAAGAGATTCCGAACAAGAAGCCATATTAGGTAGTTCTAAAACAATTATAGATAGTAATTACATCGCAAACTGCAATGGGAAAACGGGACCTGACACCACAGGTGAACAAGTCGATACTTTGGGTACCTATACCCATCCCAAGACAGAACCAATTTCTGGTGCTGGTTGTGGCTGGTAAGTGAGATAGGATTTAGAAGATAGAAATGATAAAAAAGCTTAAAGTAATCGTTTCATTTTTCTTAGCAACTGTATTTATTTTCACTTTATTATCTTCTACAAAGGCAACTGAAATCGTTAAGAAACTAAAAGCAGTGTTAGACCCTTTGCTCGGTGAAACTGATATTGCCGATAATGTAATGGAGAAAGAAGTAACTGTTAGATTCCTTGAAGAAGGCGCTTCTTTAACCTCGGGTGGCCCAACCGATTTAGCAATAACTGGATTATCAATTTCTCCACCCTTTATTGTTTTTGGGGATACATCTACAGTTTCGGTATTTGTAAAAAACCAGGGAGATAATTTAGCCAACAATATTGAAGTTTCCTTATATAGTTTAGGAGTGACTACAAGCAACAAAATTGGACTACTGAAACTAAGATGCGATTGTTTGTTGACGAAATTCTTTTGGATACAGTAATTATCGTACCACCGTTGGCACCAAATGAAATAATCACCAAAACTTTTACTTGGACACCTCGAAGTGAATGAAATGAAGAGATTAGGTATTTTTGTTCTAAGTATAATCCTTGCAGGACTAAGTCTTAATGGCTGTTTATTTTCCACTTATCAAACTGCCCGAACTGTTGGTAAAGGGCATATATCCTTTGGCGGATGCCTTGAGGGCGGGAAAGTAATCTGGAAAGAAGAGCACCGTGCCGGAGATATCGATTATGAAGGAGGAGACTTTCTTTGGACTGAATATTGGTTGAGATATGGTTTGTTTGATAAATTAGACCTAAGTGTTAAATTTTTTCAACCAATTGGCTGCGGTATTAAATGGCAATTCCTTGGCAGTAAAGAATCCGCTTGGGCTACAGCAATAATTGGAGAATACCAATTTACTAATGCAGGTACTCCCAATGGACATGACACCCATATTAATGATATTTGTGTCTCAATATTGGTCAGTAAAGATTATGAACTAAAAGAGAAAACCTATCTTCGTGTAACACCTTACTTTTCGCCAAGATTTATTTTCCGACGCACTACTGTGAACCCGGGGACAGTGTGGTCTCATTTAGCCAATTCTCAGCTTATTGGATTTAATATCGGTCTTAATGTTGCTAAAGAGACTTAAACCTATTTCTTTTCGTCCATTTTTATGGTTTGTAAAGAAAGAAAAAAAGGGTGAAATAATGGTTGAATATAGTTTGATTCGAGACCTCACTGATTCAAAAGTTTACCTAAGCCAGATAGGACTTGGGGTCACGTTGGAATTTTAGGAAAAATTCTCTCCTTGACAATTTAGTGACGACAAAATTTTTATGGTCTTACTTTTACAGAAAGATAATTGAAATGGTAAAAAAATAAATTTAGGTGTAGGATATTATTGGAAGACCAAACCGAAATGAAGTTTAGAAATAATATTTTCTTATTATTTTTACTTTTTACCACAACCGGTTGTCAGCACCTTCTCCGTACCGCCGAGGTACTACCATATAAAAAGAAAGAAATCGCTTATTATACCACTATTTCCTTTCCGCACATGGTGAGATGGAATCCCTTAGGAGTTAGTTTTAGGATTGGTTTAGGCAAAAAGTATGAACTTGACTCTTACCTTAGTACCTTTGGCTGGGGAAGTCGCTTGCTCTATCAAATTTTAAAAGAAAAGAGTAGTATTCCGGCTACAGCGGTAGGCTTAGGTCTCTGGGGACCCAGTTTAAACTTCTACCTGATTACCTCTAAAAGAGTTTCGCGCCAAAGCAGCTTATACGCAGCTTATAGAAAGATTATTTCCAGCCCATCGTTTCCAAAAGGATTTGGAGGATTATACTTAGGATACGAAATTACTCTTCAGAAAGGTAATCCGATAATTAACTTAGAACTTTATAAAAGTTTCATGCCTGGTGAATTTGGTGATGAGCAGGGGGAAATCCCTATTCCGCGGGTCGATCGCAACCTGTTTGGAGGATTTGCAGTTCGCTGGAAATGGTAGCAACCTAAAAATTCCATTAAAGAAATTAAAAAATAGTGAAAATTAAAATACTTAGTCTGGTTTCTTTAATAATTTTAGTTGTCTTGGGTAGAATTGTAAATGCCCAAGAGGCTACGAAAGTATTAAGGGTAACAGTCGATGCACTGGAAAAAGAGACAGATATCACTGACAATGTAAAAGAAGTAGAAATAACCATAAAATCTCCAACATTTACAAATTTAACAGAACCAGAGACGGAAGGAATTAATTTAGCCGCGACTGGTATTTCTATTTCTCCGGTTTCGCTTACTACAAGTTCATTTGTCTTTGTGTGGACAGTAGTAAAAAATAAAGGTGAAGTTGCTGTAAATAATATAGAAGTTTCCCTTTATCATCTTGGAATTATGGAAGATGGTAAAATAGGCCCTGTTTTAGTAGGAACTCATAAGGTTGAAAAGATATCTCCTGGTGAAGAAATAAAGAACGAATTTAGAATTTGGGTAGATGCACCGAAAGAAGATGGATATTATATTTATCTCACAGCAAAAGTCTCTCAAGTAAGTGAGGAAAAAATACTATGGGACAACAGTCGGACGAGAAGATTTCACATTACTTTTGACAACGATAGGATAAAAATACTTCATAAGCAAAATGTTCATAAGAAAATCGTTGAGCATGCAGCAGAGATTTTCGGTAAGAATTTGCTTGAAAATTTAGAGAAGATAAAAAGCGGCGCATACGATGAAGACGAAAATGACCCCTTATATGGCTACAAGTTTATTCCAACCATTACCCATTTCTGGGATGCTGACCCATCTGATGGTGATACACAAAAAAGTGATTTCGGATGGCTAATCGGCAAATATGAGAACGCTTGGCAAAAAGCAAAAGCGTATTGGCAAGATGAGATACATTCCTTTGTCTACTATGCTAATTTTGGCAAGCCACCAATACGAATTGAATGGGTACAGGGATTAGTAAATTTGTACCGATACGGAGACAAAACAACTACATACGAACGTTTAGGTCGGGTTGCACATTTACTTACAGATATGGGTGTTCCAGCACATGTTCATGTGGACAAACATGTGGACAAATATTTAGCTTATATTATCTGGGTAGGAGATGATTCATTTGAAGAATGGATGAAAGACGGACATACGAAATGGAATTACCAGCATGCAGTAAACGCTGGTGGTTTAATTAATGTCCTCTGGGATAAAAGACCGTCTGATGTGAGTGAAGATATTTTTCCCTTGTATTATTTAATGTACACCGCTAATCAGTATGCTGACCATTTTGCGAGTGATGGTGTTGATGGTGATGATAACTGCCGAAGGGGATGGGTAAATTCTTCCGGCTGGGGTAGACCAACCCGGGCAAGTGAACTGAGTGATAACGATTGGAAATGGTTCTTTAAGATTGAGTGGAGATACTTCTGGTTGGGGCCTAAGGGTTTTAGAACCAAAATTTGGTATCCAGTAAAAGTATGGATTGCAAAAGATAACAATGACGATGATGGAGATCTATCTCGGATTGCTAACAAATCCTATGTTTATTCAATCAGGGCAGTCGCCACTTTGTATAAATTTTTCTGGGACACGGCCAATCCACCTGCTGCTCAGATTGTTTCACCGGGTCCGGGTGATTACCTCGCTGGCAAATTTAATGTCATCGCTAAAGCATCAAGTGGAATCGCTAAGATAAAATCAGCAAAGTTTCAGTACTCAGTTGGTTCGGGTTGGCAGGATGTTGGCGAAGGAAGTTTCGTTGGCTGGAATCCTGACGGAACTGAAAAATGGCAAATTGAATTTAACTCACAAAATATTGCTGACGGAAGTATTTCTTTCCGTGTTATAGCAGAGAACTATGGCGGAAGAACTTCTGCGGAAAAAGTCGCGCCATTTCCCGGTGCTCCGGCGTATGCCGCCCCTGGGATGGTGGTTAGTGTTGAACCACCAACATTAAGCGTAATAGTTGACAATACCCCTCCTTCAATACCTATCCTTTCTTCACCAGTTGATAGTTTCCTTACTAACAATAGCAAACCAAGTTTTGATTGGCAGGATTCAATTGACCCTTCACCTGGTGTAGTAAGTAAATATCAACTGGAAATTCTTGATTCAAACCATAACCAAGTGAAACTAGTCGAAAGCCTATCTTCAGAATGTACTTTGCCATTTGCCTTAAGTGACGGAACTTATTATTGGCGGGTAAGAGCCATTGACAAGAGTGGTAATACAAGTGCTTGGTCGGAAAAAAGGTCGATAAGAGTAGATATTACCTCGCCTGCTGTGCAGATAACAAAACCATTGAATAGCGGGTTTGTTCTCCAAGCAATTGCTCCAATAGTAGCCTCCACAGAAGACAATGTTGCTATATCAAAGGTAGAATTTTATATCGATGGGATTCTCGTGAATACAGACTACACTTCTCCTTACTCCTGGGATTGGGATACCACTGCTTATTCTTTAGGAGTAAAACCTACGATAAAAGTTATTGCTTATGACACAGCAGGAAATAAAAATAGTCATGAAATTCAAGTAATTGTGGCCAGCAAAGGATATGTTTTCAAATACACAATTACTGCTAATGGCACAGAGACTTTGGTAGGAAAAGAAACTGCTGTCTGTAGCATATATAGTTATGATAGTTATAGCATACAGTTGTATTGGGTATGGTGGTGGCGTTTCTACTTGTACATAGATTACTATAAATATTTTTCTTCCCCCTACGCTCATTACGCAAAGGTCAAATGGCAACAAACACGGACAGGTGAACATTTAAGAGTAGAGAGATCAGAACCCTCAGGATGGGTAACAATTTGGTCAGCTCCATACCACCCCGGTAGTGGCACCGCAGATATCTTTATCTTGGCTAATACTACTCATCGGATTGTGATAAGGAACCCTGCCTCGGATGAATGGGTTAAAGTTGAATATTCTCCGACGAAACAATCTGTACTTTGGTCTGCTCAAGAAACCGGAGAAGCAAGTGTAGCGCTCGAAGAAGGAAAGAAACACATTACTACATCAAGTCTGGTTGCTCCCGCTGGAGATACAACATGGGAAGTAACCGATGATGTCGACGCGGTAATTACTCAAATGGATGGGAATAAATTATATGCCTGGGTAGATAATGAGCCTCCACGTGTGATGATCAGTTGTCCTTCGATAGCGAAAGGTGTGGTGAGGATAAGGGCTCATAGCAAAGACAACATAAAAGTGCTAAAAGTGCATTTTCTTGTTGATGGAATAGTAAGACATACTGCTGAACCATCTTTGACTTGGATATGGTGGGAACCTTGGTATTATTGCGATTGGGAATGGGACACATCTATGGAAGGAGATGGGCGGCATTTAGTTATAACAGAAGCTTATGACCCCGCAGAAAATAAAGCTATTATCGGGCTTCCTGTTATTGTTGATAATACTCCACCTGTAGTCACTGTTAGTTCACCTCAAGAAAACAGGAGATATCTTGCCACAGTGGATCAAATTGAATTTAAGTTTAGTATAGCCGACAATCTTGACCCTTCTCCTAGTTTTCAATCCTTTCTTACCGACCTTGAGGAAGGAACAACTTTACCAATTAACCAAAACCAGATAATCGAACCCTTAAATATTGACGATGGTTTCTGGAAGTTTACTGTGTGTGCCCAAGACTGGGTGGATAATCGTTCTTCAAAAACAATAACTTTTGAAGTGATTCACGATATGCAACCACCACGGACAAGTTTGGTCTTGGGTAAGCCAAAGTTTGAAAGCGAAAGAATTTATGTTTGTTATGATACATCTTTTACTCTAAAAGCGATCGATGACTTAGTAAAAATTGGTGATGAAAAAGGTTTGGGAGTAAAATTCATTGAATATCAGGTTAATGCCGAGCCGAAAGTAGAACTGCTTAATCCTTCTCCCGAAGTAGGTAAATTTTATCAACCCTCTTCCTTTAATCTTTCTGGCCAGTTTGAAGGTGAACATAGGATTTATTACTCGGCAGAGGACCTTGTTGGCAACCGAGAAGAAGTAAACACACTTGCTGTTATTGTTGATACTACTCCGCCCTCAACAACTCTCACCATTGGACAGCCTCAATATACTGATGGAGGAAATCTCTGGATTAGTTCAAATACCGTAATTCTCTTAACTGCTGATGATGGTTCTGGCTCGGGAGTAAAAAAAATAGAGTATGCAGTTGACCTAGAATCATTTACTCTGTACGAGCAAGAAATCTATCTGGTTAATGAGGGTTCTTATACGGTTAAATACCGGAGTATAGACAATCTTGGCAATATTGAAGAAACTAAATCAATTGTTCTAACTGTTGATAATACTCCACCAGCTACGGAGATTTTAGTAGGTGAACCAAAATATAATGAATATGTAACCTCAAGGACTAAATTTAGTTTAACTACTGTAGATGGAGGCCTAATTCCTTGCGGGATAAAAGAAACTAATTTCAGTTATAAAAATTTGGAGGTTGAAGAGTGGGGAGTTTACTCGGAACCATTTACCATTATTAGTCCTGATGGAGATTGTCTTGTTGAATACGCAAGTATTGACAATGTTGATAATGCTGAAGTAATTAAGTCTACCACTGTTAAGCTTGACAACACAGCACCTGAAACTTCATTAACAATTATTGGACCGAGATATGAAGAATTTGAAAAGACATATATCTCCGGAATTCTTTCAACGATCAATTTAAGTGCAGTTGACCCAGTAATAAATGAAGTTGCCTCAGGAGTAAAAGAGACAAAATATCTTCTTGATACTGACTGGTTGATTTATCTTTCTTCATTTACTTTAGAGGAAGGCATCCGAAGAATT
>Ga0315312_1001116_pt1 | contig 22889 bp, 25 predicted proteins | sample TDP7_MG_FD_203629 | JGI IMG/M metagenome (GOLD analysis project Ga0315312, IMG submission 203629) | Freshwater sediment microbial communities from Lake Towuti, South Sulawesi, Indonesia - TDP7 | ecosystem: Environmental > Aquatic > Freshwater > Lake > Sediment | place: Indonesia: South Sulawesi... | reverse complement strand
TGGAAGTCATTGATCTGTCCCTATGCGCGCCTGCTCTCTACTCGACGGTGAAATTATATGTGGAGGTTCTTGCTTTCCAGTAAAGCAAAAGGCTCCACGTTCAGCTTCTTCAACCCCAGCGCTTGGCCCCGAAGGCCCAGGCAGACTCCCAGCAGCTGGGTGAAGTAAAAAACCGGGAGCGCGTAACGTACCCGGTACTGTTTCCCCACTTCTTCTTGCCGATAATCTAAGTTGAACTGGCAGAGGGGACAATCTACTACCATGGCCTCGGCACCCAGATTCTGGGCCATGTCGAGCAAATCATGAGTCAGTTTCAAGACCACCTCTTTCTTGGATACGGAAAAGGAGCCGCCACAGCACTCGGTTTTGAAAGGCCATTCGATGGGCTCTCCCCCCAGGGTACGGATCAACCGGTCAAGGTAAGAAGGATAAACCGCATCATCAAAGGCCACGATTTTTTGCGGACGTGCTGCCAGGCAGCCGTAGTAACAGACGACCTTCATCCCCTGCAGGTTCTGATGCTGGAGCCGGGCAATTGCTTCCAGGCCGTATTCATTGACCACCACGTCCGAGATGTGCCGCACCTTTACCTGTGCCCGATAGTCAGCCTGCAAAATTTGGTTGACCTTCTGGCGCAGCTGGGCATTTTCTCTGAGCTTATGATTGGTCTGACGCATCCTGTTATAACAGGCTGCGCAAGGAGCAACGACCTCCAGGCCCATTTTTTCAGCTTTCAGCAAATCTTTCGCCGGCAAGGCGAGGGGCAGAAGAAGGTCCGAGACGTGAGCGGCCGAGGCTCCGCAGCAAGTCCAGTCTGCGATTTCCTCCAGCTCGATGGACAATCTCTTAAAGACAGAGTCGATGGACTGTTGATAATCCGCAGCCGTGGAGTGCAGCGAGCATCCTGGATAATAGGCATATTTCATGATCTTTCCCTTTGGCTGGCCTGAACGCGCTGGAAGATTTCCCGGAATTCCTTCAATCCTTTGACTGGCGGAGTGGTCAGCCGGAGTTTTCCTTTGGAGAAGAGCTTTTGCCCCAGACGCCAATCTTTGAAGGGGTTAAAGGTAAGGAGGTTATACTTCCCCAGCAGGCGTAGGTCGTTCACGCGGCCAAAGCGCCCCACCACCTGCAGGAAAAGTTTATGAAAGAGGGAGATTTCTTTTTCCGCTTCTGTTCGTCCCCGGCGAAAGGCCAAAACGCGCAGCGCATCCATGACCAGGGCAAGGTCAATGTTCTTGGGGCAACGGGAAGTGCAGGTCTCGCAAGAGGCACAGAGCCAGATGGTATGGCAAGCCAGCGCTTCCTCTTCCCGTCCCAGTTGGACAAGGCGGATGACCTCGTGGGGAGGGATTTCCATGGTGTAAGCCAGTGGGCATCCGGCCGTGCATTTTCCGCACTGATAACATCCGTCGATATTCTGCCCGATCATTTTGCTGATCTGAGTAGGAAAAGCCCGCGCCTGGTCATCCAATGTGATTTTCATCGAGCCCGCTCCTGAGCAGGTAGGATTGTTCAGTTATTTTATCGAGAAATGTGGCAGGCCACCTATGATTTCCCTCATAACAAGAGCTGCGTTAATTTCGGATTGCGGAGTTTTTTGTTCCGCATTCCGGATTCCGCAATGGGATTATTCCCGAGGAAGGGTTATCGTAAAAGTGCTTCCCTCCCGAACCTTGCTTTCTACGCTGATCTCACCACGGTAACGGTCCACGATGCGTTTGACCAAAGACAGGCCCAACCCCGTGCCTTCCTGGCCAATCTCCTTGGCATTCTTACCCCGGTAGAACTCCTCGAATATGCGGGACATGGACTCCGGCGAGATCCCTATGCCGGTGTCGGAGACGACGATGCGAACGGAATCGTCATTCAAGCTGACCTGCAGGCCTACTCTTCCTTTTGGAGGAGTGTATTTGACGGCGTTCTCCAGCAAATTGCTGAGAAGGCGTTCGATATCTTCATCCGTGGCTTTGACGGTCAGGAGCATGTCCGGGATCTCTACGTGCAATGTCAGGCCTTTCTCATCCACCTCAGATTGCACCATGTCCACCACCCGATTGACGACCCCATTCAGGATCACGTCTGTTTTCTTAGCTTCCGGGAGTGCCCCCTTGAGTGCCCCCAGCGCCAGCAGGTCGCGAATGAGGCTCTGCAGGGCGATCAGCCTCCGTTCCGCTCGCCCGATCAGATCTTTTTGTTTTTGGAAAATTTCTCCGGCGTATCCTTCCAGGAGGACCCGCAGGATCGACTGGATGGCTGCCACCGGAGCCTTCAGTTCATGGGCCACGGTAAACACAAAATCAGACTTGGCCTGCTCCAGGTCCTCCAGACGCTGGTAGGTGCGGGCATTCTCGATGGCTACGGCTCCCTGACTGGCTAAGGTGGAAAGAAATTCGATTTCCTCGTTAGTGAAACGGTGAATTTCTCTCGTATACAGGCGGAGGACTCCGATGGGTTTTTCCCGCACGCTCAGGGGAACGCAGAGGACAGAGCGAATGCCTTCCTTCTTGGCTTCCTCTGGATACTGGAACCCCGGGTCTTTGGTGGCGTCGAGGATCGATATAGGCTTTCCCCGCAGGGCCCCGCGATCTACCAAACTCTTATCCAGATCCACGGGACCTTTGGCCAGATACTCTTCGCTCAACCCATAAGCTGCGCTGACCCAAAGCTGACGGCGTTCCTCATCCAAAAGGCGGATCGAGCAAGCCTTGGCATTCAATGCTTCGGTGGCTAGCTGGGCAATCGTGTTCAGAACCTCAGTGAAATTGAGGGTCGAGGTTACTGCCTTGGCAATGTCGTAAAGCGTCTGGGTTTTATGATAGGCGTTTTCCAGGCGCTGCTTCAGTTGGGCCAGCTGGCGGGTGCGGGACCAGAGCTGCCGGGTGATGGAAGTAGCCAGGTAGATAGAGACGTAGATGGCGCTGGCGAAGAAGAAAAGCGTACCCATCACATAGAAAGGTTGTTGGAAGTGGGGACGGAGGAAACCGGGAAGGGAGACATGCGGGATGAATTCATAAAATTCCAGTAAGGCTAACGTTCCCACCAGAAGGACTCCGACCGTGGCGTGAAAGTAGCAGGCTTTAGGAGGAAGAAGAATGCTGGCAATGATGGCGTGGAAGATGAAATAGAAGATGACCGGGCTCTCGATGCCCCCCGAGTAATGGACCAAGAAGATCAAGGCCAGCCAGTCCACGAAGAACTGGACGCTGGCAAAATGGCTGAACCGCTCGACACCAGCAGAAGGATCTTGCCGGAGAACTCGGAGGCGCAGATAAAAGGCGGTGTTGTAGGCCGCGATGATTGCCCCCACCAGAAACAATTCTATTTCCGGAATGAGCAGTCCGAAGAGAGGGCCAACCGCTAAAGTAGTAACCACGACCCCAGAGGCCGCAACCCACCGCAGCCGGATTAACCAGGCGACCCGCTCGATGAGCTCCTCTTCCACAGGCAAACGAAAAGAAACTCCTTCCCATTTCTGTGGAGGTTCTGCCAAAATTTCTTCTCCCCTGGCTGGAATGGTCAGTCGAACGAATGGAACTGGATAAGGGTATTATTTAATAGAGCGGACAGATATTGTCAACCAAATTTTGTACGGCTGTGCTGGAAAACCTTGTGGCAGGCTGATTGCTTTCACTCATTCCCCATAAGCCCGGCTATATGGTGGCGCCGCCGTCTATGGTAATCACCTGACCGGTTACAAAAGTCGAGGCATCGGAGGCGAGGTATAGGATGGCTCCTACCATCTCCTCGGGCTCGGCTACCCGGGCCATCGGGGTGCGGCTCATGGCCGCCTTAAGGATGTCTGGGTTATTCCAAAGGGCCTCGCTGAAGCGAGTCTTAGTCAGGCCGGGGGCTACCGCGTTTGCCCGGATATTGTATTGAGCCCATTGCTGAGCCATCACCTTGGTAGCCATAATGACAGCAGCTTTGCTTATGGAGTAAACGGGCAACAGATCGGGCCTAATCCCAGCGATGGAAGAGACATTAATAATTTTGCCTCCGCCTTTCTCTTTCATCACCCGAGCCACGGCCTGGCTTAAGAAGAATAGGCCCTTAAGGTTGAGGTTCATAATAGAGTCCCAGGTGCGCTCGTCTACATCCAGAGCTGAGGCCATGGTGGGATTGGTTGCCGCATTGTTCACCAGGATATCGATCCTTCCAAACTCCTCTTTGACCCGGGTAACGAGATTATGGATTTCCTCCATCCTGCCCACATGGGCCGCTACGGCCAAAGATTTCCTTCCCATTTTCCTTATTTCTTCCGCTACCTTCTCCAGGTCCGGAAGTTTCCGGCTGGCCACTGCCATGTCGGCACCGGCCTTAGCAAGCCCAATAGCCGCTGCTTTTCCAATCCCCCGACTGGCTCCAGTGACTAAAGCGACTTTACCATTTAAAGAAAATTCCATCATTCCACCTCCCAGGAGTTACCAGGGATTCTTCATTTCTTGGTGTAATCATACCATCCTTTGCCGGTCTTTTCTCCGTAGTGGCCCTGCATGTATTTCTCCACAACGCTGGGGGCGGGAAGGTCGGAAAATTCTCCAGTCTTTCTAAAACGTTCCATGGCCATGATGTAATTGAGATCGATCCCCGTGAGATCCATCAGACGGAAGGGCCCCATCGGATGGCCGGCCCCAAAAACGCAAGCTTTGTCAATGTCTTCGGCGGTGGCTATTCCCATCTCCAGCATCCAGAGAGCTTCCCGGGTGATTACCCGGAAAATCCGGTTGAGAAGAAATCCCTCTACCTCTTTCTTAATCAGAACCGGTTCTTTCTCCAGCTTACGGCAGAGGGCCATGGAGATTTGAGCAGTTTCATCGGAGACATGGGGACCCTTGACGACTTCTACAAGTTTCATGACCAGAGCTGGATTGAAAAAGTGCAGGTTGACGACCTGGGAGGGTCTTTTGGTGGCATCGGCGATTAGCGAACTCACGATTGCTGAGCTGTTGGTCGCCAGGATCGCCTGCGCTGGGGCCAGCCCGTCAAGATCAGCAAACAGCTTTCTCTTGACCTCGAGGACTTCGACGACGGCCTCGATGACATAGTGGGCATCTTTCACCGCTTCCTTCAAGTCCAGAGTAAAGGAGATATTCTTGCGGGCTGCCTGCGCAACTTCCTTGGTCATCTTTCCTTTTTCTACTCTGCCTGGCAGATAAGTATCCGCAAATTTTTCAGCCTTCTTTAAAATATCCGGGACGATATCGGTGCATTTGGTCTTGTATCCATGGATAGCACAGAGGAGGGATATCTGATGTCCCATGTTTCCAGCTCCAACCACGCAGATGTTTTTGATATCATCAATGGTCATTTCTTTCCTCCCTTTCATAGTGATTAGTGTCAGTGCGAGTGTGAGTAAAAATCAGGGAATTTGCGCCTCATACTTACACTTACACTTACACTTTTTATGGTTCCCGCTCGATGATTGTGGCAACGCCCTGCCCACCACCGACGCAGGCATTGGCTAAACCATAACGGCCATTTTTTACTTTAAGGATTCGGGCCAGCGAACCAACCAGACGAATTCCCGTCGCTCCCAGCGGATGGCCGATGGCCGTGCCTCCTCCCATGACATTGACCCGTTCTGGATTGATCCCCAGTTCCTTAATGCAGTGGAGGGCAACGATGCAGAAAGCTTCATTGATTTCCCAGTAATCAATATCTTTTACCTGTAAACCCGCCTTTTCCAGCGCCTTGCGACTGGCCGGGACTGGACCCACTCCCATAATGGTGGGATCCACTCCGGCAAACCCGATGGAGCGGATAGTAGCCATGGGCCGGACTCCTTTCTTCTTGGCAGTCTCTTTGGCCATCAGGATCATGGAAGTAGCCGCAGCGTTCAGGGGGGAAGAATTCCCGGCCGTTATGACTCCATCAGGTTTGAAAGCGGGCTTGAGGTCTTTCATGCCCTCCAGCGTTGCATCTTCCCGTACGGCCTGGTCTCGATCCACGATCATTTTGGTTCCGTCCGCCTGTTCCGCATCGATGGGCAGAATCTCTTCTTTAAAGAATCCTTCCTTTTGAGCCTTAGCTGCCAGTTGATGGGCCCGAGCCCCCCAGCGATCCATATCCCCTTTAGTAAACGCACTCTGGGCGAAGAGTTTTTCGGCGGTAAAGCCCATGTTCATGGTGGTCACCATATCCCATTGCTTGTAGGCAGGGTCTGTGAAAAGACGCATGTTAAGAGATACGGGACCTTTTTCCGCCCCCAGAGCGCCCATGGGAACACGAGTCATATGCTCCATCCCCCCCACCATCACGATGTCGGCAAACCCGGCAGCGATTTCCAGAAATCCAATATGAATTCCAGCCATGGCGGAGCCACACTGCTGGTCTACAGATTTGGCGGCGATCTTCTCCGGAAGGTTGGCCAGGAAAATGGGTATTCTGCCTCCGTAACTCCATTGTTCGCTTACACCCAAAGCGCACCCCACAATAAAATCATCGATCTCCTCGGCATTAATCCCTGTCCTTTTGATAACTTCGGGTAGAAGTTTGGCCAGCAGTTCATCGGACCTTAACTTGTGGAACCAATCCCGCCCCGGCTCATTCGGCCGGGAGCGGGATTGAGCTGTTCTTAAATATCCGGCAATCACAACTTCTCTCATCGTTTAAACCTCCTCAAAAGATTTGGATATTAATCAACTTCTCAATTCCTCCCCGCCCCTCCTTTTGCGCAAGGGTGGCGATGGGTATTTTCGGAGTATTGACGCCTACTCGATCGAGCAAGCCCTCGTTTTTATTTTTTCTGCGCCAAGTCTTCGGGATTTACGGGCCTATCTTTTATGCCCGCCAGATCCTTGACCAACTTTTTCCGGGATTCGATGTCGTACTGGGAGGTGATGGCAATGGCCTCCATGATCGGCGAGCCGCCGCCGTGATAGGCCCCGAAGCTGTGAATCCCTCCGGTGGCAGAACAGAGCAGGTCGCCCACATACCGCCAGAGCTGGGCGGCATCTTCCGGGTGCACGTTGGGATTGCGCGTGATGTACTTGTATAGAAGATCTTTTGTCTCCGGGTTCATAAAGTCGCCTTCGTAGGGGAAGGTGGCCGGAATTCCTCCCGATACATCACAGAGAATCTCGGCCTCGCGGAAGACTGCCTCACCCGTCAGGTTGCGCCCCACGTTGCAGTAAATGGAATGGGGAATATAGCTTCCCGGGCCATAAGGTTTGAAACCCAAGCCGGGGATATACACTTCGGGTTTCCCGAGTTCCGAGGCGGTGAAGCCGGCCGCATAACCCAGCTCGGATACGCGGATGATCTCGGCCAGCTTGTCTCTCACGTGATGGGCCTTGGCAATTCCGTTGTATTCGGCAGCCAAGGCCACTGTGCCCAGCATCAAATCTCCCAGCGCTGGCTTGCAGCCCGAATAGCTGTGCCGGTGGAAGAGAGCAAAGAGAAGGGCCAAAACGCCTCCGTGAACCGTCTCGCCACATAGGAACACCCTTTCCCAGGGGATGAAGGCGTTGTCAAGAATCGTGTAGGAATCCGTTGCTCCCGGGGCGAAGCCTCTCTTGAAGTACTGGCGGTCCCTCAGGTTGTGAATCGTCACTACCTGCTTGACGCCTTCCCAGTCTCCCGGAATGGCAAAGGCCACCGCCCATTGCTTCTCTTCGGGCTGAAGGGCGCGGGTGGGCACCACCAGAATTTCGTCCGCTACGGAAGCTTCGGAATTGTGCACCTTAGAGCCGCGGACCACGATCCCATCGCTTCTTTTCTCCACCACATGGACGTACATATCCGGGTCCCTTTGCTGGCTCGGCCGTTTCATCCGGTCGCCCTTCACATCGGTCTGGGCGCAGCAGCCCACCAGGTCTTGCCGCTGAAAGCGCTCCACCCATTTTTTGAAATTTTTGTGGTATTCGGTAGCCCCGTTGTTTTGCTTGTCCGCCTCGTATGTAACGGCGTAGAGGGCATTGGTGCCATCGGCGCCCATGCACCGCTGAATACAGCCCCCAGCAACCTGGCAGAGCACGCGGGTCATATCCTGCTTCTTGTGCAGGTCTTCCTTGCTGTGGTGGATGTGGCAGAAGCGATTGATCCTTTCCCCGGTCAGGTGGGAGGTTGCCGTGCACAGGTCCTGGGACTCGGGCTTGGCGGCGTAGTCGAAGGTCAGCCCGATGGTATTGATGGTGGCCATCTGCATTTCATCGTCGCGATCGATCTTGCGACCATCGACATAAATGTTGCGCCGCATCTTGCGCAACCCTTCAATATACTGCTCTTTCGTTCTCATCTTTCTTTCCTCCTCTTTTTATTCTTCATGATTCCTTGGGGCGACTCCAGCGCTCCGCGGGATCCCACAGTCATGGGATCAAGTCTAAAATTTTTTATGGCTTCTGGCCATGAGGAATCTCATGGCTGTTTTTTATGGATATGATATCTAAAACAATTCATCCGATGCTCGGCTGCGCTGAACCTGATCTCTGATTTTCAACGGGATATGCTGCCTGCTTTTCCTAAACTTGCCAAAGCTGCGAACCATTAATATCCAATGAAGAGGAGCTTGTCAAGGGGGAAACTGACTGGCCACCCCCCAGTTTTTAATCAGCGCTTAGCTCATGTTTGACTCGGGCGTAGGGAAGATGCCCGCAGCCCGCATCGGCGGGAAAGGACTCTCCTGAAGGATTCCCCTTCCTTTTCCCAAAAGGACGCGGGGCGACTCGATGGCGCAACTCCTTTCCTTCCGCCATCGGGAGCCCCGGCCCGTGCTCGGGAGCAACCATTGCCTTATGCGGGCGAGGACAGCGGCCCTGCGGTCGAGTCCGCCTCAGGTCTATCAAGAAATGATTTCCCTTCCTATGGAAAAATGGGGGGTGGCAAGGGACGTTTGACCATTGCAAAAATTCCATGATAGTATGAATTAAATTTCCTGAAGTCCAGTGGTTCTCCAATGCGAAAAGAATACGCCTTTCTATCCATCGCGATAGCTTTCGTTGCCGGGATCGTTGTGGGGGTGATCGCCACTGTCTACTATGAAGAGAGGTCACCTGTGATTCCCGCCACCATGAAGCCAGCTCCTCCTTCGTCCGCCCCCGTGGTCCCATCTGCGGATGTACAGAAACAGATCAGCTTCCTGCAGTCCATTCTCAAAGATGACCCCAAGAATTTGAATGCCCTCATCCAGCTTGGCAATGCCTATTTCGACACGGATCAATTCGACCGGGCCATAGAAACTTATTCCAAAGCCCTGCAAATTGACCCCCAAAATGCCGATGTACGCACAGACATGGGAATTATGTTCAGGCGGAAGGGAGATTCCGATAGGGCGATCGCTGAATTCAAGAGGGCTGCGGAAATGGACCTCCGACATGTCAACAGTCGGTATAACCTCGGCATCGTCCTCCTCCACGATAAGGGGGATATTAAAGGAGCGATCAAGGCTTGGGAAGATTATCTGAAGGTCGAGCCTGCCGGCCCCCGCGCCGAGAACATCCGCAATCGGATAGGGAAGCTGAAAAGTATGGTGAAATAAACACAAATAATTTGAATTTTTGCCAAACAAAGTCGTGGTCATCGAAATCGGTCAGGCAGAAATATACTTAAGTAATTGAAATGAAAAATATTTTTCAGGTTGGGAAGGGGGAGGTTTTTTATTTGATTTGGCATAAGATATGCAGATTAATTCTACAGATTACCCAGAATATTAGGAGGATTAATTGAATTTAGAAATGGCAAGAAAGCTTTCAGATTGGATACTCATCATTTTGATCATTCTCTTTTTCGCCATCCCCTTGTGCAGCCTGATCATCGCTGAGCCTGTTACTTCCTGGCCGAAGTGTGCCACTTCTTTTATCTATAATTTCTTCTTGAAATAATCAGCGCCACTGGAATTTCCTCTCGGTTGTTCCCCACATTCCCTGCTTTTCGGGCATTGCCCGTCTTCTTTTATTCCTGTAGATTTTATGATAGGTTAAGTCACTTTCCACAAAAATTCAGAGCAAACGGAGAAAGGAGTGCCTATGCCTAAAGTGGAGAGAAATTTATATAAAGAGAACCCTTACGCTGCAGCCCTGAAGATGCTCGATTCTGCTGCCGAAAAGATCAACCTTAACAAGAATATCTGGGAACGACTTCGCCATCCCCGCAGATGCCTGATCGTCAGCCTGCCAGTGATGATGGATGATGGATCTCTGAAGGTCTTCCAAGGCTACCGCGTGCAGCACGATTATTCCCGCGGGCCGGCAAAGGGAGGAATCCGCTATCACCCAGACGTTACCCTGGATGAAGTCAAAGCCCTGGCAGCGTGGATGACCTGGAAGTGCGCCGTAGTCAATATCCCTTACGGCGGAGCTAAAGGGGGGGTTCGCTGCAACCCCAAGGAGATGTCCCGCGGCGAGCTTGAACGCTTGACTCGGCGTTACGCCAGCGAAATTTTGATCATCATTGGGCCAGACAAAGACATTCCCGCTCCGGATGTTTACACAGACGCCCAGGTCATGGCCTGGATCATGGATACTTACAGCGTGGCCCATGGCCACAGTGTTCCGGGCGTGGTTACTGGCAAGCCTATTTCTCTGGGAGGGACTTTGGGCCGGAAAGAAGCAACCGGGCGCGGCTGCGTCTTTACCACCATGGAGGCTGCAAAGATGCTGAAAATGGATTTAACAAAATCGACCATTGCGGTTCAGGGGTTCGGCAACGTGGGATATAGCGCGGCCAAAATCTTTCATGAAGTGGGGGCGAAGATCATTGCCGTTAGTGACTCCAGGGGTGGGATTTATAATCCCAGGGGTCTGGATCCCCAGAAGGTTTTCAACGCCAAACAGAAGGGGTCTTCAGTCATGGATTACAAAGAAGGTGACTGCATCACCAACGAAGAGTTACTGACCATGAAATGCGATGTTCTTGTTCCAGCTGCCCTGGAAAATGTCATCACCCTGAAGAATGCGGCTAGAGTTCGCGCGAAGATCATGGCCGAGGGGGCCAATGGGCCTACTGCCCCGGAAGCCGATGAAATCTTGCAAGGCAATGGCGTTTTTGTTATCCCCGACATCCTGGCCAACGCTGGAGGCGTCACGGTCTCTTATTTTGAGTGGGTGCAGAATATCCAGGAGTTTTTCTGGAGCGAGGATGACGTCAACCGCAAGTTGGGGGAAATTTTGGTTCGCAGTTTTGATGAGGTCTTTAAGGTAGCCAGCGAGCATAAGGTCACCCCACGTCTGGCAGCCTATATGCTGGCTGTGGGCCGAGTAGCCGAAGCCCACCAGCTTCTGGGGCTGTATCCCTGAAATAGAAGTGTTCAGCGATCAGCGGCCAGCATAAAAAACAGTGCAATTGAGAAATTTATTTTCGCCTTTGCTGAAAGCCGCCGGCTGAGGGCTGAAGGCTAACTTCAAAGATTGGAGATAAAAGTTCAATCACCGAATCTGGATCAATGCTTCCCAGACAGGGACGGGAGCATGCAGATTGGGTCTCTGAAGAACAGGGGGAGCAAGAGTTTTTTTGATAAAAAATTCGAACCCTTGGCCCCTGGGGGCCCCAGATAGTTGGATCCGTTGGACCAAAAATCGCCACCGTAGGCATTCCCAGCGATGCAGCCAGATGAGTGATTCCCGAGTCGTTGCCCACGTAAGCTGTGGCCCAATTTAGTACGGCGGCCAATTGAATTAATGGCAGATTTTCGACAAAAATTGGTTTTGCTTTCTTCATGGCCCGCCTGACTTCCTCAATTCCACCATCCGCTGGGCCGGAGATCAGAAGCACCTGAGCACGGTCGCTAACCCAGTCCGCAACCCTGGCAAAATTTTTGGAATCCCAATTCTTTGCTGGGCTGCCACTCCCAGAGTGGATAGCTAAAAGCGGGTCTCCTTCTTTCAACCCGACGTCAGCTAAGAAATCTCTCGCAAAGCTCACCCTATCTTCTGAGAGGCGCAGCGGGATAAATGAATTTTCTCCCTCGATCCCTGAAGCCCTTAAGGATTCCACTAAAAAGTCGGAGACATGAATCCCTGAGACTGTCTCGGGAAAGGGAGGTATGGTAATAACTCGATCCACCCCAGCCCTTTTTAGGTTTTCTGCCAGAATGTTTCCATTCGTTCTCCCAAAAACAAGAGCTACACGGAAAGAAGAAAAAAAGGTAGATAGCCGAGGGGGAAGGGTTTGGGCATCTGAGTAGAAATAGGCCATTCCTGCCTGATCGATGGAGTGGATGGATTCGGCATGGAGGTCGAAACCCACTAAGGACAATCTTTCAGGCCTTCCCATCAGTTCCAGGATGGAAGAGGAGAAAGCCCGGCGGAAAAGTCGCATAGCCGGAAGGGCCAAAAGCAAATCCCCGATCCCACCAGAATGGATGATTAATATTTTTTGGACCATCACCAAATATAATAACTCCTTCTGAATTAAATTGGCATCCTCCTTTCCAGAATTTTTACTCTGTTTTAATATGATTTTCGCATCATCCCAAAGGATTTTTAGGACCAACCTGAATGGGAATGAGTTGCGAAAGATAACCCCCGAGGACAAAGATTAGGTTTGATTTTTTGTTGTGATTTTGCTAAATTAGCTCAAACCCTACAATCTATTGAGGCCCATCCTCAGAGAGGAAGCAATTATTCATGAAATCAACGAAGCCATCGCCGCCTAATATCATGAGATTCAACCTCGGAGCAACGAACCAAGTAAAAATCCGCGGCAAAAAGCAACAATCCCCACCAGTTGTTGGCGAAGCCAAAGCCATTTATAGAGTTAAGAATAAGGATATGCGCAAACGAAGGGAGCTCGAAAAGTTTGAGTTTGACTTTTTAAGAAAAGAGAAAGCAGACCTGGTGAGGAATTTCCACATTGTGGAAGCTCTCTATAAAGAAGCAGTGATTCTTGGTATCATTCCATTAAAAAACCCTCTCGATGGGATAGAGGTGGATCTAAAAATAGCAAAGGTCGTTAATAGTGTTTGAGAGATTGCTTAAAAAGATTGCGCTTCAGTTGAAGAAGGTCTCGATTCCCTACATGGTCATAGGCGGCCAGGCTGTGCTTCTTTATGGAGAACCAAGACTGACACGGGATATTGATATCACCCTGGGGATTGGTGTAGATGGATTGGATCGAGTGAAAAAAATCATCCCGATCATTGGGCTCAAGAGCCTTGTTCAGAAGGAGAAGGTGTTTGTGCAGCAGAACATGGTGCTTCCTACCATAGATCAAAAAAGTGGTATTCGAGTCGATTTTATCTTTTCATTCTGCCCCTATGAGAGACAAGCCATAGGAAGGGCAAGGGATATCAGGGTAGGGAGAACCCAGGTGAAGTTTGCATCCCTTGAGGATGTGGTGATTCATAAGGTTATCTCCGGCAGACCAAGGGATTTGGAAGATATTAAATCCATCCTTGTGAAAAACCCCAAATACAATTCCGATTACATTTCAGGGTGGTTAAAGGAGTTTGATCAATCTGTGAACCAAAATTTCTTGGAGACATTTAAAAAGACGGAGGAAGAGATAAGAGAATTGGAATCACGGTCCCGATAGTCTTGGCCTTGAGCGGCCTGCCCGCCGAAGCAGTTTCACGCAGGCGGGAGCGCTCCTCAAGCAGAGCGAACATCGGAGGCTAACACCTTTACGCCTTGCGCCTCACGCTTCACGATAAAGAATTTACGCTATGCTCCATGCGCTTAGGCTCTATGCGTTGTGTTGGGAACGGGCTCCAGAACAATTGAAAGGTGAGGGTGGATGAGGTTTCTGGAAGGAAAAATAAGTTAAAGAATTCATCGACGCCCCTCGGATTCTTTTTCGAGAGAACGAGAGATGACAGAGCGTTCGTTAAAAGACCTATTTCATCTAATTAAAGAAGTTTTGCCGGAGACTCAAGCTTGGGGTCACATCTTCATTTGTCAATTATGCTTCAATGACAATTGGTTAATAAAAAGGCGAGCATAAGGCCGAGCCTTTTTAACTTCACTTGCCCCGAAAGTCTGGGGTCAGATCTTCACATGTTATAAATTATACGACAGGTGTCATCCATAAAAAAGTTGATCTATTCAAATACGGAATGCTGATTGCGAGCCGAGAAGGTCAGGCAACGGTAATAAGAGTGAATAGTGAAAAGTAGGAAGTGAAAGGTGTAAACTGAAGAATAGGAAAGAGTAAAATGGGGACCTTCAGATTAGATCCGGGACAAATTGAAGTGATTGATGACACCTTAGCGGAGGTGTTACGGCGAAAGACACCGCCAGAGAGAATTAAGATAGGTTTCGACCTATGGACATCGGCGCGCGATATGTTAATGGTATATTTGAAAAAGAGCCACCCTGAATGGAGCATCGAGATGATTGAAAAGGAGGTCGCCAGGAGATTATCGCATGGGATTGTTTGAGCTGCTGCAGAAGATTGTCGAGGTATTCGAAGGCATTCAAATCCCGTACCTTATTACGGGATCAGTCGCGGCAATGGCATATGGGGAGCCACGACTGACAAATGATATTGATATCGTTGCAGCCATAGAGGAAAGACATATCGGGGTCTTGCTCAAAGAGTTTCCTGCTAATGAGTTTTATGTTGACGAGGAAACGATGATGGAGGCTATCGGGAAGGATGGGCAGTTTAATATTATTCACCCCGCCTCCGGGCTCAAGGTCGATATTATCATAAAGCAAAATAATGCATTTGATATCAGTAGATTTAGCCGGTTGCGTAGGATTTATCCGGCGGAGTCTTATCAGGCAAACTTTGCTTCTCCGGAGGATGTGATCATAAAGAAGATGGAATACTATAAAGAGGGAGGGGCGGAAAAACATCTTCGTGATATTACGGGTATCTTGAAAATCAGCGGGGAGATGGTCGATAAAGACTATATTGCTGAATGGTCGCGTCAGTTGGAACTGACTGAAATATGGGACGCCATACAGAGGAGACTCGGCGAAAAGTCATGAGGTATTTAGGTTATGCAGTTGGTGATTAACACTCCTGGTTCCTATCTTAGAGTAAAAGAAGGGAATTTTCTCGAAAATGAGGGATGTCCATAAATTCATAAATTTCTCTCAAGTAGTGGTCATCCATAAAAAAGTTGGCCGTTTGGAAATGCGGAACTGGGAATTCAGAACGGGAACCATATACGTAAAGCAAAGTGCAAAGCCTAAAGAACATCGCGCATATTTTGGATTATCTCATTTGAGTCATCTTCTCTCTAATTTAAATTGATAAGATTCTTTTCTTTTGGTAAGCTTTATTATCAGAAAAATGAGACTTTACTTAGACACATCGGTTATCGGTGCGTTATTCGATTTGGAAATGCCACAGAGGGTAGAGATCACAAGGGCCCTGTTGCAGTCAATTATTAGCGGTGAACATACAGGCATAATTTCAAACATTGTTCTTGAGGAGATAGAGAGAAGTCCGGAAGAGTTTAAAGAAAAAATTATTGATGAGATGAGAAAGATCCCTTTGCACATTATTTCGGAAGATGAAGCCTCTGCTGATCTTTTAGAGATCTACGAAAAGGAAGGATTCATTCGTAAAGGAGCCAGATTGGATTTGAGGCATATTGCTGTTGCGACAGTTAATGGGGTGGATGCAGTCGTTTCATGGAATTTTCGTGATATCGTAAATATAAGGACAAGGCGTTCAGTCCATGCAACGAACCTGCGGCTTGGATTCCCTCTTATCGAGATCGTTTCGCCTGAGGAGGTGATTGGATATGAAGAGTGAGAGAGAATGGGAGACTAAGTCTCTGGAATGGATTCACGAGGTGCGCCAACAGATCGATGAAGAGATCAGAAGAAAAGGTGTGACGCCCTCGCAATGGATAAAAACAAGAGGCAAGATCGATGTCGAAGAGTTATGCCATGAAATGGGTTTGAGAAAAGTCATTATTATTAGAGAGAAGCCCTTTTCGAGGCTGAAAGACAATTCTGGGGTCAGATCTCGCAATCGAACATTTCCAAAATGATAAAATCGGCTGCGGTCTGTATACGAAGAGGTGTCTGATCAACACTTTTTGGAGAATAGGCGAAAGGGAGCAATTCCATCCTACCGACCAACCGGGGGGTGATGGAAAATGGAAGGGAAAGAGATTTTTGAAAGGATTTCCTCTGACCCCGATATTTTGCATGGAAAACGGTGTGGGAAAAGGGGACGGCTCCGTTTTCTGGTGAATTCATCCCAAGCGAGGCCGAACTTACCCACCGCCAGGGCCTGGTCCTATGAACGTGCATCAGATCTTTTAGCCCGCATTATCACCGAAGGAGGAGCGAAAGATAATGCGCAAAAAATCCCAATTAAAAAATAAAGGTTTTTTTGGATTACTGCTTTTTATGTGGACATGGAATGGAAAAGGAAAGACTTAAGAAAAAGATTTACCGAAAGGGTCCAATAAACAGCGACCGCCCCGAAAGGCGGCCCCCGAGCTCCTTCTACTATGGGTAGATGAGGCATTTATATTATCGGCGTTTTGGAGAAAGTAGTCAAGTTTTTTTAAGAATTTTTTAAAATATCCTCTCTTTTCTGAGAAGGAAATATTATGGATCGGGATTGGCTGGAAACACTTGCTGCGGAGAAGCGATTCATCCCGGGCATTTACAACTACTGTGATCGATGGTGTGAACGGTGTCCCCAAACCTCTCACTGTCTGAATTTCGCCCTTTCAGAAAGGGAATTTTCAAATCCTGAAACGCAAGATATTAGAAATGAGGCATTTTGGATAAAGTTATCGGGGATTCTAAAGGAAACCCTCGAACTACTGAGGGAAACAGGGAAAAAATGGGGAATAGATTTAGACACTTTGGATTCAGCGGGCGATGCGGAAAGCATACGGGCGAATCATGAGGCTGTGGAAAATCACGTGATCTGTCGCGCCGCTAAGGGCTACAGTAAGATGGTAGACGATTGGTTCAAAGGAAGAGAAGGGTTATTTTTGGAAACCGCCGCTTTTGTTATAGAGGGAGTCGACGCTGAGGAAGCCTTTGAGGTGATCCGATGGTACCAATACTTTATCGGGCCCAAAATTGGGCGAGCCATCAGGGGAAAGTTGGAGGAGGAAGAGGAAACATACGAAGGATTCCCCAGCGACGCGGACGGCTCAGCCAAGATCGCCCTTATCGCCATTGACCGCTCAATCGGCGCATGGACAGCGATTTCCCGCTATAATCGTCTCTATGCCGAGAGCATTTCCGAAATTATCTCTTTTCTCAATCTTTTGCGCCAGGCCCTCGAGGAAACATTCCCCGGGGCCAGGTCATTTCTTCGACCCGGATTTGAGAGCATTGATCTAAACGGCTAGGGAAAAGTAGGATGAGACGCAGCGGCATGAGCTTGGGTCTTCTTCCGGTCGAAACAACCCTCCATCAGATCCTCCCGTTCCTTTTTCAGCAAATATTTTTGGACGCGGGCGCTGGGGGTCTTGGGGACGGATTACTGGCTTCGAGATTCCACTGAGGACGATTGCGTGGCCCCGGCTTTGGCCCCGAATTTTGACTCCCTTCCGGCCATTAAACGTTCAATGTTCTCATGGTGACGGTAGAAGATGAGCACGCCGATGGTGATGGCAAAGGGGATGTAAATTTTCTGGGGGTCGAGTAAGGCGAGGAGAATGGGAAAAGCAGTGGTCGCTGTCAGAGAGCCCAGAGAAACATAACGCCACTTGAAAAGCACTGCCGCAAAGATCAAGAGAGACAGAATTGCCGGCAAAGGGGAGAGGGCGAGAAAAACCCCCAGGCCTGTGGCAATCCCTTTGCCCCCCTTAAATTTCAGGAAGATCGGATAGAGGTGGCCAAGAAAAGCTACCAGGGCTACGGCACCGATCCAGAAATACGAATCGAGAGCCCCCCGGGCGGCGGCTACGGGAATAAAGCCTTTCAGAATGTCTCCCAAAAGTGTGATAATCCCTAATTTTTTCCCTACCGTGCGGTACACATTCGCGGCTCCGATATTTCTGCTCCCCTGGGTGCGGGGATCCACATCGCTGAAGGCCTTGGCCAGGATTACACCGGTGGGAATGCAGCCCATAAAGTAGGCAAAGATCAAAAAAAGAAATGTCATGGACCTTCCCTCCCAATTTGCCGATATTATTAGGTCATAGAGGAAGAATGAAAATGAAAAATGGGTATCAATTTAGCGTTTTGAAAAACCATGGAATAAAGAGGCCATCCACGCTTGTCATTCCTGCGGAGGCAGGAATCCAGGGCTTATTTTTTTGTGCTGGATTCCCGTTTTCACGGGAATGACGGCATAATTCAGACAGCAAAGGGATCTTTTTCAAACGGCTAAACTGTTACAAAAATGGCAATTTTAAATTTTACTCTGTGTCCTCTGTGCCCTCTGTGGCAAAGGGAGTCTTTATGCCTTGCGCACCCGGCAAGGGATGTAGCGGTGCAAGGGTGTGCCCGCCAGACGGTCCCGGTGTTTTGCTGGGGCCAGCCGGTTAACATTTACGCCGTGAGTCTTCCCTCCATGCACCAGCCCAAATCCGTGGGGGATGACCACCTGGCCCGGGTGTGAACTATCTGTAACCTCAGCTTCAATCGTTGCAGATCCTGCCTCGGTCTCGATGAACGCTAACTCTCCGTCTGCAATGCCGAGCTCCTTCGCATCATCAGGATGTATCCGGACGGTACAAGCGCGCTTCCCCTCATTCCAGGCTGGGTCGCGCATGATAGTATTGGCTACCATCTCCATATGGTTCCCGGCCATGAGCACCATGGGGTAATCCTTGTTCCTCAGCTCAGCCCTTTCAAATGCAGGCGTTATTTCTTTTACCCAAGATTCCATTTCGGGAATATGTATGTGGATTTTCTTATCGGAAGTCTTCACCACGGAAAGATTGTTTTCGGGGTCCACTACTCCAATCTTGACGCCGCCAGGCGTTTTCAGGATTTTGCTGAATATTTCCTCACCGGTGAGAGGTTCTACTTGGTATCCGGCGCGGGCCACATCCTCTGGATGTATCATGGGGAATCGGGCAAGCAGCCCCCAAAGGGCAGCCAGGTTCTTCGATTCGAATTCTTCTCCAAGCGTCTTGGCCAGAATATAGGGCAACCAGGTTGACGCCTTTGGGTTGGCCTGGATATACTGCATGAATGCTTTTCCAAAACTTACCCGATCCCGGGCCAGATCGCGAAGCTTTGGAGGAAAATCAGGGATCATGCCCAGTCGTTCGGCCAGCTGCACGAAGATGTTAGCCTCTTCCACTTGCTCCCCATCTGCTTCTACAACAGGCCGGCGCATGTCGAAATAATAATCTGGATACATCCCCTGGAAGAATGTCCCGTCCCATTTCTCGTACCCACTTTTTGCCGGAAGGATGTAATGGGAGAGGACCGCTGTCTCACTCATGGCCACTTCGATCGTGACCAGCAGGTCCAGCTTGGCGAAAGCCTTCTCATAGGCTGTGCTATCGGCATAAGAACGTAAGGGGTTGGAGCCACTGACAATAACAGCGCGGATGCGCTGCGGATGGTCATTATTGATCTCTTCCGGCAAGACATTTGGGGGAAAGACACCCATGATCTGCGGGATGTCAGTTCTCACTGTTTTCCATGTATTCGGGTCATCTTCAGGAGTGTGCGACCCCATGGGCATCAGGTGGCCGACGAAAACATTCCCACCCTTCACCGCGATTCGCCCGGTTAGAGTGAGAAAGATTAATTCCAGATAGGAGTTCAGGGTGCTCTGGCGTCCCATCAGGATGCCCAGGTCGCTGCGCATGGCACTCTTTCGAGTAGCGAAGAGCCGGGTGAATTCCCGGACACCGCCGGAATCCAGCCCGCAGAGGTGGCAATTCTCTTCCATATCTACGTCATCAAACCAATCTCGGATCGCTTCGAATCCGTTGACCTTAGTCGATAGATATTCCCGGTCGAGAAGCCCTTCTTCGGTGAGAAGAATCTTGATCATAGCTTTCAGCAGCAGGGCATCGGTCCCCGGCCTGAGCCGAAGGTGAATATCTGCCAGTTTGGCCGTCTCCGAAATCCTCGGGTCCACCACGGCCATTAAAAAACCAGATTCCTTCTTCTTTTTCCGGAGAGCGACTGGGGCGTTGGGGATGTCGTGGCTCACCATGGGGTTGGCCCCCCAGAAGACCAGGAAATCCGAACCCTGAACATCGGGGATGGGATGCATGTACTGGCGGCCAAAGGCTTTGCCCTGCACCCAGAAATAACCAGTCAGTTCTTGAGCCAGGGGGCTGTAATGGTTCTTCGATCCCAATCCCTGCAAGAACCGCACGCCAAAAGCCGCCTCAAAATGGCATCCCTGTCCGCCACCGCCCATGTAGGCGACCGACCTGGGCCCATGAGTTGTGACGATCTCCTTAACTTTGGCTGCTATTTCATCCAGGGCCTGAGCCCAAGAAATCCGCTCAAAGCGATCCCCAGAGCGCTTGAGCGGAAACTTCAGCCTCTCCGGGTTATTCTGGAAGTAGGCAATGCTGGCACCTTTCCTGCAAAGGTATCCCTGCGAACGGGGATTCTCCCGGTCACCCCTGACCCTGATGATCCTGCTCCCTTCGGTGATTACTTCCAGGCCACAGTTATTATAGCAGAGCACGCAGGAGGTCTTTTTCCACTCGCTCACGGCCCGCTCCTTTCTGAAAAATGATAATCCTCTGCCGGATTATGTCAAGGGGAATCATGTCAACTCGATCACCATTGCCTGGGCACTTGCAGGACAGGCGCTGGTGAACTCGACTGAACCCTGAACTGCCGGCGCAACTTCCGAACGGGCTATGGGCCGAAAACCAAAGCGAGTAAAGAATTTACCTGCCGTCTGGGTAAGCAAATAGACATGGGAGACCCCATATTTTCTGGCCTGCGCCAGTGCCGCCTGAACGAGGCGATGTCCAAGTCCCTGACCCTGCAATGTTCTTTCGACCGCCACGGAACGCAGGAGGGCAGCAGGGCCATATAACTCTAACGCTGCGCTTCCAACTATGGTCTGGCCCTTTCGCGCTACCAGTGCCGTCGCCAGATGATCACTCAAGCTATCCTTGGGCAGACCACTTCGCTCCAGGAGTCCCAGAATGCCTGGTAGGTCTGCTGCTTTGGCCGGTTGGATTGTGATGTTGTCAGGTTTGTCTAAGGGTTTTACCCCGCAAACTCTTATGCTGGTAATCGAGCTGGCCACCTCTTTCAATTTTACCCGCGGTATTTTTGAATTGTCGATGAAGGTCTTTACCGTTGGATCATTCGCCATATAATCAACCGGAAAAGATTTCTCCTCCATGATCCTGACTCCCTCAAATCCTGCGGCCTTTATTGCCCTAAGATAATCTTCCTTTATACTTGCTCCGGCAACACAGCCAATATATGCCTCGATGGACCTCTTTATGAAATTGGGAAGTTCCTTCACCAAAACAATGTCCGAGACCATCAGACGTCCACCTGGTTTCAGCACCCGGAACGCTTCTTGGAAGACTCTTTTTTTGTCCGGCGAGAGATTGATGACACAGTTGGAAATAATGGCATCGACAAAATTATCTGCCACTGGCAGATTTTCAATCTCCCCCAGTCTGAATTCCACATTCTTGTAATTTCCTTTGCGGGCATTTCCCCGGGCTTTGTCGAGCATCTCAGGGGTCATATCTACCCCAATGACTTTTCCTTTTTTCCCCACTTGGTTGGCTGCCAAGAAGCAGTCGAAACCAGCACCGGCTCCGAGGTCAAGGACCGTTTCCCCTTCCTTTAAAGAGGCCAGGGCCACAGGGTTTCCACAACCGAGACCCAAATTGGCCCCTTCAGGAACCGCCTGGAGTTGTTCCTCCGTATAACCGATTTCCTTGCTTATTTCTTTTGCTCTATCCACGCTTCCGCAACAGGAGCTTGAGGGAGCACAGCAAGACCTCTCCTTTTGAGCGATTTTCTTATACCCCTCCCGGACAACTTTTTTGATTTCTTCTTCCTTCATCTCAGCAATCTCCTTTTCATTTCTGGAATATTTCTTTCATCACTGGGCCCAGCATTCCCTTGACCATCTCTGTGAGTTCTTCAACTTTAATCAGGGAAAAACAGCACACCCGGCCCTCTTTCTCCCAGCTGATCAATGCCAACTTATCGCCCGCCTGGATATTTGCTTTATCCCTGATTTCCTTCGGCAGGACCATCTGGCCCCGTTCATCGACGCTGATCAACGACTCGACCTTGCAGCAGCCGGCATTCTTGCCGGCAGGTGCAAGACATGGATTTTTATCTTTCTTGACCATTGCCTTACCTCCATACATCATTTGCTTCTCTGCAAAAAGTTTTCAATTTCTCCCAGATGAGTAATAGGCCATCTTCTCCGCTCCGATAGTGGAAGAGGGGCCATGACCGGGAAGAATGACCAGGTTTTCATCCAGGGAGAAGAGTTTATTTTCCAAAGAGCTCTTTAAGTCACTGGGGGAGGATTCTTTCAGATCAACCCTTCCCAAGCGTCCAGCCATGAGCGTGTCCCCTGTCAATATGTAACCATCAACCAAGAGGCAAATGCTTCCCGGGGTATGGCCAGGGGTATGCAAAACTTTGAATCTCAATTCTTCACTTACCCCGATCACCTCTCCATCCTGAAGAAGTTTATCAGCCTGGGGCGAGACCTCACCCCTCACTCTTGGCCCTCAGCGTTTGACGTTATGCGGCAGACTTGGGGCATCGAAGGCATGGATCAAAAGCGGGGCGCCCGTCCTGCGCTTCAAATAGGCATTGCCTCCCGTATGATCGGGATGGGAATGGGTGTTGATAATCCCTCGTACCTGATAGCCATCTCTCTGGATGGTTTCATAAATGCTTTCCCAATCAGCCCCTGGATCAACCACAACTGCTTCCCTTGTTTTTTCATCAACCATGAGGTAACAATTCACCGAGAAAGTTCCGACCGATAGAGTCTTAAAATGCACTTTCCTCCCCCTTATTTTTTTATTTTCTTGGGCTCAGCCACGCCCAATTGGAACACAATGCTTCCAGCAATCATGATTACGCCATATGCTC
>Ga0315312_1001115_pt1 | contig 22892 bp, 27 predicted proteins | sample TDP7_MG_FD_203629 | JGI IMG/M metagenome (GOLD analysis project Ga0315312, IMG submission 203629) | Freshwater sediment microbial communities from Lake Towuti, South Sulawesi, Indonesia - TDP7 | ecosystem: Environmental > Aquatic > Freshwater > Lake > Sediment | place: Indonesia: South Sulawesi... | reverse complement strand
TCTCTCAAGTCAGCTTCGGGAACAATTTTGAGTATCTTGCCATAGGTAGGGCTATTAACTACGGCTATTAAAGTCACCTCCTCCTTCTTTCTCTCGGTAAGTTTTTCTCCGGTTATCCCGAACTCCACAGTGGGATACCTTAAATGAAATATCTCTTTAAGCCAAGCTATCCCATACATTACCTCACCAATACTGGGCAGAAAAGATAAAAAATGGTATTTTTGCTTAAAATTCTCGGCTAGTTGAACAACTTGAGCATCAAGACCTAAACTAAAATTAGTGACAAAATACCTCTCGCCGCTTTTCCAGGTCACCTTCCCTAAATCTATTGATTCTATCTTAATCTTGTCCCGAGTCATAATGCCCAGAGCCTTGTTGGTATCCTTGGGAATTCCCAAATCCGTAGCCAGATTGTTGGCGATCCCGGCTTGGATCAATGCTACCGGAATATTAGTGCCCGCTATCCCGTTGGCAACCAGGTTATTTGTTCCATCCCCTCCCACCGATACAATCAGGTCATACCCTTCCCTGAGGGCTTTTCTGGCTAGATGAGTTGCGTTTTTTTCTCCCAATTTCTGGGTGACCTCGATAACGACTTCGATTCCTTCCTTGGCGATTTGCTCTCTCCATTTTTCAATTCTTCTCAAACACCTTTGCCCCCGTCCCATCCCCGCCCGGGTATTGATGATTACCATCATTTTTCTAATAGCCATTCCTCAAAGCCTCACCTTTTTATTTTAGTACACTGCCTACCCTTGAACAAAGGGCTGGTTTTATATAAAATTGCGCTAAGGAGAATAGCTATGCGACAGATTGAGATGTTCTCAAGTGAGGAGCTGCGGCGTATAAGTAGCCGGCTATCCAGTCTGGCAGACTGGATAGACAGTAACAGTGAGAGGGTAAATGACTTAATGTCAAGCGAAGTACCGGTGGTGAACTACTTACTTAGTCGCTTTGTAGCCAAATTCCCGGCAATTCTCGCTTGCCCAGATACAGAGGTAGATATGCTGATTGACAATATCTATCTACTTGGCTACACAAGGGGATATCAGGCGAAGGAACTGGAGAAGCTACTGGAATAGGTTAGTGGGCTAACTGGTCATTAGCTGCGTTGGTTTTTGGCAATAGTTGCCAGCACCAGTCCATGATTGGTAATGAAACCCTCCAAAAACTTCCTGCTAGGCTTAGAAAGCCTCTTGACAAATCTTGGAATTTCCTGTATAGATGGGGGTGTAAAAGATACGAAAAGACTAAAGCCTTGGTCTAGACGTAGTTGAAAGGAGGGTAGTAATGCAGAAAGGGACAAAAGGCGGTGCAGAGCAGGTACGAGAGGAAGAACGACCCAAGATAATGAGGCAACCGCTGCCCGCGATTCTGGACGAGATTGAGAATAGCATCAGGATGGCTGACGAAGCGGCTAAGGACGCCAGAAAAGCAGCCGAGGAAGCCCGTAGAGCTGGGGAGAAAGCGGCAAGCGAAGCGGCTAGGGTTGCTGCTGAAGCGATTGCAAAGGTCGACCAAGTAGCCAAAAACGCCATGCAGCTTGCCGAATTACTGAAGTTAGCCCTCGTGGAAGCAACCGCTGTCTTAGACAAAAGGCTCTCAGAGGGGGAAAAGAAAAAAGGAGGGTAAGAAATGGCTAAGAACAAAAACGACCCAAAAGGTGCCGGTGCTAAGCCTGAAGAACGCCCCAAGATATTGGTAAGACCATTGCCCGAGATTCTTGATGAGATGGAGGCTAACATCAGGGCGGCAGCTGAGGCGGCGAGGAGGGCTGAGGAAGCGGCTAGGCAAGCCAGAGAGGCTGCCGGTGCTGCTACTAAGGCATCGGAGGAAGCAGCCAGGAGGGCTATAGAAGCGCGTGAAGCTGGAGAGAAAGCGGCTGAGAAGGCTACTAGAGCCGCGGCTGAAGCCGCTGCCAAAGCTGAGGAGAGAGCTAAGGCAGCCTTGAAAGCAGCTGAAGAGGCAGGTAGAAAGGCAGAGGAGGCAGCCAGAAAGGCTGCTGAAGCAGCCTTGAAAGCAGCTGAAGAGGCAGGTAGAAAGGCAGAGGAGGCAGCCAGAAGGGCTGCTGAAGCCGCGTCTGAAGCAGCCGAGGAGGCAGCCCGAAGAGCCGAAGAGGCAGCCAGGGGAGCCAGATATGCTGCCGAAGAAGCCATGGCAAAGGCTGAAGAGATAGCCTTGGCGGCTAGAGAAGCTGCTGCCGCAGCGGCTAAGGCGGCTGAGGAAGCAGCAGCTGAGGCTCAAAAGGCGGCTATCGCGGCTAAGGAGGCAGTTGAGCAAGCCATTAAAGTGGCAAGCGCTGCTGGTAAAGAAGCCGATGAGGGTGCAAAAGCTGCTAAAGCAGCTAGTGCCGAATTGGCAAAAGAGCTGACGGCAGAGACAGCGTCGACGGCTGAGGAGGCTGGTAGAAGGGCTAAGCGGGCGGCTGCTGGTGCTTTCCGAGCGGCTGAGGAACTAAGCCGGAAAGCAGAGCTAGCTAGTATAGCTGGAGATGAAGCCATTGCCGCAGCGTCCAAGGTATCAGGCGTGCTGGCTGAAAGGGTTGAGGAGGCAGGTAAGGAAGCTAAAGGGGCAGCTGCTACCGGTTTTGAGGTAGCCGAGAAGACACGCGGCAAAGCCGAGCAAGCTGATGTTGCCGGAGAAGAAGCCATTCAGGCAGCGTCTAAAGCCTTGCATAAGCTAGTAAGCCGGGCGGAAGAATTGGCTAAAGCAGCCGAGCGGGCGGCTGAAGCCGCTGGCAGGGCTGGGTTCAGGGCTGAAGAGGCAGCAAGGGAGGCTAAAGAGGCGGCTGAGGTAGGAAGGAGAGCTGCCGAGGAGGCAGCTGCTGAAGCAGCCAGAAAGGCTGAGGAAGCCATCAGCAAGGTTGGCTTGGTGCCGAAACTGGTGAGGCAAATTATCGCTTCTCGGGAGTTTATACTTTTTGCTGTAATGATTGCCCTAGGGTCTATCGGTGCCGCCGTAGCCATTAGCGTTGGCTTGGCTGGCATGATGCCGTGATATGCTAGCTATTTATACCTAGGCAGACTAAGAATTAAAGGAGAGACTGGGCTATATGTAGCCCAGTCTCTCCTGCCAAAGTAAGTAATGTATATATAGCTAGAGGGTTGTGTTATTCAAGTTTAAGGCGGATGGCAAGCCTTCTTTTTTAATTATTTTATCTCTATCTCTTTGCTTATTTGCCTGAGCACAAGTTGCCATTGATCCCAGCCAAGGGTAGCCAATTTCATAACCAGCTGACGCTTCTCCTCGTTCGTCGTTAGTGAATACAATAGCGTTCCATTGTGAATATGTGTATCTACTAGGCCTGCCTCCGCCATGTCGTCAAGTGCTCTACAGACGTCAATCTTCCTGCAGTCTTGAACATGGTAAATCGCAAGTTTACTAAGCTTTGTGTTGGGGTGCCTGCCCCAGAACGTGAGGAGTTCCATTTTCAGCTGTTCATTTGCATACTTTTTTATAAATTGGTACAGTTTTTCCTCAATAGCTATTTCGCAGTTAGCCATGCTAGCTCCTTCCCCATCACTATTTAGGGACACTAGCGAACCTGGCTATGCCCCGGCTTCATCGAGCGAAACCGTTGTCCAGAAAGGCTATGTCGCTGCCGCATGAAAGAGGGAACCTCAAGCTCCTCACTCTTTAAACCCTTAAGAAGTCGCATGATTTCCTTTTCCCGGCTGGTACCAGCCAGTGCCTCCTTAGTAGTAAAGCCAGTAGCGATGAGGGTCAACCGGACCTCATTGCTCATGCGAGGGTCAAGGGCAACACCGAAGATAACATTTGCCTCTGGGTCAACGCTTTGCCGAATGGACTCAGCAGCCTCATTAACTTCATAAAGGGTGAGGTCATTACCACCGGTAACGTTGAACAATGCCCCGGTTGCTCCATCAATAGAGATATCCAGCAGTGGGCTAGCCAGAGCTTCCTTGGCAGCATCCACTGTCCGGTTCTGTCCGGAACCCCGGCCAATGGACATCCATGCCGGACCGGCGTCTTTCATCACCGCCCGAACGTCAGCAAAGTCAAGGTTAATGAGCCCGGGGACAGTGATTACCTCGGCAATTGCCTGCACCCCGTGACACAGGACTTCATCAGCCAACCTGAAAGCACCATCAACACTCGTCTTTTGCTGGCAGAGGTCAAGCAAGCGGTCATTGGGGATGATGATCAAGGTATCCACTTTGTCAATCAGGCCGATAATCCCCTCTTCAGCAACCTGGCTGCGGTGGGTACCCTCAAAAGTGAAGGGTTTGGTGACCACGGAAATGGTGAGCGCACCGCTTTGCTTGGCAATCTCAGTTACCAGTGCTATTGACCCGGTGCCGGTACCACCTCCCATACCGGCAGTGACAAACACCATATCCGCACCAGAAATAACCTGCATAATCTCCTCATGGCTCTCCTCAGCAGCCTTCCGCCCTATTATATGGTCGCCACCGGCACCCAGACCACGGGTACACCGCTCACCGAGCTGAATACGTACCGGTGCCTCTGTAATCGCCAGATGCTGGGCATCGGTATTCATGGCGATGAATTCAACACCATGAATTTCTTCCCGAACCATTCGGGTGACTGCGTTACAACCTGCCCCACCTAGGCCAACAACCTTAATCTTTGCTGGGCTGGGGGCGTAACTTGTTTTTGCCATTTTTCCTCCATTTCTATTTGCTCAATTTGGAGAAGGGCTGAAGAAACTTGGAAATAAAACTTGGGACACGACCTTTAGCTTGCCAACTTTGTATGTCTTCGCCCTTTACCCTCCACAGGAGAAGGCCAACACCGGTGGCACAGGCAGGGTCAAGCAGAGTATCTGAGATACCGTAGAGGTTAATGGGGGTACCAATCCTTACCGGGAGTCGGGTTATTTGGTGCCCCAGTTCAACAATGCCTGGTAGATTGGCGGTGCCTCCGGTAAGCACCAGCCCTGATGGGATGAGCTTGGCATATTCGCTTTGTGGTAACTCCAGTACTATAAGACGGAGGAGTTCCTCAACGCGGATGCGAATAATCTCTGACAGGTCAAGGTAGGAGATGCTATGTCCGTTTTCGGTCAGGGTTCTATCGCTCTCGCCCTCGTTAATGGGCATCACATTCCCGTACTTCCTCTTCATCTCCTCGGCCAGGTCGAAGGAAAGCCCCAAGCCAACAGAAATATCTTGGCTGATTTGATCCCCAGCTACGGACAGGACAGAGGTATGATAGATGCTATCCTCCTTGAGGACGGCGATGCCAGTAGTGCCACCACCGATATCGGCGACTAGGACACCATTTTGTCTCTCTTCTTCGCTAAGGACGGCTTCAGCGCTGGCTAGTGGTGCCAGCACCATACCATCAATATTAATGCCAATGCTGACCAAGCACTTGGTCAGGTTCTGGACCGAGGTTATCCCTGCAGTAATGACATGTGTCTCAACATCTAGGCGGAAGCCGTGCATGCCAATTGGGTTCCTAATCCCTGTTTGACCATCAATAGCATAAGTGCGGGGGATAACATGAAGCACTTTTCGGTCGCTGGGGACTCTGGTGCTGCTGGCAACTTCAAGAACACGTTTTAAGTCTTCAGTGCGCACCAATTGGTCATTACGGGTAATGGCAATAACTCCTTGGCTATTTACCGAGTTAATATGCCTGCCGGTAACACTAATGTAGGCTGATTCTAACCTATAGCCGGCGACCTGTTCGGCTCTTCTTACTGACTGGCGGATTGATTCCTTAACTTCGTGGAAATTGACCACTAGCCCCTTTTGCACCCCTGAAGACGGGGCTATACCAACCCCGAGGATGCGGAGCCCACCCCTGTCATCAATATCAGCCATGATGGTGCATACCTTGGTTGTACCAACATCAATGGCAGCAATCTTAGTCTTTTTCATTTTTCCCCCTTACCTGCTGCTACCAAGAGCCATCAGTTACCCTTTTTGTTGCCGGTAATGGATGTTCCACTTGGTACACAGAAGGTCAATGTAATTCTTTACTTCCGGGTTTGGTGCGTGGTGAAGCCCTGCCAGAAAACCATGCAGCAATTCACCACCAGTCATTCCCGGAATAGGTTCTTGTGGACCGGGCAAGTTTATATAGACTATCTCGGTCATCAGTTTTTGATACTCTATTGCTGCCCCCATGAAGATTAACCTCCTTTCTTGACTATTTTGTTGCCCAGTTGTTGGTTGATACTGCCAACTATCCTATTGCGTGCCAAATGCACAAGTCAATTTTTGTCCCTTTTTGTCCTTTTGGATTCCATAACCTCAATCTGAATAAAAACAAAATGCCTCTTGAAATTTCCATTTAATTACGGTATAGTAATTACGGTATAGTAATTAACAAGTGGTTGAGGTGGTGCAATGGTTAACGATAAGTCTCGAAAGCGCTTACCGCCCTATGTTTCCTACCGTACCTTCCGAAACTTTATTGACGAATTGCAACATCGAATGCCGGCTCGGATTGACCGGAGTTACTGGGGTGACAGATTATCTGGTAGCACGGGTACCCAGCTTGTAGCAGCCCTACGTTTTTTGGGACTTACGGATGCCGGTGGTGTACCAACTGACCGGCTGAGGCAGCTGATTTCGGCTAAGGGTAGCCAGAGAACAGAACTTATCAGGGAAATAGCCTTTGATGCGTTTGATTTTGTACTAAAGGGGTCGTTTGAACTCCAGACTGCCACTTATGCCCAGCTGCAGGAGATTTTTCACGATACATTCCAGTTAACTGGTGATGTCAGCCGCAAGTGCATTAAGTTCTTTGTTGCTCTAGCCAGCGATGCCGAAATACCTCTGTCTCCATTCATAGCCAGGCGGATGAGAGCGGCACACACTAGTGCTGGAACGAAAGCAGTTGCCAAGAGAACAAGTGCCAGGACAAATCGTGGTTCAAAAATTCCACAATACTATGAAGAAATTCCAAAACGAATATCTTGGGACGGGATGTTACTGGCAAAATTCCCTACTTTTGACCCTTCTTGGTCTGATGAAGTCAAGCTGAAGTGGTTCCAAGCCTTTGACGAATTGCTGAAAAGGGGTTCGAGTCAGGCAAGAAATGAGTGAGGCTCCAGTCAAATCTATGGTCGGGGTGCGAGGATTTGAACCTCCGACCACCTGAACCCCATTCAACCGGTAGAAAAGGCGGCGACCGCTTGCCTCCTTTCTGAGTCGTATTTTAGCGACGTGAGCTGAAGAAATCAAGGGCTGTGGTTGACCAAAGCGATGAAAAGTGCAGAAGATCAAATTCTGGCTTTGTGTTACCCTAAATAGGCGGAGATGCTTGGTAGGGACTACTGCCTTAAAAACTCAAACTGCCTTTGAAATAGACAATTGCCATAGCCAGACCGGCAAGAATAGTACCGGTGCCTATTTTGGCTAGGGTTAGGCGAAAGTTGCTTGGTTGTGGTGCCCGCTCAGCCCCACGGCGCGTTATCCAATCCTGGCGATTAAGGGTTAACAGCGCATAAATCTTGATAATTGCCATAGTGAAGTTGGCGAAAACATAAGCCGGCACAAATCTAAGGTTGCGTCGGCGTCTCAGCCAGTTAGGCATAGTTCTCACGCTACGACTGAAAAACCACCAGACAAACAGGATAGCAGCTGGGATCCATAGGTGAAAGACAAGTGAGATGATGAAATAGATCCAGCTCAAGCTTAAAGTAAATGGAGAGAGCAATCTATCAACCAAAACAAAAGCTAGGAACGGGTGTTTCCCAACCCACCCCTCCCGAAGAGCCCGCAGGTCTGCCCGCCAGGTGTTTCTTGACCAGCGGGTTCGCTGTTTGAAAAGCGTAGATAGGTTAACAGCTCCCGGGGTATAAACTCGCGCAGTGTGTTGATAGCGACCTCTCCAGCCAGCTGCCTCAACTAGGTAGGTGAGTCTTTTATCATCACCACCAATGCACTGCTTTCCCCAGAAGGTCTCATTTACCATATCATCAACCACCGGCAAGAGAGCCTTTCGACGATAAAAGGCGGTACGGCCAGAAAAGCAGGTTAAGAAATTGCCAGCAGCATTCAGTGGCATCACTTCATCAAAGAACCTCAGGTCGAGCTGAATATCAAAGATATTCTGGGCTAAGGTCTGCGGCTTAATGATATTCTGGCGGACGGCAGTTCCGCCAACCTTCGGGTCAGCAAAGGGGCGGAGGGCTTCTTCTAGCACTGACTTGCTCCAGATAACATCACTATCAACCAGAGCAATAATCTCCCCCTCGGCTGCCCTAATACCGTCAGCCAGAGCTGGTCTTTTCCCTGGCTTGTCGGTAACAATCAGTTTGGCTTGGTCAAACTGGTGGCTAAACTCCTGAAATTCCTCTATGCATCTTTTATCAGTGTGGTCAATGACAGCGATTATCTCCAAGGGGTTATTGGCTCTCCATGATGCCAAAGCCTGGCGAAACACCTCAGGGTCTTCGTTATACACCGGGGTTACCACGGAAACCGAAGCATGGTATGCTTGCCTACTCGGTTTATAAAACGTGCTTACTAGCTTTCTCACTAACCATGTCCCCCACCTCCAGAAACCGATAATACCGAGGGGTAAATAGAATGTTAGAAGTTGCCGGTAGTCGTCCACAGCTCTTGACCATTTGAGGTTAACTACGGGAGACTTTGCTCACGATTGACTCTAGGCGCCTCTTAACAGCCTCGTTGACCTTAAACACCGCCTGGACAAGCGGTGTTTCTATACCCTGCTCCTTTGCCCAGGAAAGGAAAGCGGCGGAATCTTTAGGTAAACAGCTACCGCCAAACGGACCTAAATCCCTCGTTCCATAGTAAGGATTCCAGCATGCCTCAGCACTCTGCGCCACCACGGGGAAAATCTCTTCGCAGTCCAATCCTAACTGTTGACAAACCAACCTCATCTCATTAAAGAAGGAAATTTTGGTGGCGTTGAAAAGATTATGGACAAACTTCTGTATCTCCGCCTCTTTTACCGGCATCCGGTAGATGGGATAGCTCACCCAGTAGTATACCTCCTGTAATAGGTCTCCGGAGTTTTTATCAAGCTCACCAATGACAATACTCCACGGGTTTAAGAAATCTTCCTCAGCGCAACGCTCGCGAAGGTAGTCGGGGTTTACACAGATTCCAAAGTCACGCCCAGCACTTTTCCCCGAGCATCTTTCTAAGCTTGGTATAATGACTTCCTCCGTTGTCCCGGGGAGAACAGTGCTCCTGACAACGACAAGACAATATTTACTTATTTTGGATAGCCAGCTACCTATGCTGGTAGAAGCAGCTTTAATGAAATCTAGCCCGTTTTCTGCCCAATTCAGAGGGTATGTCGGCACAGATACCATGAGGACATCGGCATCTAGCTTTTGTAGCTCGTAAACCTCAAGGGCTCGGTATCCTTCCCCGCGTAACCGACTGACCACGGTAGGGTCTATATCTATAAAGGTCACATCAAACCCTTTAGTCGTCAGACCCTTACCCGTAGCCTGCCCAACTAATCCCGAACCAACTATGGAAATACTCTTTCCCATCTTTGGCTTTCTATGTGTACACAGTTTAGCACATTATGTGGACTTTTGTCAATTTTTCAAGGTAGAGCAAGGACAAATTTGACAAAAAAGATGACAAATGGTAATATTTTGGCAGAACACTATCGCTAATGTAGTAATCACGGATGTATGTCCCAAGCTCTAAGATAATCTACATGGCTCTTTTTAGGAGGTAGCTAAGATGAGAGTTCAAGTATAAAGGAAACGTGCTCATAACCCGAGAGAATACTAATAGGGGGTGAAATGATGAAAGACAATGTCAAATCAAAAGGGCAGATTTTGAGTGGAGAAGGAGTGGACTATAAGGCCATATTTCAAGCCGTTCCCAGCGCTGTAAGAGTGGTTGACACTGATTTCAACGTAATCATAGCCAACCCCCCAATGGCAGCTCTAAGTGGACAGTCCCTAGAAGCATCTGTGGGAAGGAAGTGCTTCGATACATTCAAAGGAGAACGATGCCATACAAAAGATTGCCCGCTAACTAGAGTACAAAAAACGAAGACCGCTATGAAGGCTGAGGTTGTCAAGGAAAGACAGGATGGGACCAAGCTTATCTGTGTCTGCTTGGCCGCACCCTTGTTCAATAGAGAGGGGATGCTGACTGGTATGGTGGAAAGCTTCGAAGACATCACCAAACAAAGGCAGGCGGAGGCACTACGCGCCACTTCATCGTACACCCGCAGTCTTATTGAGGCAAGCCTTGACCCACTGGTTACTATTGGTGCCGACGGCAAGATTATGGACGTGAATAAAGCCACAGAACTGGTGACCGGCGTTTCCCGTGAGCGTTTGATAGGGACGGACTTCTCCAATTATTTCACTGAACCGGAGAAGGCGAGGGAAGGATATAAGAAGGTGTTCTCGGAGGGGTCTGTCACCGATTATCCCCTCACCATCCGCCACACTTCTGAGCGTACCACAGACGTTTTATATAATGCTGCGGTATATAAAGACGAAGCGGGAAAAGTGCAGGGCGTCTTCGCTGCTGCTCGTGACATCACTGAGCGCAAGAAAACAGAAGAAGCGCTGGCAAAACAAACGGAGATTATCCAACGCCAAGCCCGAGAAATTCTTGAGATTTCCACACCAGTGATGCAGGTCTGGGAGGGAGTGCTTGTTGCCCCTCTCATCGGCACACTGGATAGCCAGCGCACCCAGCAGTTTATGGAACGGTTGCTGGAGCGTATCGTAGAGAGTAATTCGCCGATGGCTCTGGTGGACGTAACCGGCGTGCCGACCATTGATACACAGACGGCTCAGCACCTTATTGACACCATCAGTGCCGTGCGGCTATTAGGCGCCCAGGTGATTTTGACTGGCATACGTCCCGCCATTGCCCAGACTCTTGTCCACCTCGGTGTTGACCTGTCTGGTATTACCACACGCTCATCTCTATCAGGTGGGCTGCTTGTAGCCATGGATAGCCTGGGCTTGCAGGTTGCAACTAGCAAAAGAACTAATGGGAAGGAGGCGTAATGGAGGCTGAGAACATCTCGGTGGTTAAGGTGCGAGATGTATTAATGGTGACCGTGCCTCCCGACCCAGATGACGAAACCATATCGGCACTGCAAGACCAAGTGCTGCAGGCGATGGAGCAATATCAGGTAAAGGGGCTAGTGCTTGATATCTCCACAGTGGAAACGCTTGATTCCTTCTTCGCCCGGACGGTAGTGGAGACTGTCCAGATGGTAGCACTCATGGGTGGGCGCACCGTCGTCGCTGGAATGCGTCCCAGCGTTGCTATCACTGCTACGCAGTTTGGACTTACTCTGGGCAACGCCCTAACCGCATTAGACGTTGACCGTGCGCTCTACATGGTGAGTGATAGACACCAGGAGAAGAGCCATGGTACTAAGCCAAGGGCTTGATAGGGCAATAGCCATTAGGTCGGAGGAGGACATTGTGGCGGCGCGTAAATTAGCCCGTCGTGCCGCAGAAGCGCTGGGGTTTGGCATTACTGATGTTACCCGCATTGTGACCTCTACGTCAGCGTTAGCCCGCAACATTTTTCTCTATGCTGGTTCGGGCATCATGCAATGGCGTAGGCTTGAAGTAGGTACTGGCGGTATAGAGTTAAAGTTTGAGGATAATGGACCGGGCATCGCCGACATTAAGCAAGCCATGGAAGGAGGGCGCTCAACCAGAAGTGGGCTGGGCGGGGGTTTACTTGGCGTCCAACGGCTGATGGATGAAATGGAAATTAACTCCCAGGTTGGCAAAGGCACAATAGTAACCGTAAGAAAATGGCTGACGAGATAAAAGTATGCAGCAACCAGTTCAGCAAAAAACGGAAGCAACACGCTCCGTAGTAATTGAGTCGGAGAGCGATATTGTGACGGCGCGTAAAGCAGTACGCGATGTGGCAGAGGCACTGGGGTTTGGCATTACTGATGTTACCCGCATTGTGACCGCGGCATCAGAACTAGCCCGCAATGTCTTTATTTATGCTGGTTCGGGCATCATGCAGTGGCGTAGGCTTAGCACCAATGGTGCTGTTGGCATTGAATTGAAGTTTGAGGATAACGGACCGGGCATCGCTGACATTGAGCAGGTTATGGAGGGAGGCTACTCCACCAGCGGCGGCTTAGGGCTGGGGCTGCCCGGTGCCAAGCGGCTGGTGGATGAAATGGAAATTAACTCCCAGATTGGCAAAGGCACAATAGTGACAATAAGAAAATGGCTGAAGAGATAAAAGTATGCAGCAACCAGTTCAGCAAAAAACGGAGGTCAAGCACTCTACTGACCTGAGTGCGTTGCGGCAAGCATCAAAGGTGATGGCGGCGGCAATTGGCTTCGGTGAAAGGGAAAGCGAGGAGATTGTACTTGCTGTGAGTGAGCTTGCCTCCAATCTGGTTAGACATGCCGGAGGCGGAACACTCACCCTGACACCGCTCAGCAATAATGGGCGCTGTGGAATACAAATCGAGTCCGTGGATAAGGGACCGGGTATTCCAGACATAGAGCAAGCCATGACTGATGGCTTTTCCACCGTTGGCAGTTTAGGCTATGGCTTAGGCACGGTGAACCGGCTCATGGATGAATTTGATATCCAGTCGCCGCCCGGTGCCGGCACCTACATCGTCTGCCAGCGTTGGGTTCGTGTGAATGAGCCAATTAGCAAGCCCTGCCCATTATCTTTCGGGGCTGCCACCCGCCCCCACCCCCAAATGGGGCTTAACGGTGATGCCCTCGTTATTAAGCAGTGGGAGGAGAGCGCCTTAGTAGGAGTCATTGACGGTCTGGGGCACGGGCAGTGGGCACAACGTGCCGCACAGACGGCACGGAGATATGTGGAGAACCACTTTGAGCGGTCATTGTTGGAGATTTTTCGTGATGTAGAACGCGCTTGCCGGGTGACACGGGGTGTGGTAATGACACTGGCACGGTTTGATTGGGCACAAGAGAGGCTGACCTTCGCCAGTGTTGGCAATATCGAGGTACATGTCTTTAACAGTCCTGAGCCAGTGAAGTTCGTAATTCGCCGCGGTATCATCGGTCTTAATGCACCCAAGCCTGCGGTTACAGAGCATCACTGGGAACCAAGTAATATTATGGTCATACATTCTGACGGGATGAGGGCACGCTGGCAGTGGGAAGATTTTCCGGAACTGGCAAATGAGTCAGCAACTATCATCGCCCAGCGGCTACTACATGTCCTGGCTAAAGATGAAGACGATGCCACGGTAGTGGTGGTGAGAGGTAAGCCAAAATGAACGACAGCAATTTACAACAGCAACTTACCAAAGCACAGGAGACCATTCGTGAGCTACAACAGGAACTAGAGGAGACGAACAAGGGACTGATTGCCCTAAACCTGGAATTGGAACAGCGCAACACCGAACTCGCTGCCGTCAACAAGGAATTAGAAGCCTTCAGCTATTCTGTCTCACATGACCTGCGGGCACCTTTACGCAGCATGGACGGTTTCAGCCAGGCACTGCTGGAAGATTATACCGGCAAGCTAGACAAACAGGGCAAAAACTACCTTCATCGGGTGCGCTCCGCTGCCCAGCGTATGGCAGAGCTCATTGATGACTTGCTAGCTCTGTCCCGCGTAACGCGCCGCGAAATGAAACATGGAACAGTCAACTTAAGTGCTCTCGCCAGGATAGTTGCCGCCGAACTTCAGCAGGGGCAACCAGAACGACAAGTGGAGCTTGTCATCGCTGAGGGGCTGAACGTGAACGGGGATGAAACGCTGCTGCGGCTGGTTTTGGAGAACCTGCTCGGCAATGCCTGGAAATTTACCAGTAAGCAACCAAAAGCTAGGATAGAATTTGGCGTTACTCAATATAATGGCAAAACAGCGTATTACGTACGTGACGATGGCATTGGCTTTGATATGGCTTACGTGGGCAAATTATTTGCTCCCTTCCAACGCTTACACTCGGCGGATGAATTCCCTGGCACCGGCATTGGTCTGGCGACTGCGCAGCGTATTATTAACCGCCATGGCGGCAGAGTTTGGGCTGAAGGTGCTGTTGAAAAGGGGGCAACGTTTTATTTCACCCTTGCCTGAACCCAGATAAAAGGGAGAAAGAGGATGAAAAGTAGAGTTATCCTGCTGGTAGAAGACAACCCGGACGATGTGGAGCTAACACTGCGCTCCCTCAAAAAGCACAACATTTCCAACGAGGTTGTGGTGGCGCATGATGGTGCCGAGGCGCTAGAATATCTTTTCGCTACCGGCGCCTACGCCGACCGCGACCCTAAGATTATGCCCGCGGTCATCTTGCTGGATTTGAAGTTACCTAAAGTGGATGGGCTAGAAGTATTGCGGCGCCTGCGTGCTGGCGAACGGACAAAACTTCTTCCCGTAGTCGTAGTCACCTCGTCCAAGGAGGAGCAAGACCTGATTAACAGCTACAGTCTAGGCGCCAACAGCTACGTCCGTAAACCGGTGGACTTTATCCAATTCAGCGAAGCAGTCAAGCAACTTGGGTTATACTGGCTCCTGTTGAATGAACCACCGCCGGCATGTGAAGGAGAGTAGGGGTGGAAAAACCACTTAAAGTATTAATTGTTGAGGATTCGGAAGACGACACCCTCCTTGTGATACGGGAGCTGAAGCTTGGTGATTATACGCCGACATTTCAGCGAGTAGACACAGCGGCAGCCATGCAAACTGCGCTTAGAAACCAAGAATGGGATGTTATCGTCGCTGATTATAACCTACCGAGCTTCAGTGCCCTTGAAGCATTACGCCTGTTGAAGGATAGCGGGCTTGACCTGCCGTTTATCATCGTTAGCGGCAGCATCACCGATGAGACCGCCGTAGCCGCTATGAAAGCTGGTGCCCATGACTACATTATGAAGGACAACCTCAAGCGGCTTGTCTCTGCCATTGAGCGTGAGTTGCATGAAGCAGAGGTCAGGCGTGAGCGCAAGCACCTCCAGAGAAGAGTGGTTGAATACGAGGAGCTAAACACACTGAAGAGCACTCTTCTTTCCACAGTTTCACATGAGCTACGCACTCCCTTGACCACTATTAAGGGCTACTCTACCATGCTCCTGGACTACGATAGGAGACTGAAGCGCAATGAGAAACAAGAATACCTGAGTGCCATAGACAGGGCTACCGACCGGATGACTGAGCTTGTAGACCATCTACTGGATATGTCCCGTCTGGAGGCTGGTCTTCTCAAGCTTGATAAGACACCGACCAATATTACGGCGTTGCTTCAGACCACTATCGCCGAAGCCAGGCTTAGAACGCTTGGGCATAAGATAGTGTTGAATCTGCCAAAGGCAGTGTTGAAGTTAAACAGCGACGGCAGACGCATTAGGCAGGTAGTAGATAACCTTATTAACAATGCTACCAAGTACTCTAAAGTGGGTAGCATAGTGACAGTAGAGGCTAAAAGTCAAGATTCCGAGCTGGTAATCAGCGTTGCTGACCAAGGAAAAGGTATCCCTCGTGAGAATGTAGAGAAGATATTTGACCGGATGTTTAACCTAGAACACAGGCTGGCGCAGGACCCGGGTGGGCTAGGGCTGGGGCTAGCCCTATGCAAGGCACTGGTAGAGGCACATGGTGGCCGAATTTGGGTGGAGAGCGAGCTGGGAAAGGGGAGCGTTTTTCACTTTGCTCTCCCTCGAGAGGCTATGACGGAAGGAGAGGCTTATGTTGAAAAGGAGTAGCAAAACAACGGTTCTCATCATAGAGGATGAGGATGATATCAGAACTTTCGCCTCTCGGGTGCTTGAGCTTGAGGGTTACCGTGTGCTTCAGGCTGTCGATGGCGATGAAGGCTTGAGGTTAGCCAGACAGGGTGGAATCGGCTTGGTATTGCTGGACTTAAGGCTACCCAAGCGTGATGGCTGGGCAGTACTTAGACAGATGAAAGGTGACCCAGAACTTTCGTCAATTCCGGTAGTCGTGTTCACTGCTTCGGCTGGTGCTTTACAACGAAGCTGGGCACTGGCTGCCGGTGCTGCCGACTATTTGGTCAAGCCACTGAGTGCTGCCAGCCTGAAGAAGTCTATTCCCCACATCCTCCGTCAGAAAAGGAGACATTAGTATGTCATCAAGAAAAACATCGGTGCCAGTGGTTGATGACGAGGAAGTCACCGGCGTGCCGTCAAGAAAAGCATCCGTGCTAGTAGTTGATGACGATGTTCACATATTGCGCATGACGCAGTGTATTCTAGAGCTGGAGGGTTACCGGGTACTCAAGGCTAGCAGCGGGGAAGCAGCCCTACAGGTCTTCAATGACGAAAACCCAGAGCTAATATTGCTGGATATCATGATGCCCGGCATAGATGGATACACTGTGTGTCGGAACATTCGCCAATTTTCGCCAGTACCGATAATCATGGTCACTGCCAAAGGCAGTGACGAAGAGAAAGTTAAGGGGCTGGATGCCGGTGCCGATGACTACATTACTAAACCTTTTTCCTCTAAGGAGCTGGTAGCACGGGTGAGAGCAGTGCTGCGCCGGGCTACGCTCTGGGATGAGTACCCCGAACTTACGGCTCATCCCAATGACTTTATAGTAGATGACCTTATAATAGACTTTGCCCGGCACCGGGTCACCGTGCGCGACCAGGAAGTAAAGCTGACCGCTACTGAGTACAGGCTACTATCTTATTTGGTGCGCAATGCTGGACGAGTGGTTACTCTAGAGCAGATACTCCAGGCAGTCTGGGGAAAGGAGTACGTCAGTGAGCACCATCTCCTCAGAGTCAACATCACCAGACTACAGCAGAAACTGTTAATTATAGGCGGAGCCCAAATAGGAGCCACGCTTCTCGGTCTTGCCCTAAAGGGAGGCGTGCAGGCTCTCTTGAAGTAGCTAACCGTTCTTCCCTCCGGTTATGATTTCTGGCTCCAATAATTCTGCCAAACAACGGTTTGATTCCTTAATACCCTTCTGGTGATATTTCTGGGTGCCGTATCCCAGCTGCTACTTTTGGTTCTTGCTGTAAAGTCAAAAACCTCCCCCATTGCACTTTATGACGGAATGTTAAAACCGCCTAGCATGGAGATGGGGTATCAATAGGTTGAACTTTTGAGATGAAGTTTCATTTGAAGTAGCTGAATTATTTGAGGTAGACCGACCAGTGACCAAGTTGAAATCTACAAGCTTCTTCAGAAGTCCTATGAGCAATCGGGGTGGGGTGAGGTATTTCGTATAGAACCATACACTGTCGACAGAATCGGAAGCTTTGTGAAGCGTCTAGGTCTTCAGCCAGGCGACACGCGTCATCTAGCTGAAGCAATTGCCTTGAATGCATCTTGGTTTCTTACCAACGATAAGGACGTCATCTTAAAATGCAAGAACCAGGATTTGCCTCTTAGAGTCGCTCTTCCATCGGAATGTCTTGAGGATATCTCATTAGGGCTTTTCCTCAAATAGGCTCATTATGCTGAGATCACAAGAACTCAGAATGTTCAGCCGTCCCAACGCAAGCCCGGATTTCTAGGCATAGCGTCCACAGGCGAAGCCTTCGCCAAGTTTGCACCACACGCAGTTGCCCGGCGTTTGTTCGGTGATTATGAGTTGCGATTCGCATTGGCCACAAAGGCGTTCTTCCCCGGGCTTCATCGGCCCGCCGCAGGGAGTGATAGTCATGGGGCAAAGCTGGATGCAGCTACCGCATTGCTTACAGAATTCAGGGCGGATGCCGAAGGGGTAGTCTACATGACGATTTTTCCCCCGCCCGACAAAGCCTTTCGCCTGGGCCTTCCACACCTCGGTGCAAACCCGCACGCAGCGTCCACACAAAACACAGTCCTCGTTCCGAAACGGATACCGTACCTCCTTAACCCCACAACGCAGGGCGATGTCCTGAATGGCGCGGGAGTTGGGGGCCTGGGCTACCAGCAGCTCCGCGAGGTTGTGGCGCAGTTTCCGTATCTTGTCCGTATTAGTCATAATCACCATGCCTTCCTCCACGTTCAAGGTGCAGGAAGTGGTGACATTTGAACGGCCATTGACCACATGTTCGACAATGCACAGCCGGCACACGCCGATGTCGGACAGATAGGGGACGTGACACAGATGGGGAATGCAGATGCCATATTCGATGGCAGTATCGAGGACACTGGTCCCCTTGGTTGCATGAATGATGGCCCCGTCTATGTTAACGTTGACATATTGTAGTATCTTGACACCTCGTTTTCTCAGAAGACTCGAATCGCATCAAACTTGCACTCGCTTCGGCAGATCCCGCATTTATCACAGAGTTGGGTGTCAATCACATGCGCCTGTTTTTTCCTGCCGGTGATAGCCTTGTGCATGCATCCTTGCAGACAGATTCGGCAGCCAGTACACTTGTCCGGATCAATCCAGTATGTAATCAGAGCCTTGCACACCCCAGCTGGACATTTCTTTTCGTTGATGTGCGCCTCGTATTCCAGACGGAAATAACGCAATGTGGAGAATACCGGATTGGGCGCGGTCTTACCCAGCCCGCACAAAGCAGTCTGGGAAACAGTATCAGCCAACTCCTCTAGGAGACCAATCTGCTCCGGTTTCCCACGGCCTTCGGTGATGTCCGTGATTATCTCGAGCATGCGGTCAACCCCCACTCTGCAGGGCAAGCACTTGCCACACGACTCGTCCTGCAGGAAAGTCAGGAAATACTTAGCCACGTCCACCATGCAGGTCTCTTCATCCATCACCACCATACCGCCCGAACCGACCATAGAACCGGCTTCGGAGAGTGCGTCGAAATCGATGGGAAGGTCGAATTTGTCCACCGGCAGACAACCGCCCGATGGCCCGCCAATCTGGACCGCCTTTATCAGCTTGCCATTGACTGCGCCGCCTCCTATGTCAAATACCACTGTGTCGATGGGCGTGCCCATGGCCACTTCAACCAGGCCGGTATTCTTGATGCGGCCGGTAAGAGCAAGAATCTTGGTGCCCTTGCTTCCGCGGCTTCCCTTCGAGGCAAACCATGATGAACCATTCAAGATAATGGATGGGACGTTGGCCCAGGTCTCGACGTTGTTGAGGGTCGTTGGCTTATGATAAAGACCGTCCACCACGGTGTGGACGTCCTTGGGCCTTGGCTCACCAACTTTGCCTTCAAGAGAAGCCATAAGTGCCGTTGATTCGCCACAGACAAAGGCCCCACCGCCTCGGGCGATTTCTATGTCGAAGGAAAAGGGCGAGCCCAGTATGTTATCGCCGAGGAGACCGCACTCATGTGCCTGCTCGACCGCGATTCTGGAATGCTTGACTGCCAGCGGATATTCATTGCGGACGTAAATATATCCCTTCCGAGCACCAATTGCCCAAGCGCCGATCATCATACCTTCTAAAATCAGGTGAGGGTTGCCTTCGAGCACACACCGGTCCATGTAGGCCCCTGGGTCGCCCTCATCCGCGTTACAGATTACGTACTTCTCATCTCCTGGTGCCTCCCGGCATTCGCTCCACTTCCGCCCGGTTGGGAAACCACCACCGCCACGCCCCCGCAGCCCCGAAGACTTGATTTCCTTGATGACCTCCTCCGGCATCATGCCACCAAGCACTTTGGTCAGAGCCGAATACCCGCCGGCCACGATGTAATCCTCAATTGAGCAGGGATCAACCATACAGTTCTGGGAAAGGATTTGCCGGTCCTGTGCCCGGTAAAAGGGAATCTCTGCTTGGGTCTGAAAACTCTTGCCAGAAACGGGGTCTCGGTAAAGCAGCTGCTCGATAACCTCCCCCTTCATCACAGTCTGGTAAACGATTTCGAAAGCATCCTCCGGCGAAACTTGGCAATAAAATATGTTGCCCGGCTCGATGATAATAACAGGGCCTTGCTCGCAAAAGCCGTGGCATCCGGTGACGCACAAGCGCACGCTATTGTCCAGTCCCTGCCTAGATAATTCGTCACCGACCGCGTCAATAACCGCCTGGGATCGAGAGGCCTGGCAACCGGTCCCGCCGCATATCATCACCGTAGTGATAATACTCTGCCGTTGCTCCCGGAGGCGTTCACGCAGATGTTTAAGTTCGCGGGCACTATTAAGCCTAGACATTTTGATTCTCCTCAGTTTTCTGACGTCTCAGGGTCTCGATCAGTTTGCGGAGCTTCCCGGGCGTCATGTGGTGATGATAGGACCTGTTTTCCACAACGATCGGTCCCATTGCACAAGCACCCAGGCAGTTGACGCGCTCGATGGAGAAAAGCCCATCAGGTGTCACCTCACCCGGCTTCACTCCGAGTTGGCCGATAGCTTGGTCAAGGAGAAGGCGGGCACTACGGACATGACAGGCTGTGCCCATGCACACGGTGAGAACATATTTACCAAATGGTTTTAACCGAAAGGCCTTGTAAAAGGAAGCCACCCTGTAGACTTCGATAACCGGCACACCGAGACCTTGGGATACAGCCTGCATGGCCTCTTTGGAAATGTAGCCGTAGTTTTTCTGGATGTCCTGGAGTACTTCGATGAGTTGATTCGGTTGACTGCGGCGTCCTTCCAGAATTTGATCGAGCGTTTGGGGCGGCATGTTAACCTCCTCTAATCGAGAGTCAGCTTGACTACTTTTAAAATACCTGATAAACTCAACGATGTGTATACGGAAAAAATGCACTTATATTGCCTATTAAAAATAGGTAATCAAGCGGAGGAATCTAATGGAAAATAAAAAAACTCCTCTTTCTCCAACCACTGGCCGGCATCTGCCTTTTCCCACGAAAGACTTGGCCCTTTTGTGGCGAATCCCTTTTCTTAGCGAAACCGAAACTGACATGGTCGAGATCGCGTTACGCGAGCGCATCAAGGAATTGAATTGCCTTTATGGGATCTCGCAACTGACCGAGCGTTATCTGCATTCCCTTGACGACCTGCTGCAAGAGCTTGTGAATTTTTTGCCATATTCATGGCAATATCCAGAGGTCACCTGCGCCCGTATCCTCTTTAAGGGGAAAAACTACACGAGCGATAGATTCAAGGTGACCAACTGGCGTCAGTCGGCGCGGATTTACATGTATCATGAGCCGGTAGGTGAGGTCAGTATTTTCTATCTGCGAGAATGCCCGCCGGCTGACGAAGGTCCTTTTCTGAAAGAGGAACGGGCTCTGCTGGACACAGTCGCCGAGCAGATAGGCACCATTGCCACCCGGATATCAGCAGAGATGGAATTGCAGGAGGCCAACCGACAATTGACCCTGGAGCGTCAAGCCTTACAAGAAGCCAATACCGCGCTGCGGATACTCCTGTCCCGGATTGAGCAAGAGAAACAGGAAATCTACCGGGACATTAAAATGAATGTCGAAAAAATCCTTATGCCTATCCTGCACGCCCTGGCCTCGCAGCTACCTCCGACCCAGGTTAAATATGTGGAGATGCTCCAGAATAACCTCGAGGAAATCACTTCGCCATTCATAAGTAAATTATCCCTTTCCTACCATTCGATGACACCGACCGAAATCGCTATCTGCAACATGATCCGGAACGGAATGCGTACCAAAGAAATCGCCGAGATGCGGGGCATATCTGAGGCCACCATCAACCGCCACCGGGAAAAGATCCGACGCAAACTCAAGATCACCAACCAGGATGTTAATCTCGCGACTTTCCTACAATCGAGCATGTGGGAGGGAAAATAGAAGCGGGGATTTCCCATATCAACTTAGGACCGTGGCATGACCCGACCCCACTGGCCTTCATTTTCTGATCCGTTAATTTATCCATTATTCCTGCCTAATACTAGAACTGGGCCAATTTTGGAGATAGGTCATATTCTAGCCTCGCTACACTTTCTAGCGCTATGTTCAGTTCATACCATTGCCTTAGTGTGTCCTCCCGCTGCAGAATAACTGGCGTAAACATAGATGATTAAAAGAAGCTCCACATTGCAAGAGGGAGTGAGGGATAGCACCGGTATAGACTCTCTGAAATATGAGGTTCGCTGTGTAGAATGCTTAACGGCCGAAGGTGAAGCTAACGCCTCCCCTACCTCCTTGCCCTCCTTGTCTAGGTAGGTGAGGAATCAGCCATGAAAGAAAGGCGTCTTCACTCCTCGTCTGCATGAAGATTCTACCCGACCCTGTGTAGGTGCATACCAACCCCTCACCGCTGAAAAGTGTGGACTTCAGCCCGCCTACTCTCCTCACCTTGTAATTAACACTCTCATCAAAGGCTACCATGTGCCCATTATCTATCGTGTATGATTCTCCTGCCGTCAACTTAATTTCGTGGATAGCACCGTAGCTGGACAGGAAAAGGTCACCTGTGCCCTGCACTTTGAGCAGGAATAGACCCTCCTTAGCGAAGAAACCTTTAGCCCCAGCCCATTTCGTGTCTACTGAGATATCCGGCGAGGAAGCTATATATGATGAAGACTGTACAAAAATAGTCTCGCCGTTCAGCCGAAAATGAACAATGTCTCCAGGCAGAGGCGGCGCAAAGGTAATTTCGCCTGGAGCAGTAGCCCTAAATGTATTCATGAAAAAGCTCTCGCCACCCAGAAAGCTACGCTTTAGCCCGGCGAGAAGCCCACCCTTCACGCTGGTTTCTATAGTGATCCCCTCCGACATGGAGACCATTGCCCCAGCTTCGGCAGTAATAGCCTCCCCAGCGTTCAGCTTTACTCTAGCCAAAGAGTACGAAGGTTGATACAATATTTCAGATTCCACCAGCCCTTACCTCCTTAATTTGGTGTCGTTATGTAGATTATAGCACACGTGTTAATTGTCACCAGAAGTAGTACACGTTTGGGCGGGTTGTTTACCCATCTATATACCTTCGGTTGGCTCATTAAGTAATGTAGTCAAGAAACTGAAGCCTCAATGAGGTACTGTCAAAACAGTACTCGGCACTCGATACCCTGTTTTCCAAAGGCAGAGGCGAGTTCCTTACTTTTTCGGGAGAAGAAGCCATCGCTCATGGTGCTCTCCAAATTATGTTTCCTATACACCCAATCGCCATAATGGTAGTTCATCCTATCAATTA
>Ga0315312_1001114_pt1 | contig 22938 bp, 30 predicted proteins | sample TDP7_MG_FD_203629 | JGI IMG/M metagenome (GOLD analysis project Ga0315312, IMG submission 203629) | Freshwater sediment microbial communities from Lake Towuti, South Sulawesi, Indonesia - TDP7 | ecosystem: Environmental > Aquatic > Freshwater > Lake > Sediment | place: Indonesia: South Sulawesi... | reverse complement strand
ATCAAAGCAGTCCTATCATTCCACTCATAGGAATTGGTTGACCAAGGAACCCTTCTTAAAAGAACCCTTAATGGAGCCGATGTATCCAGCACGTCCCGAATATCCGGAGAAATTTTTTCCGGAATTAAAACTCCTCCTCCAACTCCACCAACTTCGCTTTCATCTAGAGCCTTTTTGATGTCGATAGTCATCTCTATATCACCTCCTTTGTTTTAGAATAGATATATTCCAAAGAGAACTAAAGCTGACTAATTGGCAAAATCAAATTTACTTTTGCACCATTTCTTCAATATGCTTTTCCAGCCTCTTCCTTGGGTCCTTTGGCTCTTTTTCTTCTTCTTCCTTAATTTCAAGCCCCTTTCTAATTTCTTCTGGCTCGGGGAGCTTTTTAATTACATCTTTTGTAATTTTTTCAGCCATCTCCTTAACCTTGTCCTCTCCGATTATCTTCTTGGATAATTCCTCAATAGACTTTTTTAGCTCTTCCAAAGCCTTTTTTTCTTCCTTGTAATACTCTTCATATTCCTCTTTGGGCTTTTTCTTCTTTTTTTCCTCTTCTTCATACTCCTCATCGGGCTTCGGATATTTCTTTTTCCTTTCCTTAAGATCCGCTACTTCCTCTGATTTTTCAGGCTTTTTGTAATAAGCCTCTAACCCCTCAACTGCTTTTTCAAGAAGGACAATCGCAGACTTTATCTTCCCCACAATAGAAGATTTTGCCTCTTCTATATCGGAATCCTCGGATTTCTTGGGTTTTTTCTTTTCATCTTCCTCATAATCACATTTGGCATCTTTCTTTTCTTCGATTTCGCTTTCCGATTTTTCTACTTTTTCTATGGTTTCTTCCTTTTTCTCCTCGACCTTCTCCTCAATTTTTTCTTCAACCTTTTCTTCGGTTTTCTCTTCAACTTTTTCCTCAGCCTTTACCTCGGATTCTTCCTCTTTTGGGGCTTCTTTTATCTCCTCAGAAATTTTTTCTTCCTCTTTTGCTTCTTCTTTGATCTCTTCCTGCGTCATTTCTTTTTCACCTCCTTCATTTTTAGTTTCAAAATTTTGTAATGACTTAAAAACATAATCATATACTGGTTGTAAGGCCTCTTCCCTCCAGCTAATAATTTTTGTATCTGGATGTGCGGGTAGTCCTACAAGACTGACTTCAAGAATTTCCATCTTGGTCACTATTTCGACCAATTTGCCTAGTTCTCGGTCAATCTTTTTAATAGATTCGAGTATTTTCGCTCCTATAGACAGAGCATTCAATACCCCTTCCTGAATTTGTTTCCAGACATCCTTTGCCGTTTTGCTAATTAGAATCTTTACCCAAAGACCTTTTTTATCTACCTTGCTATCAAGCACTTTGCCTATTCTTTCAAATCTTTGGTGCTCTAGAAAAACGGTAGAATTCTCTTTGAGGTCATCTTCGGAATCTTTCATCGCCTCTCTTGAAATAATAATCACAGGGTCATTTCGATCCGCTCCTTCCATTGAAGCGTATCCTTCGATCACCCATCTCTTTTCTTCCTCTTCCTTTTCTCCTTTCTCGATGTAATGTCTTTTTATCGCTATAGGAATCTCGCACTCTAAACCGCTATAAGTTCTGATTTCTTCGTCCATTTTTTCACCTCCTTAAATAAAAAAGGCCCAAGTCATAGCATCAATTCCCCATTAGGAATCTTAGATTTTGGGGCTATGATTTTCTTGGGCCTTCTGTCTCTCCCTCCTCAGAAGACCATTAGGGAGAGAAACTTAATTGTCAAAAACTATGTGATTTAAAATCACTATCTACAATTTGTGGATTCTTTGGTTCTCTTCTAATAGCTCGTAATATTGCCGAAGTTACTAATTCCTTTAAATCAGCGCCTGTATATCCATCAGTCTCTTTCGCCAATTTTTTTATATCTATGTTTGATTTATATTCTTTTAAAAATAATTTCAATAAACTATATCTCTGATGCTCATCGGGGATTAGAAATTCAATTGTTCTGTCAATTCTCCCTGGTCTCATCAGGGCATTATCAATAGTCTTAGGATTATTGCTAGTAATTAAAATAATCAAATCATCATTGCTTTTCTGCCCATCAAGCTCCATTAATAAATTTCCTAGAGATTCTGAATTTGATACTTCTCTGTCCCTGCCTACTAAATCAAAATCCTCTAATATCAAAATACTTGGTTTTAAATCTCTTGCAGCATCAAATATTTGCGAAACCACACTGCCTGAAAGAGTGCTGCTTGAGACCCAGATCCGAGTATGGCTTTTAACCTCTTCGCAAAGAATCTTTAAAAACAATGTTTTCCCCGTTCCGGGTTTACCGATAAATAATACACCTCTTGTAGCTGTCTTATTCAGATTCCTCATAATATCAGAATGCTCTATCGGCACCAGAATATTTTCAGATATTTCATCAATCTGTGTCTTTGATAAAATAATATCATCCCAGTTTTTATTAATCGGAGCCAAAAAATCAAAATAAAGATCGCCGTATTGCCTTTTTGCTTCAATAGCTTTGCCCTTATAGAAATTATTCTTTTTTGCCCATATATCAATCTCTTTAAGAAAATCAATCCCGATACTCTTTTTATTTTTTGGCAAATAAACTTCGATACTAAAAGCCATCGGAACAGGCTCAACCCCTATTACCATTGGGCATTCTTGTTTTATGAAATAAAATCCCTCTAATAAATAATTCGCTTCTTGCCCATGTCCTGTTTGGCAATTTGTATATCTAGGGGGTTGTTCTCCTTCTCTGCTAAGATTGGTAATAAAAAAATCTTGGTTTTTGATTATTGATTCAACCGCTAATGAATATAATCCCGCTAGATAACCCGGGACTGTCTTCCCAACAATTGTCTGTTTATTCTTGGGGCAGCCTAAAAATTCATTAATCTTTTCGTCCCTAAAATTTTTAGGCTTGTCCTTTATTAGTCTTTGAATTAATTCATCTATAAAACCAGATCCCGTTTCTTCGCATTCTTTAGACATTTTATTCTCGCCTTTTATTTATCATGTTCTGCTTTCATTTTTCTTTTATTCTGTCTCTAATTCTTTCCATCGCTTCAGGATGTTTTTTCCAATAAGGCTCCTGGTCTTCTGGTTTATAGAGCAGCCATATCCTTTTTGCCTTACCGACTTTTGTCCATTGAGGAGGCGTGGGGACAAACATCAGGCACCAGCGCTCCTTGCCCTCAAAAAGAAATTCTAAAAAATGGTCTTTGTAAGGCAAATAGATTAAATTGCCCCTTTTTAATATTTCTATCCGAGCCCATTTTAAACTTGTAGCCCCAACGCCCCCGGGTTCGCTTATATACGGAAAATTCTTGCTATTAAACCAACCCATGGGAATCAGATTCTTTAATTGGCAAAGGATTCTTTCGCCTCTCTTGGGCTCGGTAAATTTATTTCTTTGCCCCGAACTTCCTGGCGTATCAAGCGTTACTCCCAATCCATAATCTGGAGTACTTTTCCATCTCAAATCTAAATGAACGCTTCTTCCTTCTGAAATCTTTCCTGTCTTTGCCTCTTCTTCGCTCAATCCTCGCCAATGAATATGAACTACATAAGGAACTCCCTTCAAATTTGGGACTAAATATGGATTCCCCTTCCCTCGAGCTGCCCCGCCTTCTTCTCCCGTCAATTTCTTTATCAATTCAATTGATGGCTCTAAAGGAATAATTTCTTCAATCCATTCCTCAAATGTCGGCGAGTCAAACTCCAAGACTTCGCAGGAATTTATACCTGCTTCATAATCAATCCATTCCTGAGTAAACTCGCCACTATTATCAAAGATCTGTAAAAGTTCCCTCCCATATATATAGGAAGTTTTGTCGACGGCCTCTTCTTTTTCTGCTATATCCGATATAGCAATTTCATCTTCGGACTTTTTAAATCCTCTTTTAGCCTCGGCTATCTCTTTAATTTGGTCAAAAGTATAAGGTTCTTTCTTCCCAACCTCACTTCCGCGCCAAACTGGATTATCGTGCGTTATCCTTATTTTCCCATCCTTTTCCGTAATCTTTATTTCCGCTACTGCTACTTCGATAATAGTCCCAAGTTTAATATCCTCTTTGACATTATAAGTAGAACCAACTGAGATATATTTTTTACCTCCAAATTCAATAATATCAGCGAACCTTTCTATGTCTCCGCTTGGTCTAATTGCACAGAGATAATTATAAACACCGGATGTTTTTGTGGCTTTTCTATCATAAACAAGATAATTAATAGTCTTCCAGCTTTTGATCTTTGTCCAGTCGACTGTGCGTCCACCTAGGGAATATCGACTAGTGGATATTTTCACCATCGCCCCTTCCGATCCTTTTATCTTCGCTACTTCAAGCATTGCTTTTTTCAAGTCTTCTCTAGTATGGACTATTTTGGATATTACTCGCTTGATGTGTTTTGTATTTTTAGACAAACCTTTTTTTAAATATTCCTGTCTTTCTTTCCAAGGTAATTCATTCAATGCCCCCTTCTCCCCATACCATAAGCAATCAAAACAATGAACTTCCACGTGGCTATCATCCTGTTCTCCTTTACCAATAGCAAATTTAAGCAGGTCCTTTCTATCAGTCTGTTCGCCATCTTTAATTTCCAATAGTTCACCATCAAGAATTAATTTATCAATTGGCAGAGATTTTAAATCCTTCACTAAATTAGGTAAATTCTCCGACCTATCTTTCTTAGCATCTTCGAAGTAGATAAGAGTTTTATCCCCATCTCGTTGAAGGATTGTGCGAAGACCGTCAAATTTCTGATCTACGGCCAATCCCTCTTTCAATCTCTCCTCTATTGCCCAAAATTTTATTAGCTCGTCTATATCAAAAAACCTTGATGCATATTCGCTTGGCTTCAGGGGTTGGAACGGCTTCATCAATTGCAATTTTGATTGAGATTCTTCTATTATTCTATCTTCCGCATGCGGACCGTCTGTTATATCAATGCCAATTAATGTTTTTTCTTCATCTTTATATCTGTCTTCTTCTATCTCTTTTTTCTCAAAAGGCTCTCTTCTTAAAATATGTGAATAGACCGGATAATATGAAGAATGTGGTCCCTTATCGTCCCGGAACCAATGGAGTTCACCAGTAAATCCTGCCTCTTTCAATACTCTTTCAATTTTTATTTTAGTCCTTTGCTCAATTTCTCCTCTGACTAATAAATCAATATCATTGGGGTCCCTATCGGGTTTATTTGCGGCAGAACCAACAAAACAAATATAATCCTCCGTATCCATTAAATCGCCCTGTGTTTTTTCAAGAGCATCAATAAAATTTTCGCTCAGTCCTTTTTCTATTAGTTCAATCCGAAAGGCTTCTTTTTTTAATTTTTCTTTCTCAAGAGCTTCGGATAATCGATCTAGCTCATCGTGGATATTATGGTTAATTGGAGGCTCTCTTCGTTTAAATTCCTGAATTACAAAAAAGTGAGTGTTTACTAAAGTTTCCCTGCTCAGTTTTTCTTCTTTTTTCTCCGCAAAAAATTTGCCCCAAAGTTGATGTAGACGAGCGTGGAGGAAAATAAGTTCCCTGCGGGAAAGTTTTGATAACTCTTCTGCCGTTATTCCTTTAATCCTAGTTTCCTGAATTTCGTCTGGTATTAGTTCGTAATTTAAAATCCAATCTTCTAAATCTAATCCTTCTTTAATAAATTTTATCTTTGATGCTCTAATAAAGCTCTGAAAGCCCTTAACCTTCTTAAATTTCATTATTTTTTCAAGTCTTTCAAATTTGAAATCATAAGCGTATAATTTTTTATCTTCTGGCCATAATTGCTGTCTTAATTTTTCAGAGATACAATGTTTATCTTCCAGCTTTTTAAATTCCTCTAAATCAATCTCTATGGGCATCTCCAATACAACTACCCCATATGCATACTCTCCAGAGCATAAAAGGAGGGGTTCTTTGATATGTTTAGCAAGTTTGACATTTTTAACAATTAATGTCTTTTTGCCTTCCCATATCATTTTCCCAAAAGGCGGCAATTGATAGAGAGCCCACTCAATTTTTTCTTTTGCAATCTTCTCGGGAATTAATGCTTCTCCGGATTCTTCATCAAGTATTTCTTTTACTTCTAACAACGCCTCTTTGACTTCGGGTCTTTCTTCAGACCCTAGCTCTATTTTTAGCCCATCATATGCTGGAAGAAACTTCATGTCTTTCACCTCTATAAATTTAGACATTTGCAATCCTCTTTAATTCTTCTTCTAATATTTCAAAAGCCCTTTGATATAAGGGCCACCCATGGCCACACTGTGTAAAAATAGTCAATCTATTTTTCAATGAAAGAATCCAGGGAAGATATTTGTCCTTGCCAACAACTAAATGGCCCGCTGATGAATCAAGATCAAATGATTTGGGCACATTCTTTTCCTGTAATGCCCAAATGGCAGCATCAATTATTAGACAATCATTATTTTTATAGTAATGCTCTTTATCTTCTGGAATTTCTGCCACATCTTCTGAATATGTGATTTTAGTCTTTTCAGTCCTAATCTGAAATGCAAATGTAGGAAAGCCCTTTTGTATCGAATGAGGAACTTCAAATCCTCGTATTTTAAACGGAGAGATTTCAAAATCTTTCTCATCTTCTATCACCATTGGTTCGAGATTCTCTAACTTCTTAAATCTTTCTTTTATTCTCCCGATGGCTTTTACAGAAGAGTAAAACTTAATTTTTTTCTCAATCCTTTTATCTAATATAGACATTCCGCCAATCGCGTCTTCGTGTGCGTGAGTTATTAAAACCGCAGTCAATTTATTCGGGTCAAACTTTTCTCTTTCAATTTGCTCTTCGAAGTCTTCGGTACAGTCAATTAACATGTTCGTATTATCTTCAGAAATAATAATTGAACTTTGTGTCCGATTTTCCTTTGATCCCGGCTTCCTTGCAGCGACACAAATGGGATCTGAATGATATTGCCGTGGTATCCTCTCTGATGGACCCGAACCTAAAAAGGCAATTTGCATTTGATTTCCTTAAATTTTATTTATTGTGGCCAAATAAAGTGTCAATAATCCTATGCAGCCGGAAGTTAATAATGTAATCAAAATAGATGTCCAGAGAGGCAATCTTGTCTGAAACATTCTTGTAAGACTATCTAATTTTTGATTTATCCCCGCAAGGTGATTGTCTCTAATTTCAATTATTTCCTTTGATAGACCTTCAAATTTGGTTTCCAATACTGCCATCCTCATTTCAATACCAGTCTTATTATTTTTCTTGTTCATCTTTTTCTTCTTCTCCTCCTGGCATCTGGGCCTGCCCAGCTTCTCCCATGAAGGGTATAATGGGTGTCTTACCCCAAGGAACTGATGTATATCCCCTCTCTCTTCTAATTTCATTAACCGTCTTGATTTGATTTTTAAGTTCCATCTCGCTGATCTTTACTTGGTCTAATTGATCTAAAATATCAACAGGATTAAATGCAAATTTTAATTTAATTCCTGGAAACATTTTTTTCATTATCTTTCTATTTATCCTATCAGCCACAATTCTCTGTAATGGCTTAATACACAATGCTTTATATATAGAAATCTGGGCATCTACTGTAGTTTTCCCCTCTTGCTCTGTTATACCCATGATAATCGGCTGCATCCTATAAGCGCCAAAGATTCTCTGCCTGAGGGCTCTTGCGTATGTTGAAAATTCCATTTCTTCATTTTTCAAGCTGATGGGATTAACCTGGACTCTATTGTCTTTATTTCTAGACCTCGTTATAAGGTTTTTATGAGGATTCCCTTTTAGTTCAGTCTCCATTTTCTCTTTGAACTCTTTTAAATCTTCTTTTGTTACATTCCCTAAATCAATGTGTAATCTAGGAGTTGCATTATTCTGGAAAAATTTTCCATTATAGTCCGAGCAATACATATTAGCTGCGATTGCGCTGTTTACGCCCACTTTAGCGCCGGGAGCCGTCCCATAGAGGCTACTTCCCGGTCCCGTAATTTTAAAATCAATGATTTTCTCCGGAACAAAGTCTACATTTTCTCTACCATGGATCTTCTGTACAAATTTAATAATCTTTCCATGTTCATCGGCTTCTACTTCAACAAACTCAGGATTTAATCTATATAATCTATAAGGAACTTTAATATCCTCTGGTTTCATTTTATTATCCATTAAATTTTCTTCATAATCTACCATATCTTTGCTTATTGTTTTCTTCTCCCAATATTCATTCCCATATACATTCAAATCCAAAAAACAATCGTGTAGAAGATCATTAAGCGTATCTTCCTCATTGACTTCTTCAAAAAATCTTAAAACTATCTCTAAATGCCTTTGATTAATCTCTTCGTTAGGATATGCTTCAAAATGATACCCCGCGGTTGTGCAGGAGAATACTATTGCATCAATTATAGGACCAACCAGATCGTCTTGTTCATAGATCCTTCTTAGGTCTCTGGTAGATATTTTCCTCCTAGCGGCTCTGCCCGTAAGGTCAACCGCTTCTACCATGGGGCCATAGCTTTTAATTACTTTTGTTACTTTCTTCCCATTAACTTTGCCCGTGATTTCTATCTCCACATTTTTTTTCTTTATTTTTGGCATATTTATCCTCCTCACATATCCGCAAAAGCAAATAAGGGGCCATCATCCTCTTCTTTTTCTTCTGGCTCAAGATAATCCGATAATATTAAACACCTGATCATATCCAAGTAATGGTCAACTCCTACATATTTAATATCGCCCTTCTCAGTTACAATTCGTGTAGCTTCGTCCATTTCTCTTTCAATCTCATAATCATCCTCAGGAAGCTCAATTAGCTTTTTATTAAATCTCTCCTGAAGCTGTATTGAAGAAAATTCTTTTGCCGCAAATTTAAAAGTTTTTTGATATTCTCTTTCAGATTTATCTTTAATTGGTCTGCCGTCCTCTCCTATTTCAATAATTGCCTGAAATATTACGGGAATAACCTGATAATTTTTATTCGGGAATTTTATATCATCTTTTAAATCAAGAATTATAGATAATCCTGCTCCCCCAGCATCTCCGGAAATTACTTCAGCATTGAAATATCTGGCTATATAGTCCAATATTTTTGCTTGTTTACTTGGAGCAACTGAGGTCATAATCACTTTCCCTCCAAGCCTAGGAATATTCTGATAATAAAGCCAGATGCCAATTATAGTCGGATCTGGTGAATATCCATAGTCGAATGATATTCTCGCTTTCTCGGGTTTATTCTTGGGTTCAGAAAAAGAGAGTTTCCCAATTAAATCCTCTATCCCCTCCCTTCCTCTCTCGTCATCCAAAGAGGATACTTGATAATCCGACATCTTAATCAAGCACCCTTCCCAATTTATAAATCCTTTTTGAGCAGGAAGGCCGAATTCTCCCTCGACCTGGTTTTTCCATATCTGACTATTCTCTCCCCCATAGATTCTTAAAAGTCTTTCTTTTTCTTTTTCTGTCCAAAATGGATCGTCACTTTTTTTATAGTGGTGATGCGAAAATGAAGGGTCGCTATTAGCCTGAAATAAATATGAACTACGAATCCCATTAGGAACACCAATAACTCTAATCTTACAATTTGGTTTAAAGACGCCCTGAAGTTGTTCTGTTTCTCTTTTTAAATAAAGTTGCGCCTCATCAACAGTTGCATAGTCAACATGTAAACTCAAAACTGATTCTCCCCCTGATGCTCCAGCAATGCGGCCATGGAGAAGGTGCCCATTGGCAAATCTATACATATAAACGGGAGAACTTCTTTTTTGAACTAAACAAGCGTTTAAAAATTCATCTATCTCAATTCTATTGAGAAGCCTGTCCATTAAAGGACTGATATGGGCTTTTCTTGGGGTAGACAGAAGGCTTTCCTTATTTGGATTTAATAAAGCCCTTTGCAAATTTTCAGTGGTTATGGCTTCCGTCTTACCAATACTTCTCCCGGCTCGACAAGAAATATTGTCCGATTTGTCTAAAAGCATATTTTCCTGTGAAGGTTTTGTTATCCAAGGCTCATTCGGGCGAGACCAAAAAACTTCAAAGAAGCTTATGGGGTCCAAAAAACCTTCAATAAATATCTTTTCTTCTTTGGTTAATTGCTCTTCCTGCATTAATCTTTTCCTTTAAAAGGGTTTTCAAATCTTGCATGTTCGGCTTGATTTTTAAATAATATTAAATTTGAATATTTGTTATTAGACGGATTTCTATCTTTATGATGAACCACTTCTTCGTGTTTTAAATATCTGCCAAGATGTTTCTCCATAATAAGTCTATGCTCAAGAATATAACCATCTTTTTCACAATAAGGATGTTGAGGGTTTAAAACTCGAATATATCCATCAGGGCGATGCTTTTTGCCTCCTTCCCAAGTAGGATGAAACTTTCCCGTTTTCTTATAAAAATTATTATTTTCACCTTTATTAGCACAACTAAGAGAACAAAAATTCCCATATCCTTTTCTAATGCCCTCTGTAAAATGTTTTTTTCCGCATGCTTTGCAAATTCGAAGATGTCCATAATATCTGGCAATTTGCCCTTTTCTTTTTCCTCTCTTGCGAATGCGTTCAATATAATATCCCTTATTGCTCTTTTTGACCTTCGATAAATCCTTCATCCCAACCTCCTCCTCCACGATTATTCAAACATCTCAAAAACAATAAATTGAAAGGTCTCGCCAGTGAATTTAGAATCCCCGAAATCTATAAAAGCATTGCCTTTGTATAATCCCTTTTGGTCTAAATCCCCTTCTATTGCAATATAAGAAATTTTCCCATCAACAGGATTTCCCTCTATTGATGTAATCCACTCCACTATACTTTTATCCGGCTTAAGAATCTTAAGTTTATGGTCTATTACATCAGTAAGATCCTCTCCTGCCGAAATAATAAATTTTGTTCCAATGTCTCCCTTGTAGACTTTTGACATATTATCCAATCTCCGATTCGAGCTCGATTAATCTTCCGCTCTTAAAATTTAGTGCCTTGTTTATTTTAGACTCAAATATCAAAATCTTACAGATTTCGCTTGATCTATTAGTGGTTTTTCTTTTTGATTCTAAACCTAAGAATCTGGAAATAATGGAAAATAAATAAATTTTTTCCCGCCAGAGTATAATTAATCTCGTTAATATACTTACAAATGAGGCCAATTTAATTGATAATCTTTTAGATATTTTCTTCCAAACAGAAGGAAGAGAAACTATCGCAGTAGCTAAATTTTTAAACGATATTTTAAATTTATCAATTCCTGCTATAGATGTTATTGCTATTGCTATCATCGATTTTATCTTCTTGATTAAAGAAATAAGAGATATAGCTTTTATCTCCAATACCCTCTCCATCTTTTTAATCAATGAGATGGATGTTTCTTCCAATATTGATAATATTTTTGCCGTCTTTTTAATTAATAAGCTAATGGAAGTGCTTGTCGCCATCAATGTTTCCCAAGTCTTTTTGCTCAAAGAAACAATAGAAATCTCCGCAACTGCCAAAAATACCTGAATCTCTGTAACTAGTTCGGCTAGGAGAGAGATGACCGATGTCTCCGTTATAATTAATGCTTTTCCCGTCTTCTTAACTATTGAAACTAATGAGCTTTCAATCGCTGTTAGTATTTTTGCTATTTTTCCCATTAACGACGAAACTGAAATGCAAACTGCTATTAACATTTTTCCTACTACTCTACTCAACGAGATAATGCCCGCAGATGAAACAGATAGGCTTTTAAAAAAGAAAGCTACTTTAGAAACCAAAGCAGATGATATTTCAGTAATAGATAAGTTCTTGAAAAAACTACATACCCTTAAAAGCGAAGCAATTGAAACCCCATTAGTAGATAAGTTCCTAAAAAAGCTCATTATTTTTGAAAGCAAGGCGGTCGATGCTTCAGTAATAGATAGACTTTTAAAACTTTTTTTAGAAAATAAAGAGCTCGATACTTCAACAATAGATAATCCCCTGAAAAAACTGGATATCTTCGAAAGCAAGATGTTGGATATTTCGGCAATATATAAGCTCCTAAAAAAGCTGCATATTCTGTTTAGAACTATAACCCCCACCTCGGTCACTAATAAATTCTGATAATAAGTCTCATATGCGGCTGTTTGTTGATATTGAATAATACAGGGCAACTCTCTATACCATCTATCTTGACTTCCAAGATTAAAATTATCAGTATCGACAATAATTTTCGATGGTAAATTTCTATACCACCTTTCTAAATCCCCCGTTTTCATTTATGCCTCTATATCATCTATATATATGACCCCTCTTTTTATCCCATTCAGAATTTCTACAACACATCTACAAAATCCAGTATTAGCGGGAGTAACACCAGTTGCAGTATATTGATGATATTGTCCATCATCAGTTAGAGTAACGCTCTGCTGGTCTAATAACTTTGTTTCGTCATCGGTATCATAAATCGTAACTTTAACCGAACCATTAAAACCAGAGCTTATCTTATGCCAGAACTTTAATTGAAAATTTGTTGAAGCAGTAACCGGAACAAGAAATTTCCAGTATAGCGGTACATCCGTAGAAAAAGGTATTAACTTAGCACAAGAACCTGATCCTCCCCTGGCATTGGCCCCTGTTTCTCTAATCAGAATTCCTTCCCCATACCAAGGGCTATCAACATCCTCCAGATCCCCGATTATCGTGCCTTTGAGGTAGTTTGTTTTGTAAAAGACATTTTCTAAATTTTTTATAAACCATATACTTATTGGCCCAATTTGAGGATAAAACCAAGCAAAAGAAATTATTTGCCCTTCATAAAGCACCAAATCCTCTACGAGTTTAGTTGCTCTGGCAAAAGAGAAATGGTTTGCAGAAGCAGTCCCTATCGCCATCGGCACTGTCCCCGAAGCACCATAAACCTGGTCTCCTCTCATACATCTTAAAGATAAACCTCTATAAGCTTTATGGTCTATTAACACAAGAATAGTTCCAACATCCGCCTCTCCAGTTCCCCATTCTTCAGTAATTCCAAGAGTCAAATGTTTAATTGTTGCCTTCTTGGCTAAAGGAACTGTATAACTCCAGAATTCATAATAAGGACTTATTAACCTCTTTTCTTCTATCCATATCCTCGTCCCGTCATTCAATTTGCCGATGATTGTGCCAAGGTAAAATTGTCTTGCAATATTGATATCGTTAAAACTATAAACGTCGGATTGCAAACAAAAAACGGGAATATATTTTATGGCGATAGTTTCTCCCTCATTAAACGGAATACCATTCCCATCAAAATCTGCGTCAATACCTAAATAATTGCCGACGCCTTCCCTATATGGCTGTTTCATTATTCCTCTGCCAGAACCACCATCACCACAATAAATACCGCAATTCGTTCCCAAAAAATGATTCCAAAGAAAATTTTCCAACCCTCTCTTATCATTTCCTGCAATACTGGGGAAAATATAACCAGAACCACCCATACCAGCCGTGTCGACTATTCCTGATTCTCCTGACATAATCAGATTTTTAAGATAAAAAGTCTTGCCAGCAGGAACAGTATAAGAGCAGAGCGTAAAAGTGAAGGGAATTTCCTGTTTAATATCTTCCCATAATCTTGCCATTAAGCCTCATCTCCTATGATTATCCCTCTCCATCTCGTTGATGTCGTTCCCGCAGGGTCGCATTCAACCTGAACTGTTTCAGTCTGGGCAAAAGTAATTCCGCCAGGGATTTCAATGATGAGATACTGGATATTGATGCCAGTAACATCACCAGCCATTACCCTGACTTCAAGCCCTCTTTTGTCTAAGCCAGCAATTTCTGGATAGACATAGCCGAGAGATGCCTCGGCCGTTGACCAGGTCGTCGGCTCTCCACCCATTCCGAGAACTTTCAAGGTCAATGTTTTCCCCGATGGGACGGTGTAAGTTGAAACATCAACACCTGTTCCTGATGCTGTCGTTGTAAGTAAATCTGCCTGAAATATTCTTGCCATTACTTCACCCCCTTACCATTCAAAAAGAAAAATTTGTCAATGGATTTATATTTTATGATTTCCTGCTTTGAATTGAACCTGTCCCTGAAATATCCAAATGCCGCACAGAGTTCGGCAAACATCTCCATATCTATGTTCTTAATCTCAATCACCTGCCTGCCAAAAACTAATCGCAGAACCTTTGTCGCCTCATCATAGCCAACGCTTGCCGTCCCCACATTCTTAATCATTTTTTTCCGACTCCTCTTTTTTCCGACTCCTCTTTAGTTTCTGCAGTAACATCGTAGCAATAAATCTTTATTCCATTTTCTAATTCAATTTTCAGGTCACACCAGGAATCATTGTTTATTATTTCCTCAGGGTCATAGTCTTCTGGTATATCGCCCATAGGTATGTGCGCTAAGTTAACAATCTTCTGGTCCAGCATCTCTTTAATTTTAGGCATCATTTCACCTCCAATACCTTGTTACAAGACCCGCAGAACTTGAATAAGCTCCCATCAACGGGGTCTTTAAGCCACTTGCCAAAGTTCTTTGTTCCGCAATTCTTACATACAAAAAACTCGCCTTCGCCGACTTCTTCCAATTTAATCTGACTTTGCTTTGCCGCTTCTTTCAACACCAGCAGTTTATCCTTGATTTCCTGCATCACTTCCAGAGTCAAATCCCTGTTTGTCAATAGCGGGTCTAACTCTGCATAATTCGGCTCTGCCCCCGCAAATCTATGTTTCCTTGCGTCTATCACTTCGCCTATTTTCATATTCTGCCCTCCTCGCTTATATTTATCTGTCGATAGCTTTGACTGAAACTCTTTATTGCAAATTTGACACGATACTATAATAGGCATAATTTAATTGCCCATTAAGTAATTTCTAACTCAATGGTAAACTCAATTTTATCCCCCTGGCTAAGAGGTATACCCGTAAAATCCCCCGCCACAATCAAAGTCCCGCTGGTAACAGCAGTAAAGTTTCCTGCGTTAGTGATTGTCTTCGCTGCGTCAGCGGTAAGAGTCCCAACCCACCTGATTTTGTCTGCCGCTGGTTGAGTTCTCGTTGCTACTACCCTTGTCTCTGATTCTTCGGTAAATAAAGCATTGGAGGGATTGGTTTTGGTGTGAGTTCCCGCTCCGGATCCCCATCCAATGTAATCACCGGTTGTTTGAATCACTTCATCGAGTTTATCGATAATCCACTCCTCTCCAACCTGCTTAAGCACAGTTGCCATCTCTCTCCTCCTCTTTCAAGAATTCTTACTAACTAAAGACTTTTTTTAATTTTTTTATAATCTTTTCTAAAAAATTTTCTACTTTATAAATAACTCCTAAATTCTCCCATTTCCCTGTTTCAGCCCTGTATACTCTGGCCGAGATCCTTGCTTTCTTAATTTTTGCTTTCGCTTTCAATCCTTTCATATAATCCATCCTTTCCGTATTTATCTCAACTTATAGAGGCAAATATTTCCAGAATACTGAATTTGGATATTTCTCGCGTAGCATTTTGAAAATACCCGCAATTACTCCGGATATCATGGCAATATACCAATAATCTAATTTGGGAAAATTACCAATAACTACAGCAAGAACAGAGACCCCGTAAACAACTAGTCCTGTTCTTAAAGACCTGACAATCGATCGCCAATAGGCGGTCCAGGTTAATTTAGTTTCTGCCAATTTAATCACCTCCTTCTATCGGGGTAGCGCCACTCTCTTCCAATATTGGCGTAGACCCCGTTTCTTCAATTACTTCAATTTTGGTATTTTCAATAATCGGTGTTGAATGTTCATTGTGCAACTCTGCATAATGCAGAGTTGCATAATCTGTATTTTCTCTCTTTAGATAATTCTTTTCTCCACATTTAGAACATATCCAAACAAACCTATCAGGATTTTCCTCCCGATACTTGTTAAATCTTTTTATTAAATCCTGAACTATGTCTAAAGGGCCTCTTTCTTCCTTTTTCTTTTTCCGCTGAAGCCTTAATATTCCCAACCGTTGTTGCAAATTCTGAATCTCTTTTATTGAATCAATATAAAGCCTCGTCTCCCATTCCTTGGGTTTATCATTATTCTCATGTCTACGACATTGAATTTCTAAACTTAAAAGCCTTGAAAGAAGACTAAGATCTGACGATTCAGCCCAATCAAATTCTTTTAGATATTCTCCCTTTCTCCCTTCATAATATTCTTGCTCTGCTTCATTTTTAAGTTTTAGAGGAAATCCATCGGGAGCAGTTACAATGATTGGCGGAACTTCTGCGACTTGTTCTCTCTTTTCTCTCGCCCTTTTTATATTCCCCAGTCTTACCTTCACTAAACAATCCGGACAATACTTAGGAGGATTCCTGACGCTTAATCTTTTCCTTACTTTGGGTTTGCCACATTTCTTGCAGATATACAGCCTTGCTTCAAACTCATCCCTTCTCATTCCCATATACCCTTCCTCCCCTTAAACAAATCCTCCATTTTTCTTGTCTGAAAAATTCCCAAATTTCTTGCCATTGAGCATAAAGCCATGCCAAAACTTTGTAATCAAGATGACTTCTTCTTTTAAGAATCCTTTCTTTGGTTCGCTCAAATTCTTTCCAGAGATTTATGCGTTTAAGATTTTGAGCGCATATTCTCGGATCCTGATGACAGTACCCAATGGAATGTTTAATTAAGGTTCCTCCCGCACATCCACATCGGTAACAAACTATTCTCCTCAATGTTGATTTTAGAGCTGACTTTTTATCATCAGTTTTTTCAAAGACCGATTTAATATTTTTCTTTCTCCGGAATCTTTTCACATAAATCCTTTTCCTTCAAAATACTAAGGTTAAAACTCCGCCGCAGATGGGACAGAAATAATGCCAATTACCATCTGCCCCCATTTCATATTTTGGCTGTAAAAAAATATATGCAGTGCTTGCAGTTAAATTAGGATCGTAACACCATTTACAATTTTGACAAATCAAATATCTTACCAGGATAGAAATATAAGTCATCAGTGGATATCCCTCTCTTCATTCTTGTACCTAAAAATGGTGACAGCCTGTTACCTATTTAATTGTTAATTCTGTTATATTTTTTATGAGTTTTAAAAAATCTGAGCAGACCTTCTCGAATGAGTTTTTAATAACTTCTGCTATATCCAGTATGATAAATTGTCTGCTGAAGTTCGCGATGTCCTATATTCTTCTGCGGATAAGGAGATTCATCGTTTGCAGATTGCGATCAAAATCTCATGCATAATAGGCAAATTCCATGAAAACCCCCTATTGTGGCGCCGGTCTGTGGGTTAAAATAAAGGCAATCTGTATTCTACACACAAAATGAAACTTTCAACCCTCCTTTTATACATACACCCGGCTGGTTATCCTGCCCTCTATATTATCTAGAGCTTATATATATTCTAGGAAGTACCGCTTAAAGTCAAATTATTTGCTAAAATGATAAGTAATTTTAATATAGATTAAGATTATATGGTTCAGAAGCCCCGTTTTAAGTAATTCAAATCTATGTTTTCCCGCGGGCAACATGGCCAACGGGGATTTAAAATTTGTAAAAACCACTTACCAAATTGTTAAGCGATTTCAAACTATATTAAATAAGACATTTTATTTAAGTTCAATTTTAATGATTATTAGATAATGCTTAAAAATACTTATCATTTCGGTAAACGCTTTTGTGTATATCCATAAAGGTTTATAAATGAGGGCAAATTTTAAGCCACATTAGTAAAGGCTTAAAATTAAATTTGCCTGTTTAAGACGAGAGAAGGCGCTGGTGCATTATTCCCCTTAAAAATATTGAGCCAAAAAAACTATAACTGATTAGGCATATGAGCACTTATATCAGACCCCCCACTCCCCCCTAGGACCCCCTACAACACATGAGGAACCCCCCGATCCGTATAAGATCTACTAATTAAGTCCAAGTCAAAGGCCTTAAGCTTATCTTGTACTATATAGCCTCTCTAATACTCTCTCTAGCTTATCTTGATCATGTACCATGTTTAATACTAGTATTCTAGATCATGATCATGTGACCAGTACCAGACTAGAATAACTAGAACTTATCTTGTACTAGAGAGCCTAGAATATGTTCTAGAGCTTATAATATATCTAGATCATGATATTTATAATATAATAACTAGATTATTAATCCAGAGACTTAGAGTACCTAATAGAGCCTAGAGTATATATATTATACTAGAGCCTAGAATATATGATCATGATAATTATAAAAAGTCGTTTTTTGAATTTTTACTAGATACTAACTAAAGAAAACATTAAATTAAATATATATGATTTGAAATTACTTGCTAAAAAAGCAAGTGAATTGAAATAGATGATATTAAATGGTAATAGATAGCTCTAAATGGTAAATAGGAGAAAATGAATTAAATCAAAAGCCTTGCGCATTTTTAGTCAGACGATAAGTTTGAAAATTTGAAAAGTCGAATTTCAGAATTTATCATAATGGATATACTAGATACTTCCAAAAAAATGCCAAAAAAGAGCAAAAAATTTTCTATCCCCCGGTATTCTGATATTTTTATCAATTCGTCGACGATAAAATAGAAAAAGTATAACAGAAGTGACAATTTGCCTGAATTGTCACCGATCCCAAAACTTAAAGTAACTTATCAAATGTAAAAATAAAAAAATGAATGTATTTTTATTTTTTTATTTTTTTGTTTGACTTTGACTTTGACTTGTGGTAAAATAAGGGTGGAAGGATTTGAAAAATGAATATAGACGGGTTGCCTGCTGAACACGATAAACACTGGTAGCAATTAAAAGACCTGAAGCATAGGTAAACGGTGAAAGTGACGGGCAAGCGTTGCAAGTAGCTCCTTACGGCGTGGTAGAATGGTATGCTAGCAGGATTAAAACGATTCAATGGGTTTGTTATTTGAAAATTGAATATATGGATAAATTGCTGACTGACTAACTTGACTACACAAGTCAATAGTGAAGTTAACCTTTGCCTTCTCATAAAAAACGGGAGGTAAAAACGATGACGAAGACAAAACTATTGACAAAGCCAAACCTGCACGGACACCAAGAACAAGGGTGGGTATGGATGCCACACGCTGGCCACTTTGTAGACGGTGCCAGATGTGCTTTTAGGCTAAACACCTATGTGAATGGTTACATAGTCTCCACGATTGGAGAACTCAGTATCGAAGATTATGTAAATAGGAACACTGGGGAAATACTGCCCGACACAACAATAGTAGACATTGGCCTGGGTAGAAAATATGAAACAATGGTATTTTTAGCGAAGCGATCCGAATTTGACTGTTGTCCATACATAAGGGCAAACAACATTGAGATAGATTTTTACGCTTGTAACAGTCCAGGAGAAGCGTACCAGGCGCATTTAGAAATGTGTAAAAAGTGGGCGGATAGGTAGCACAAAAAAACTGAAGAGGGCAAAGGTGCTATTGACTTATGTAGTCAAGTTAGCTGTTTAGCAATTACATACATAATGTTAGGCTTAGCTAACATTGTTAGGCATCCCCAGGCCTTGCCTGCCCTGGTACTGCTACATAGTGGTATAGTCTTATACCCATTTAGGCACGATTGCAATCTATAATTTGAGTTGCAATCCAAAAATCTAAAAACTGGAGGGTAAAGACTATGTCAATGATTCTACAAAAAGTAAATCAGGCAAAGACGAAGAAGAAGAACGGAGAAGTTGCAAGCGTCGGTTACTATGTGACGTTTTTTCGTGTTCCTGCGACTGCTTGTAAAAATCCGGATGAGTTCAGACAGGTACAGCGAGAAGCACCAGATCTCAAACAGAAAATCAATGATTATTTGATCGCGAAATTGGGATCTTGTGATGGGAAGGTTATACTACAAAAAGCGGTTGAATTTTCTCAGCAGAAGCAACAGCAGAAGCAACAGCAACAGTAAAAACAACAATAGGGAGATGGTATAACCTAAAGTAAGTAGCAGTAACAAAAAAATGGGTTAGACTGTACCACTATCTAGCAGTATTAGGGAACAGGCTAAGGAGAAAAATAGGAAAGGAGATGGTGGAGATGGATAGCATCATCCTGCGGCTGATAAACCGGCCCAAGCGCCAATCTGCATCGTCTCTGCGCCTCGCATCCATATCTGCGACCATTGACCAAATCTCAATCTATGACCTGCCAATCTGCTATCCGAAATTCACTCCTAACGAATCTACAAAAAGCGCTCTCTTGCGTTGCAAATGCGGGGCAGAGGTTAAGTATCTCTATTCAGCAATCAGTAGAGATGATAGATTGTGCTTGAGGTGTTTTGATGAGAAGTATTATCCGAAGAAGCCAAGAGGAGAAACCTATCTTGAGATTTTTCGGAGGATAATCAAGAAGTAAAAAATAAAAATGGGAGGTGGGAGGAAAATGAGACACGGCAGAGCCTTTCTAACGTGGCCGACTGCCGATCTGAGGAGAAAACTCAAATTTTTAACTATCAACCAGATAAGGGCAGAACGGCACAACAGACGGAGAAGGTTAGATGACCTTCAACAGCAAGAAGCAAGAATCAGGGAGATATTACAAGAACGGGAGAATCAGGAGTAATCAAAAAACGGGAGAGGGTATATTAATGTAAAACATTACCCTAGATAATAATCGGTAATGTATATATCCTCTCTTCGTTTTTATATTTAGATATCTGGGGAAATCTGAAGAACTCTAATCCGTGAATAGGCAAAAAACAGCGTATATATGACCTCATGGGAGATGGCAGAGGTTTTTCATCCTGTTTTTTCCTCTGCCATCTGAATCTAAAACAGAGGTGATTGAGGATGTTAATCAGGATATTTACTATCTGGAAATATGCTTTATATCTGGTTTTGAATGATCGGAGAAAATGGAGTATCCATCTTTGGTTGATAAAAAGAGGGAAAACGAAGAATATCAAGATAACTCTGCAATTACCAGTAGTAATATGGAGATAAATTGGTGTTTGGCAATTAAATTAAAATCTAAAAACAGGAGGTGAAACAGGATGAGAGATGTTAAAATCTACAGGTCAATCGTGGAGATTAAGGGAATCTATAGCGATGTTCAGAATTTAATAGATTATCTGCGCGAGAAAAATAATTCAGGGGTTGAGATTATTGCGCCAGATCCTGAATTTTATGGTTTGGCACAGCGGTTTGAGGCAGAAGATTTTTCAAAAACAGGGAGGTGAAAATTATGAATCTCAATCTAATCTTCTCAATCTGGGCTAGCATTTGTTTAGTGATTATCGGAGTTATATCTTTGGTATCAATGATTAAAATCAGAATCAAGAACAACGGATGTAAACATTGCGGGAGAAAATTAACTATTAATAACTCTGCTAATAGCACAGGTTTCGCGGGCTATTGTAGAGATTGTGAGGAGATAATTTTAGAAGAGGAATGGTATTATTCTAATCTGGAAAATTGGTAAAAACCTGGGAGGCAGAATTTATGAGATTAAGTAAAAAAGAGAAGGAAATATATAATAAATTCGTCTCTTTTCTTCATCAATCTGGTATGTGTTCTGGTTGCGATTTAGATCCCTGTCCTTATTCTAATCCTCATAAAGATTCTATCTCGCTATTTAAATGCGCCTGGGATTCTGATGGAGAATCCTGGGTGAGTTTTGCAGAGGAACAGGGCGGGATATCTGCCGGAAGGGCAATTAAAATAGCAGAGAAATTATTAAGAAAATAGAAAATATGGGGCGGAATGTAGGGACGAACTGTTATAGCTAAGACAGTTAAAGGACAGAATAAAAAGGTTATGCCCTCTCTGTCTCCGCCCTATTTAATACCATCTAAGAAAAAGCAAGGCAGGAGGTGATATGAGATGAAAATCAAAATCACAGTAGTCTACCCGGTTACTTTTGAGACCGAGATTAAAGAAGAGGAGTTAAAGGATATTCCATCATTGAGAGAAAGGATTAAAAATGAAGCCGATGAGATCTATGAGGCGAGCTCTATTCAGAGCCTCGTTCATGACTGCGATGAGATTCCAGAGTTAGTTGAGTAAAAAAATGGAGGAGACGATGAAAAATCTCTTAAAACTAAAACCGAAGAATTCTTGTAAATCTATTGTTGGGAACTTCATTATCTGCAAACTCTGTGGTAATCCGGGAGGTACGCTAAAGAAAGACGGAGAAGGGTTATATTATCACATACCGGATTGCCCTAAGCCGAAGGAGATAACGGACGATGGAGAATCTGCAAAAAATCTATGAGGACGCTTATAAAAAAGAGTGGGAACGCAGGAAGGGAACATCACCGATAAGAGTAGTGGATAATTCTACCGGGCAGGTTTATGAGAATGAAGGAAATTTCTTTTTGTGTGGATTTACATCATTGAGATTCTGGTGTAAAGGGAAAAATAGAGAGTTAAAAAGAGTATTGGCAATGCAAGGATTAAAAACCAAGCCTGCTTATGGTGGAGGATTGAGATTGTATATGAACGAAATAGGCCACAAAGGAAATGGTGATTTTGAGATACAGAAGCATGCCTATTCTCAGGTGTCTAATTATCTGAACGGTTTGGGTTACATGGTTTATATCGACTCAATGCTAGATTGAGCAAAGCATCACAATCAAAAGAGGAGATTTAAATGAAAGAACAAAAATTAAAGCGCTACAAGGTAACAGTTAAAGAAATATATTCTTATGAAATAGAGATAGATGCAAGAAGCCCAGAAGAGGCAAAGCTAAAAGTAGAAGGGGGATTTGGGGATCAAGTAAGCCCTTCTAAGCCCGAATCTGTCTTGGGAAGAAATTTATGGGATGTAGAAGAGGTTAAAAATAAAACAAGGAGATAAAAAATGTATATGATTTTATATTGGGTCAAGGGAAGTGATTATATAACTTGCATACAGAATGAGGATGGAAGTATCAAATTATTTGAAAAATTAGAAGAAGCCGATAAATGGGCTAATGAACAAAAATGCAATGCTTATCTGCGAGTTATTTCTATTGAGGGTATCGGAGAATAATTTTTTTAAAAAAGGGAGGCGAGAATGAGAATTACCCTGGCATTAGATATGGATTTAGAGAATTTAACAG
>Ga0315312_1001113_pt1 | contig 22943 bp, 15 predicted proteins | sample TDP7_MG_FD_203629 | JGI IMG/M metagenome (GOLD analysis project Ga0315312, IMG submission 203629) | Freshwater sediment microbial communities from Lake Towuti, South Sulawesi, Indonesia - TDP7 | ecosystem: Environmental > Aquatic > Freshwater > Lake > Sediment | place: Indonesia: South Sulawesi... | reverse complement strand
ACAGGCGAGCTTAACGCTTGGTACTCCGGCTTTAGATCTCCATCACCAACTATGAGGAGTCGAGTTTCTTTCATTTGATCTTGGATCCCAGAGAAGGCTTTGATCAATATGTCTAAGCCTTTATAGCGGTGCCATCTCGTTAAGGCGCCTACGAAGAGTATGACCTTCGATTCTTCAAGATTGTATCTGGCTCTGACTTGGCTTCCATCTCTCTTTGGGTTGAATCTCTCGTTGTCGACGCCATTCGGTATTATGACTACTTTCTTGCGGTATTTCTGGAGGGTCTTCGATGTTTCTGCGTAGGATTCTGATGTTGAGATTATTCTTTTGAAATTGCGCAGATAGACTGGTGCTATGAGGTTGTCGTGGATGTAGGCTATGACGCTTGCTGTTAAGGTGATTGGCGGTAGGTCATTGTGCCAAGTTAGGACTGATGGTATATCGCGAAGTAGTGAAGTGATTGAGGCTATTGAAGCGTTGTAGGGATTTGGGAAGTTGGCGTGCAGGATGTCGGCGTCTATTCTAGCTAGCTCGTAAGGGAGTTCTGGGACGATTGGAACGCCGTATATTCGACCATGAGATCGCAGTCTCAGGATCTCCAGCCCTTTTGTAGCATATTTACCAGGTGGTTCAGGATCGTTGGCGCATAAGACGCTCACATCATGGCCTAGAAGGATCAAATTTCGAGCTAGATTGTAGTTGTAACTCTCGGCTCCTCCTCGCCATGGAGGGAAGAATGTGTTCACTATGCAGATATTCAAATGGGATCCTGCCCGTGTTCTGCGGATTTATCGGTGGCAACCAGTTACCTAAGATATTTGTATCGGATCTAAAATAGCCTTGGATTTTCATTATTTCCAATCTGTTCAGTACTTCACGTTGAGGAACGGCTGTGCATCGCATAGCAACATGAATTCAAATTTACTTATAGAAGGATTGCCTACTTCTCTATGTAGACGAATTGAACATCTCCGCGGATCGACATGTTCAGGGCGGTATGAACTGGAATGAAAGTAAGCGTAGTGGTAGGCACTAGAGGAGAGCTTGTTGGAATGGCTCCGGTAATCGATGAGATTCTTCGGCGCCATCTCCAACTCATATTTGTTCACACGGGCCAACACTACAACCGGCGGTTGCGCGGCGATCTATTGAGAGATTTGGAATTGCCTGTTCCGAATTATCAACTGACTTGCATGAAAGGCGGGTATGCACAACAGATTGGCGATTTGCTCAAAGGCATAGAACGTGTCCTAACGTTGGAGAGACCGGATGTCGTGCTTGTACAGGGAAACAATAACACGACGGTTGCTGCTTCACTCGCAAGTTTTGGTCTTGGGATTCCGATTGGGCATGTCGAGTCTGGGATTAGACACGAGTACTTGCTGGGGGATACCAATAGACGAATTGTCGAGCGAATCGCTACGTATCGTTTCGCTCCCTTCCGAGAGGCTACCAGTAATCTGAGAGCAGATGGAATCCCAAGCGCAACCACTTATCTTGTTGGCGATACGTATCTGGACGCGTTCTACGTATATCTCAAGAAGATCCAGAGATCAAGCATCGCCAAGAGAATTGGAGTTGACACTCGAAACCTCATTCTGGTTTCTGTGCATACAGGCTTCAACAGACGTGAGGAAGTTCTACGGATGCTTTTGCGCCAATTTGGGAAAATGAGAAAGTATTCTTTCGTTTGGGTTCTTCACCCTGGGATTGAAAAGAGATTGAAACGTTTACATCGAGGCCAGAAAGCATCAGAAAACATCCTTCTTTGTCAACCTCTGGTTTACACTGATTTTCAGAAGATTCTTTCTTGCGCTATGATGGTGATGACAGATTCAGGTGTTACTCAGGAGGAGTCCTACTTGTCAGGTAAGCCCTGTGCTGTTTTGGTTAATCAGGAGATCGCGAGAAGCCCCTACCCTATGCTTGTCAAAGCGGGCTGGATAGAGGAAGTCAAGGACATCAGAAATCTAGCTGCAGCCGTCGAGAGTCTTATGAGGAGGCGGCTTACGAAGGTAGATCGCTCGATCTTCGGTAATGGCAAAGCTTCAGAGAGGATTCTGGATACAACAGTCCACGCATAGTTCTCGACTCATCTTCTCCTGCCGCAGACGTAGATCTCTTTTGATGGGTAATAGGACTCCACAAGTTCCCTTATCGCCTGAAAATTTCTGTCTATAGCATCGATTTCTCTCATGAACTGTCTGCTGATCGTGGATATCAACATCATTGCGATTCTCCGTTTCAATCTCGCCAATGGACTAAGGTGTTTTTCGTCTCTTATCTCCCTGAGGTGTTCTGAGACTTCCTGCTCAAGACGCGTGAGACGTGAGCTGAGAGTTGGGGAAGCCCTATTTTTCGGGTTCTCACCCGACTCGCATATCTCGAAGCCCGCTAAATCTAGTAGGAATTCTAGCAGTTCCCGATTGTACATCCTTATGTGCGTCGGTTCTCTCCAAAAATCCTGTAGTTGAACTTCGAGTGATGAAGGATTCGGACACACTAATACTAGTGAACCGTCTTTCTTCATCACCTCACTGCAGAGTGAGAGGAGTTCGAGGGCTCGATCGAAACTTAGATGCTCTATCAAGTGAGCGCAGAAGATGCCGTCAAACTTTGACTTCGTTGTCTTCAAGTATTCGAAGACGTCTGCCTGAATGACTGGTAGACCCTTGCCCTTCACATCCTTAACCATCTCCTCGTCGCTATCTACTCCTTGAACCATCTTCCCTTCTTCAGCTAGAAGCTTTAGGAATTCACCTCGTCCACATCCGAGGTCAAGGACAGTCTGTGAGTCTTTGAAGAATTTCAGATAGAATGATTGAATGGCGCTTATTGCTTCGGGGTCGAATCGCATGTATCTGTAGTATGAGTGTTCTAGGCTGTTCAACCCTTAGCCCTTAAGAACGTCTGTAGTCTTAGATTAGATATGTCTTTCAGTGAGAGCTGCATCTTGCTTGCGATCGAGTCCGTTTACGGAGTTCTAGCTCTAGCTCCATTGTATTCCCAATGTTTCCTCGAAGCTGCTCCAGCCGACTATCCTTTGGCTTACCATTATTAGGACATCGCTGTCGATAATGACCGGTCCATTGCAAACGCCTACGTATGACTTGTAGTCCGTTCCTCCCGCGGGAATGTTGTAGGGACCGTAGGATGTTCCGGCTATTGTTACTGTCACATGGGCGTCTGATGTTCCCAGGTTGAGGAAGTGTATATTGTCGATTTGCGTGTTCATCTTGTCGTACCAGTTGAAGTACCATTTGGTGCTCAACAACTGGGTTGGGACGCTGAACTCCTCCTTGAAACCGTTCCAGCCGACTATGCGTTGCGTTACGCGTATAGGCTGATCGCTCAGGATGCGTAGAGGCCCTCCGATCACGCCTGGAAAGTTCTTGTACGTCTGTCCTCCAGCTGGAAGGATGAAGCTGGCTCTTTGGATTCCAGCAACATACACCTGTATGCTCGCATCTGCACTTCCGAGATTGATGAGATGGATATTGTCGATTTGAACGTCGGGAGACTTGAGATCGTACCATGTGAACCAATGTTCCTTGAAGACATACCAGGTTGGCAAGCCTGCTACTTCGTCGAAGTCGCTCCACCCTACGACCCGCTGTGTGGAGAAGATCGGTATGTCGCTCACGATTCGAACGGGTCCGCCGATCTCTCCCGGAAAGGTGAGATAGGTTGTACCTCTCGGCGATATCCTGATTGTGCGTTTTAACTCGCTACCTATGTATACGCCAATGTTCGCTGCAGAAGTTGCGCTTGGATTGAGGATGTGTACTGCGTCCCAAGACGCGTAACGCATATCATACCATGTGTAGTAGATCTCTGTAGTAGCTACGTCCGCGGGGAGACCTGGAACTTCCTTGAAACTATTCCAGCCGACCACGCGTTGCGTCACCCATATCAGCTGGTCGCTGATAATTTGAACAGGTCCATTGCAAACTCCAGGGTAGCTCTTATAGGTTGAATTCCCCGCATCGAGCTGGAATGAGTCGACTTGGCTGCCGGCTATCTTCACAGTTATTGTTGCGGTTGATGTGCTGGGATTCACGAAGTGTATGTTGTCTATTTGAGCGTTGACTTTGTCGTACCATGTGAACCAGAACTCTTTATGCGGGTGGAAGGATTGCCTCGCCGAGGCCAACACGGTTACATAGATCTTTCTTACGTGAAACTGATTTCCACTCGTTCCGTTTACGACTATGATATAGGTTCCCGTTGTCACCGAGATGTCGACGGAGATGGTGAGCGATATAGTGCTTGGCGGAGTGACGAGTGGGGGGTCAGGATCGGCAACTATGGTTAATCCAGATGGAACTGTAACGATCTCTAAGGTGACCGGAGAACTGAAGCCATTGTATGAATTTACTGTGATTGTCGAGATTCCCGACCCTCCTGCATAGACTACAAGTGAGCTTGGAGACGGGCGGGATAGAGTGAAGACTGGGTCCGTCGTCCTTGCGGTTCCCGTATCGTCTAGATTGATTATGTATTCGGGCCAGTAAAGCCAGTGGCCGAAGTTTTCAGTGACGCTCTTAGTACTCAGATATTGGAAGGCGTCGCTTCGCAAAGTGTCATATATGATCCACAAAGGTTTGGTGACGCCGTAATTGATTCTCTCGTTCGATATGAGATCGAGAGTTGTTGAGTATCCTGACCCGTAGGGGTCGATGCCGACGAGTTCAAGTACGAATCCGTCGGCGAAGTCCTGCCAGCGATCGATGGAGGATGCGAATTTGTCTCGGTCTGACTGGGTGAAGATGTTGTTATTGCTGACCATCAGGATCGCGTTTGGATTTGCGCTCTTCACTCTTTCGTAGACTTTCTTGCAGACATCGTAGGTTGATCGGTAGCGGAATTCCTGCCATGAAAGGGCGGGATAGAGGTTACGCCAAGCGTTGTTTGCGGTGGGGCTCTGGTCCGCGTTGGGTCTTAGGATCAGTGAGTCTAGGAAGATCCCGTCTACGCCTGTTCCTAAGAGTAGGGTGTCTATCTTCGGAAGTAGCACGGAGTCGATGTATCCTCCGTATGGTGCTATCGAGTAGAAGCCGTAGCCGTACTTGGTGCGCGTATAGGAGGGTTCGAGATAGCTTGTGCCGTCGTGTTGCAGCCATTCATCGGGTGGCGGAGAACCCAGATATGTGAAAGACTCGGACTCTTGGAGTGCTGTAACATAGAACAGTATACCCATCCCTAAATTGTGAACAGTTGAGACTAATTGTGGACTGTAGCCGCAGTATGAGACAACCCATCTTACGCCTTGTCTATGGTAGGCTTGAAGTTTGTCTTTGTCGAACCCGAAGAGGGATGCTATCAACACCCCTGTCAAAGGTGTGTTCGCCCTAGAACTGCTCGCAGAGATCGAGAGAACGAAACCCGTTGCCAATACTTGTGTGACGATGAGCATGAGGGCCTTCAGGGCTCTCTCGTTCAAGGTCGTCACAACTTTGAACCTTCAATCTTTGATAGTGCCCGCCGCGTGTATAAAAAGGTGAATGTAATTGAACTTTACAAAATTTAAAATGTCGAGACAGGATTCTACGAGCTGAACTGCAAGAGCCCAGCGTAGTGGAAGGTCAGTACTAGGCTCATGATGCAGGCGAGGATTTCGAATGCCCAGAGGAGCTTGACGAGCTCCGGCTCCTTCATCCTCTTAATGGACAGGATCAAGTCGGCTAAAGTTACCCTTTGGTTCATGGATGGAGATGGGCCTAATGTTCCGTCGCTCTGAACTGTTGTGGGGGAGAATTCTGAACTTGACGTTAGTCTTTTCGATGTTGAGATTATCAAGATGTAGTTGATTAGATGCGGCGTGAAGGTCAGTACGCCTATCCATTCCATTCTTCCAATGATCACTGCGGACGCTATGATCGCCCCTATGGTCAGGGTCCCTGTGTCGCCTGGGAATACTTTCGCAGGGTAACGATTGTAGCGGAGGAATGCTAGGCTTGCACCCATCAGGGCGGCTGTCATTATCGCGGTCTCGCTTACGTTTAGTATAATGGCTTCCATGGTTAAGAAGAGGCTTATGATCACAGCTGTTCCTGCTTCGAGTCCGTTGAATCCAGCGAGGCTGTTGAATCCGTTGGCTGCTAAGGTTACACCGAGCGGAACTACGAGGTACCAGTATAGGAGACCAACGTCGACAAAACCTATGAAGGGCAGGAATATCGTTGAGTATCCGACTCGGATTATGACGAGTGGCATAGCAGCCAACGCTGCTAGCAGTGGCTTCCAGTTTTGAGTCAATCGAGTTAAATCGTCTATGATTCCTATGAACGCCATGAGGAAGATTGTTACTACTGCTGCCAAGATGTAGAGTATTCTAGGGTGAGAGACCAGAAGTAGCAAGGATATCAGTCCTATCAAAAATCCGACGATTATAGCTATGCCGCCCATCTCTGGAATTTCTGGTCTGGATGGTTTGTGGACATCTATGCCTGTAAGCTTCACCTCTTTGAATCGTTCGATGAGGGGTTTCGTGCATAGAAGCGTTGTTATGAAAGATATCGCGGCAGCCGTCAAAGAGAGTCCTATGAGAAAGAGGTCCAATCGTCAACCCATCTCTAGATTTTTCCCGTCATGATATATAGAGGCTTCCTATTATCACTATGTGATCTTCAAGATGCCTATAGCAGTCGCATACTCAACGGATGCATCGATCGAGCAGATCTTGAGGAAGGGGAGCTTCGATCAGATCAAGCTGGACGTTGAATCGTACACCTCTTTTGAACCTGTTCTTCTCATTACTCAAGATACCCGCGACTTCTCAAAATTCTTTGATGGAGTCAGACACGTTCCATGCGGCATATGGACCTCAGGTCCCTTGAGATGGCTATTGTACTTCGTAAAGGGGTTCCTTGCGTTGTCTCTGCTCGGCAGGAATATTCGTGTGGTGAGAGGCTATGGGGTTGGTTGCCCTCACGCAGCAGTCTTCTCCAGAATCTTCAGAGTTCCGCTGGTCGTCTCGTACGAGTATGACTGGTCTGAGGAGATGCTCATGGTTGGGAGGAGGACTGCTGGAGCGTTCGCGAAAATCGTTGAAGGCATTGTCTTAAGAATCTCAACCGTCACGGTTGTGCCGTCTGAGACGCTTGAGAGGAAGGCGAAGCGAAAAGGAGCGAAGTCTACTGTCATAATCTCGAACGGCGTTGATCTTTCTTCAGTCCCTCTTATGAGTGGTGATGAGAAGCGTAGGCTTTCTGAGGATTTAGGGATATACGGGAGGAATGTCGTCTTGTATGTTGGTAGACTCTACCCAATAAAACGGGTCGGTGATCTTGTTGAGGCGGTTCATATCCTCAAGACTAGAGGTGGAAACGCTGTCCTGCTGATCGTTGGAGATGGCGTGGAAAGAGATCGCCTAGAGAGAGTTGTCGCCGAGGAGGGGTTGACAAATGACGTTATCTTTACTGGCTTTGTGTCCCGTGACCAAGTCTTGAAGCTTATGCAGATAGCGGATGTGTTTGTTCTGCCTTCCTTGATGGAGGGCAACCCGAGGGTCTTGATGGAAGCGATGGTCTGTGGAACTCCGATCGTGGGGACGAATGTTTGTGGGATAAGAGATATGATCGAGAACGGTCGCAACGGATTACTCGTTGAGGCTTGTTCTCCAACTGCTTTGGCAAAAGCTCTCGAGTCTATCATTGTAAGAAAGGATCTAGCTGAGACTCTGGCTGGAAATGCTTACAAAGATGCGGTTAAGTTTTATGACTGGAAAGTAGTTAGAGATGGAAACCTGAATCTTATTAGAAGTGTCGCTTCCAAAGCTCCTTTAGGTTCTGCAGGGATGCGATAGATGGATCCAGCTGTTACAGCGGTTGTTCCAACATTCAACTCGGCGAGGACGATCGGTAGATTGCTTGACTCCTTGATGAAGCAGGACTATAAGGATTTTGAAACGATCATTGTAGACGGTGGCTCAACGGATCAGACGATTGAGATAGCTTCTCGCTATCCTGTTGAAATTGTCTCTGTCGCGAGAAGAGGTGTTGGAGCTGCTCGAAGAAGAGGTGTGGAGGCTGCGAAAGGAAGGCTTGTTGCTTTCATAGATTCTGACTGTGTAGCTCCTGCGAACTGGCTCTCTGGATTGTTATCCGCAATTTCCTCAAGCGAGGATGTGGTTTCTGTCGGTGGTAGAGCTATCCCGCTTCAGCGCAGCCTTGTCTCCATAAGCTTGGAGTATAGAATGTTCGGTTTCGAGAAGTCCGGTTCTAGAAGGGAAGTTGAGAGCGTAGCGACTATGAATGCTCTCTATCGGAGAGCGGAGCTTGTATCAACTGGGAACTTTGATCCGAGTTTTGAGTTGGCTGAGGATCCTGAGCTGAATGCTCGTTTAAGGCGTAGAGGGTTAAAGATACTTTATGACCCCTCAGTATTTGTATATCACGATCATCCGGAAAGTATGAAAGATCTCCTTTCCAAATGGTATGTCTACGGGAAATGGTTTGCTAAGCTAAACTCGAAGAACATAACGGATTTCTTCACGAAGGTTCTTCCTCGGCTGGCATATTGGCTGGCGATCGCTCTATCCATACCATTGTTTCGAGGCTTTCCTTTTGTGCCTTTGCTGATCTTTTCTTCTCCTTGCATCATCTATTTGAGGGCTGCGATTACAGGCTTTACAGAAACGAAGGATCGGCGTCTGCTCTTGGCGTTGCCTCTGGTTCATCTCTTGAAGTTGCAGGCTCACATCTTAGGCATGGTGAGCTTCTTCATTTAGGAAGGAAATTCGGTTCGCTCTTTGGATTTCTGCAGAGTATCAGTTCGTTGAAGCCGAGTACATTGGCGGGCGGCTTGGTAAAGGACATGTGCCCGAAAAAGGATGTGAGACGATATCTGTGGTCAATGGCTTTTGGAGAGTAGAAGTACCCTATGACCTTTCGGATTTCGAAATAGCTCTTGAGTAGGCATATGAAGTCTATTGAGGAGTGGATCCTCTTGTGGGTACGATCCCAAGCGTTCCATCTGTCTCCTGTCAGGAATTCTTTGAGTTTGCCGACGGCTCCTGCGATGGACATCCAGTTGGGAGTTGAAATTAGAATATGCGCGTCGGGTTTGGCTACTCTTCGGATCTCCTCTAGGAGTCGTCTCGGTGTCTCCAAGTGTTCGATGACCTCTAGGGCTAGGATGATGTCGAATTGATTCTCCTTGAAGCCGAGGTTGGAACAATCCATGCACAGAAAGTCTGGATTCTCGGTCGCTTGCTTCTGCACAGATCTCAGGTTTGCCTTATTCAGGTCTATCCCCATTGCCTCGTAGCCTTTCCTGATTAAGAGTTTCGTGTAGCGTCCATGCCCACAACCTAAGTCCAGAGCATATTGTTTGCCACTACTGTTTGGTAGCAAGTTCTCGATTATGGTGAATCTCCTCGACTCGTACATTGACATTTTCATCCCGGCGTCAACGTTTGCCTTGGATCGCCTAGGATTAGAGCTGTCAGCGTCCGATTGATCTTTCAGACTTCGCGTCTTTTCCTTTTGAGTATCTTGAGCGATGTGGTGAGTATCGTCATGGTTGTCGCGAGTAGGACCAGATGGTTTGAGTATTCTGGTATTGTGTTTGCGCCTCCGACACTCACATTACATGAGTTTGATTGAGAGAAGATCGTGTTGAATCTCATGGTATAATGTGTCTCGTTGTCGTAAAGATCGAATGGTACAGCGCTTTCATCCACGAATACCAGAGGCGGCCCGTCGAATATTGCTTTTGGAGCCACTGTCTCTACCCAGCAGGCTTTGATCAGGGCTGAGCTTCTCGATGTTGTGAAGTTTATCAGCCTTCTAGCTCGGTCAAACTCGAAATCCTTGATTGTGGTGTTCGATCGAATCGAGTAGTAGGCTGGGACTCTGTTATAGATTATTAGGTTAGGTTTCAGGACATACCGGTAGTAAGCCCAAAAGCCGTAGTTCAATTCAATCGACTTGGAGGCTAGGTATTCAAAGCATTCGTCTTTCATCGAGTAGTAGAGAAGCCACATAGGTTTGGTCACTTCGAAGGTGTTTAGCTCCTGTAGGAGGAGGTTGACGGCGATTTGGAAATCGTTGCCGTAAGGGTCTATTCCAACTATCTCTAGGAGGAAGCCGTCGGATGCGTCCTGCCACTTTTCTATGGATGACGCGTATCTGAGTCTGTCTGATGCTGAGAATATGTTGTTGTTATTCACTATCAGGATGGCTGACGGATTGATGCCTTTGATCAGGTTGTAGATGCGTTTGAGACTATCGTGCAGCGATCTCTCTCTGAAGTCTTGGAAAGACAAGCCGCTGTACTCATTTGACCATGCGATCATCGCGTATGGGCCTTTGTCTGCATCTGGGTGAAGTAGAAGGGAGTCTAGGAATACGCCGTCGGCTCCTGTTCTCACAGCTGCTTCGACGCTGGGAAGTAGGACGAGATCAGTGTAGGGGCTGCAAGGGCTCAGCCGGTAAAATCCGCCCCATTGATCAGTATACGGAGGCATAATGTAGTTGGTTCCGTCGAATTGCGTCCAATTCTGCGAGAATTTTGGATGGTTCCATCTTGCACCTTGCTGATAGGCTGTCACGTAAAGTAGCACTTTCATTCCTTTAGAGTGAATGGTGTTGACTACTTCTAGTTGGTTGCCGCCGTAGTAGACGATCCAGTCGACGCCCTGCCATCTGTAGGTCTTTATCTCGGTTATGTTGTATCGATGAAGCGCGACTATGGTTGAAGGGACGACCCCTGTGGTCTGTCCGAATGTTTGTGGCGCTGTTGGTCCATACAGTAGCGAAGAGGTGACAACTAAAATCGTGAATGTTATGAGCGCAGTTCGTGACCTCAAAATTCCCACTGACCCATTAAGATGATTTATGTTTGATCTGAGTATTTCAGTCTTCTATCTCTTTGCCTGCTCTGAAAAGCATCTTGTAGGATGAGGCTGCTGTTAACAGGGATATCGCTCCTAAGTACGGCGTCCATAGGTCTCGCATCGGATCGATTCTCCAACGGTGCAAGATGATTGGGAGGAAGGTGTCATGGTCAACTATGACACGGATGGTTTCTGATAGCCCTCCCAATTCAGCTTTGATGGAGTAAGTTCCCCGTTGAATTTGAAATGTCACTGATCCCGCTTCGTTTGTCTTGCCCACATCTGAAACCCTTAGGTCCGAACTGACCTCAATAGAGACATTGTCTGCAGGGCCTGTTAAAACATAGCGGTCTGTGTCAAATGAATCTGCTTCGAAGACGTTCACTGTCAATGTATATGGCTCTGGCTTCATGGGTTTTGAGGAATTCTGTTGGAATTCGAGGTTGGAGACCTCGAAGACGCTTAGGTTGCCGCTTGAGAAAATTGGGACGCGACCTAAGCCAATAAGGTCAACTCTCGTTTGCGAGGAGTCTGTTACGATGTGAGTCAGTTTATTCTTTAAAGCGAATGAGGTGAGCTTGGCAGCATCTGAGTATGCTTCCTTTAGTTCTTGCACTTTGCTTTCCAGCACGTCAAGAGTTTTTATGTCTCTCTTCGTCCAAGATATTCTTTGTAGGAAATGAATGTAGTCAAAGTTGAGGATTGCTTCAAGCTCATCTTTTATGTAGTTTTGGCGTAGCTCGCTTAGGAACGGCGAGAGGTAGTATGGTGAGGCCAGTCTAGCATCTTCAGGTAGCTGGGTCTCGATGAAATGTAGCATTTCTATTTCCGTTTCAGTAACATGGTAAACTGAGTAGTGGTCGGTTGAATAGACCCTTTTGATGTACTGGGTGTTAGTCTGTTCCCACATCTGGGAGGACTCATCGTTTTCGACTACGAGGTACTGGATGAAGTAGGTCTTCAAGATTCGGCCGAACGGTTCTCCTGTTGATGAGTAGAGCGAGTATAGGAGTTGAAGTGTGGATTCGTAGATGGACTCTGGGTGCTCTATTATTCGAGGGTTGAAGTCTGACATAGCTAGATGATTGAGGACGTATGCCTTCGTGAAGGTAGATTGCTCGGGGCCGATGAAGAGTATGCTTGATCGCGTTCCTAGAATCGACATTCCGGTATAGCTTGTTCCATATGTGACCATTCCTCTTTGATGAGGCTGGTCTGCGAGAAAGTTTCTAATCTCTTCGATCTCGTCGAAGAGCTTTGGGTCGCCTTTCAAGTACCATCTTTGAGGGTAATATGATAGGCTGAAGGATGTGGTCAAGATTCCAACTGTGAGAAGAATGAGGGCTATGGCTTTCCAGTTTATTCCAGCCTTTATCTTGAGTTGTCTGCCAAGCAGGGTTCGAGTTTGGATGATCCCTAAACCTGAGAGGGGCGCGAGGAGAAGGGGTAATATGTCCGCTGCTTTCCAGTTGACCAATGCGACTGCTAGGATGATGAGAGACGGGGTGGCGATGAAAGAGTCTGTTGGTCTTCCTCTTCTTAACGCGTATATCGCTCCTATGATTCCGAGGAGCAGGATGGGTCCTTGCTTCGCCAGAGAGGAGGCGAATGTCTCCAGCAGCCCGAATGAAGGGGTGTATGTGCTGTATGCTAAGGCGAACAAGATGGAGCCGACGACAGCTATTGTCATCGAGAATAGTTGAAGAATAGTCTTCCTTCTCATTATTGGGAGCGACGATGTTAGGAACGCTATTACTAGAAGATTGATTGGGAGTGATGCTCGATATGTGAAGATCGATGCTGACGCAAATAGGAGAAAGAGAATTACGTGTCCTTTTCTATTGCTCGTCGCTTTTTCAAGTATTCTGAATGCACAGTAGAGTTCAGCTGCGATGAATGCGTAGCATAGGGCTCTTGCTTTGAATGTTCCGGGCAAGGTTTCGAATATGTATATGGGTGTGGTCGAGAGAGCGAAGGCTGATAGAATCGCAGCTGCTCTTCCGTAGGTCTGCCGTGCTATCGCGTACGTGAAAGATACGGGGATGATTGATAAGGGAATGGTGAGCCAGAAGCTTTGTGAAGCAGAGAATTCGATTAGGGTTTTGGTCATGGTTACCAGCGCGGAGAAGAGTATTGGGTAGGAGTAGGTCGATAACCCTAGATAATGCCAGATGCTGGTGTATCCTTTGAGTAGCTTTCCGTCTTCAAGCGCGTAGACAAACCACATGTCTGCATCTCTTGTGAATGAATCGCGATTCCCAACTTGCCAAGAGAACACTCTTATGGTGATCGTCAATAAGAGGATGGCTAGAATCCAGCTGTACTCTTTGACCCACGGCATTATCGCGCAGCTACTTCGCTTAGCGGATAACGCTATTTCACTCGACTTTCTGAAGAGAGATCTAAGGAAACTCGTGACTGCGACTATGGTGACTATCGCTATTAGAGACAGGAGAAGGATTGACGACTCCGGTTTTGATGCTGGAATAGAGGCGGCTAGGAAGATTGAAGCGGTGATAGCTGTGCTAGCAGTTAAGGAGAGGGAGAACCGAGTGAAGGGTTCTCGTTCCGCGGGTAGAAGCGTTCTGACAATGACGTAGCCCGGAAGTATGAAGACTAGGAGTAACGTCATGAATCTTCTTATCGTGATAACGGGGAACTCCCTCACTGGGGTCAGAAGAGCTAGAGCCACTAGGAAGATGAGAATTGTCCAGAACCAAAGCTTTCCTCTGAAAAGCAGGTGTACTCTTGAATAGGTGGTAATTAAGGTGGGGGGCAAAGGGTCTAGCTCCAGCCTCTTAGGGAAGATGGTTCTATTATTAGGAGGATGAGACATTTATTGGTCTTCATGCGGTTCGCCTTCAGTCTTTGGCTTGCGGGACGCCTGTTGCTGCTGGTCATTTCGGTATGCGCCTGAGATTCTTACGTCTGGATACATCGTTTTCTAAAAACCCTTCCGATTGAATTTGATTTCTGAATACCTTTCGGAAACCTTTGTCTCAAAACTAGTCGAAAATTCTGTGAGGATGAAAGCACTAGACTATGCGCTAAAGAACTATTCTGCCAAATATAAGGCCATAGTCGTTAGGAAAACGATGAAATGAATTGCATCAAAGAAGTCAAGTTTGGCAGACGGATCGCGGATTATTGATAACCCAACTATTATGTAGTAAAGTCCCATGATCAAGAAAAGTATTCGTAGCTTACGATCTTTGTTGATTCTCGATAGTGCCACAATAGCCAGAATAAGTATGCCCATAGGAATGAGAAAGAATCCTAACATTTGGATATAGCAAGGTTCTTGCCGACTGATAATCGTTGCTGAAGCTATCTAAAGAAGCTCTTCTCTTATCGGTCTGTACCATGTGATCTGTCCTGTCTCGGTTCTAATGTAGAGATAGGCTCATTTTGAATACAAAATTGGAGTCAGCCTGACTCATCTTGGAGAAATCGTGTCTAAGTGGTTTTGAGACAGTTTGAGACACGGAAATGTCTCAAAGGTGCCGTGTTATCTTCATCTGGATGCGGGTTTCTGGTTCCGGCAAGCGACCGCTTCGCTGTCGCAAAGGCCATGTATAATATTTGCAATTCTGAAGGTGAGCTGAGGAACATGAGCCTTTCTGCGAGGGCTCAAGCGGAGAGACATGCTTGGCCGATTATAGCTCGGAAGCCTGAATCAGTTTTGAAGCTGCCCCATCGTAACCTCTAGGTTCAAGGCTCTTCAATACGAAGCTACTCTTACTACTAGTTTTTCCAATAGGGAGGGCCTTGATTCTGCTCTCAGTCATCTTAAGAAGGGTAGCGCCATCATTTTAGTCTCGGCTATTTGTGAGGAGAAGCTTTTCAAGCCAGTTGACGGCGAATTCGAATCTTTTGCCTACATAGAGTTTCATTAGTGCGAAGTCTCTAGGTCTTCCAGCGTTTAGAACGCGTAGCATTAGAAGATAGACAGCGGCTCCTACCAGTATGTAGATTGGGAGTAGGAATTTGTTGTACCAGACGTATTGCATCGATAACGCAGAGACAGCCATCGTTATGCTTGCTGCCCAGCTCTTCCAGATGGCTTCACTGTCGAAGTTCAACTTCATCTCTCTTCTTAGGATGTAGATCGTTAAGATCAGGCTTGTGAGCATCGTTACGCCTCTGGCTAGGCTTGCTCCGACTACGCCGAGGACTGGAATCAGTAGGACTCCGACTATTGTGCTTCCGAGAACCGAGGCGATCGTTATCCCACTGTATATCGCCGTCTTCTCCATGACGAGTAGGATGTAGCTTAAGGGAGCTCCTACCGAGACGATAGATAAGAAGAGGCTGAGTATCACCAGTGGTAAAGCTCCTTCTTCGTATGCATGACCGGCAAATAGGGATATCGTCGGAAGCGATGTGGCTGCAAGACCTACTGCGAGCGGTGTTGTTATGAAGGAGAGGTATCTTGAGGCTACGTGAGATGCTTTCTCTACACTCTTTATTCCGTTTCGACCCTGCATCTCTGAGTATTGTGGAAATAGCGCCATGGCTACTGCTCCTGGTATTGCGAAGAGGACCTGGAAGGCTCTGAATACTATTGTGTATACGCCCAAGGCGCTTAAGGGGAGTAATGCGAGGAGTAGAATTCTGTCGAACCAGTTGCTGGCGAAGCTGACCCAATCGCTTATTGATAGTGGCCATGCAAACTTCAGTAGTCTCTTGAGGTTGAATTCAAATGTTGGACGCCCAAGGCTCTTAACTATTAAGGCTAGAGAGAATGTGACGAATGCGATCTCTGAGGCTATCCAGCCGTAGAGTATTCCGTAGAGGCCGTAGCCCAAGACCAAGAGCGGTATCGATATTCCCCACTTAGCAGCCGAGTATACTACTCCGATAATGGCGAGTTGCTTAATCTTCTGTAAGCCTAGAAGGATGCCGGATAGATTGAGCATCGGCCCCGCAACGATCGACATTATCGGCAGCAGTCTGAAGAGTCCTTCATATGTGATGTCTTTAGCGAGATAGATTGAAAGTTCTCTTGGGAAGATTGAGATGAGAATCGCGATGGCAAAGGAGAGGATGAAGGTTGTAGTGAGGATCTGGTAGGCGACTCCTGCTGAGGCTTCTCTATCTTTCTTTCCTTGGAGTTCAGCTATGAATTTGGTTCCGGCGCTTGAGAGGCCTATTGTAGCTGCAATCTGTGATGCGGAGACGATGAGGGTGATGGTTGTGTATATGCCCATCTCTGTCTTCGAGATCAGGCGGGCTATGAATGCTAGGGCTGTTATGCCGACGATCGTTTGGGCTATGTTCTGTACGAATATGTACGAGGCTCCTCTAGCGACGAAGAGTGCGGCGTCCTTTTCTCGAAGTGAGACCTTTTCAGTCGGTTCCATCGAGAAGCCTTCCGAACGTTGGAGACAGTTATCCTGCTGGAATTATGAGGGTTGCGGTTTATGGTTCTTGAGCCGCTTAACGTGAAACGGTTTCGACTCGCTGATAAATGTGAAGAGTACAACAAGCGCATTTGATTTTCTGCCAATTCTTATCTAGTCATCGAATCGTTACTACTATTCATTGTCGCTGAAGGGTCAACCGATGTTTGGGGATAGAACTCGAATTCTTGCGATTGCTATCCTCTTGTCATCGTTGGTCGTCAGTTCAATTTCGGTCGAGGGGCATATAAGCCTCGGTGAACAGGGGCCGTGGGGACCTGTCGAGGAAACTTTCGGCAACTCCTTCAGTCTGACTGGGCATGTTCTTGGAGACTTGGCTCATGTTCTTCCCGGAAGCATATATCAGACTACCGCTGAGCAAGGGAACTACTATTCGCCGAGTGGAAGCGTCTTCGTGGAGACTTTCGGCGACCTTACTTTTGCGATAAATATCTCTGAGACTGCGAAGAATTTCCCTTTGAAGATCTTTCTGCCGCCTGAGTTTACGCCTCCGGTGAACTGGAAGGCTTACGATGATTCTAATGTTTGGACTACGATAACAAATGACTATTATTATGTGGAGACTGGGCGAGCGTTAGACACTGACGGGTTTGCGCCTGGTTGGTGGCACATAAAGGTTAGTGCACCTTCTTCCCCCGCTGACGGGGCTAAGCTCTATCCTTCGGGTCTCGATCCGTACCCGATTAGGCAGTTGGGCGGCATGTACTACGTCTGCGCTAAGGGGATGAAGGCGCCTTCAGTCGCGGGAAGGTACTTCTTCAAGGTGTTTATTGGAGATCAAACGATTCCTCCTCAGAATTATCCTGTGCTTCTCGTTAAAGCTGAGGTTGACCCAGGCTACATAAGCGGTCGAGTTCTCTATGGCGGCGGGCCTTCTTATTATGGATATTATGGTCAACCGCGCCCGTATCTTTATGGAGGCGGCGGATACTTTGGAGGACCTTCAGGTTTCGCCGCGTACGGCGACCCGATTTGGAAGTCTGGGAAGGTTGTTGCTGAAGGTTTGGCCTTAGACCCTGTCACGAATGAGTTGACTGGCAGACGCGTCGCCGGAATTGGCTACTTTAATGCTAGTGCGAACGGCTTCTACGAGATTGAGGGTTTGGCTCCCGGCGTTTACTCTCTAACTGCGATGGCTGCTGGCTTCCCTCCTGTCACGCTTGGGCGGCAGGTTACGGTCAAACGAGGTCAGTCGGTTCACAATGTGGATATCTATGTCTACCCAGGCGCGAGGATCAGTGTCCGTGTGAACTCGAAGTGTCCGAGCGGACGCGTTGCTTGGCCTAGCTATGTTACGCTTTCTGGGATGGTTGGTTCCTATCTCGGCTATTCCGGTTGGCCTTGGGGTGCTGGTTGGGTTCGGGTCGCAGACTCCTCAGGGAATGTCTCCGCTTTTGTCGCTACTTCTTGGGATATTACTTCGCAACCTTTCTGGTTTGATGTTTTCCTCGGCGATCCTCAAGATTCTAACGGAGCCGAGATGATCTGGGACGGCCATGTTCCTGATGATGAGGCGCATTACGTGTCTGGGTTAAGCCCAGGCGTCTATTATGTGCAGGCCTATGTGTTCGGTTATATTCAAACTGAGAGTTTCGATGTTGTTGTTCCTTCAGCCGAGTATGCCGGCTCGATTTATAGGGAGGTAGATTTGATGAAGAGCGGTGTTGTGAACGCTACAATTCATTTTCACGATCAGGATCTACCTTCGCCCGAGCGGCCAACGGTTAGAACTCAAGACCTCGCGTTAGAAGCTTATGATGCAGCTGGTAACTTGAGAGCTTGGAATGTTACGACAGTGCTTTCAGGTTCGAAGGATATGAGTCTGACATTGATAGGGGATGCTTCAAACCTCTACGGTATGTCTGAAGGCGTGTATGCGTTCAAAGTTCATTTTCCAGGATATGTTCAGACAGAGTTTCCAAGCCATCACGTTCCTCTCTGCTCTTCCAGTGAGTTCAGCTTTCATCTGGTTAAGGGTGCGAATTTGACCTTCACGATTTATTCTAGGGATTGGCAGAGTCCTGCGACACCTCTTGTTTGGAGGCATCCGAACGCATGGTTGAGAGCTTACTTCTATGATTCTCGTGGGCGCTATGTTGGGTATCGAGACTTGAGGCAGCTTCCGGGGACGGACAGTGTTACTTTGGCCTTCTGCGGGCTCAGTTATAGTTGGAAGGATTACGTGAGTAACCGTTATAGGTCGACTGGTTTGCTTACAGATGCTTACACGGTGAAGGTCTACACGGTCGGTTATATCCAGCGTGAGTTTCCATACGTTTGGGTTCAAGCTGGTTCCTCAACAGGCGATTACGCTGTGTACTTGTATGCTGGCGCAGACATCGTGGCGACTGTGAACTTTAGGGTTGAGCAGCTTATCTCGCCGACGGATGACTATCTGTACGCTAGAGTGAGCGTATTCGATGCTGGCGGTAACCCTGTCGGAGGCAATGTATCAGCTATCCCGGCTGGAACGAGGCAGTATGTGTTCACAGTGTTTGGTTTCAGCGGTTTCACGACACCTACGCATACTATCGGAAAACATTTCGCATATTATCCTCCCGGTAGAAGTGCCTACCTTGATTATGGCTTGGATTCGGGAACGTATACGGTTAAGCTTGAGGTGGCTAGATTTGAGCCGTCTGTTTCGGTTAGCAGCCAGAGTTACGTGCAGTTGGCTGTTGCTTCCGCAACCGTCAGCTTGATGGGTAGAGCTGAGCTTTTCTTCGATATGGAACGTTTGGCTCATGTTTCAGGCATAATATACGTAAAGAACTGGATGGGAGACTATAGGGCGGCCTCATGGATGAATGTTCTCGCTGAGAATGAGGTGAATGGGAGTCGGATTCAAGTACAAAGCTTAGATGGCTTCTATGAGTTCTACGCTCCACCTGGAACGTATGTCCTGAATGTTTTTCTCTTGCCTTCAAGAGTGGAGGGTTACGTTGGGCAGAGTAGAACGCTGACGTGTACTTGGGGTGCTGAGGTCGATGGTCAGAACTTCTATTTGGAGGAGAGCGGTATTCCGATCCACGAGTTTCAAGATGAAGCGGCTATATTGATTACAGCTTCTATCATTGCGTTTCCTATACTTTGGAGAAGAAGACGGTCTAGTCGACTTTTGACAAGTCGCTAGGAGGTATGGCTATTCTCCAGGCTTCGTCGAATTGCCCATTGAATGAAGCATCTATGCTATCATATCCCTGAGTTCATTCTCTTCGACTATCACCATGAGCATGGCGATCTAGGTCATGTGGTTCGCTATCCCGACAATGTTCCTGAGCTTTGGGTTAGTGGCGTGAGAAAGATCGTATATTATCCTCAGTATCGAAATGAGGATGAACTTGAGGAAATATGTGAGATCGCTAAAGGCTTGAGGAATCTAGTTCTCATAGTTGAAGAAGCCGATTGCGTTCTCGGTTGCGATCTGAGGCATCCACTGCGAAGGCACTTCAGGGATACTGTTCATACAGAATCAGGTACTATGGAATAGGCTTGATCTGTGTAACTCGAACACTCGCAAACCTTAACAGTGACATCATCTCTCAAACCAACTGGTTGGTATTCTTCAAACAAACCAGCAAAGCTGATCTAAAACGCTTAGAAGAAGAATGCGAAGAAGAAGCTAGAAAGATCGAAGACAAAACTGTGCCGTATTCATTCTGGGAGTTTAGCGGAGAGACAGGAGAGATCACATGGTATAGACCATTGAAAGGAGAGCATCTTTAGATAGCTTCAGTAACGATTATCAATCGGAAAGAACCTTTCTATATCCAAATGCTAGGATTCTTTCTTATTCCTATGGGCATACTTATTCTAGCTATTGTGGCACTATGGAGAATCAACAAAGATCGTAAGGTGCGAATACTTTTCTTTCTCATGGGACTTTGTTATATCGTAATCGGGTTATCGATAATTCATGATCGATCTGCCGAACTTGACTTCTTTGACGCTATATATTTGATTCTCTTCCTAATGACTGTAGGCATCTACATCGCAGAATAGTCGTCTAGCGCATTGACCCAGCAGAATTTTCGATCTGGCACTTTTGGCAGAACTGTCTCTGAAAAATCTTAAGAAATCGAATTTAGCGAGAAGGGTTTTGGCAAAATCTCAGTCTTTAGAGCAACTTCGACAACGGGAATAAGTAGCAGAATTATTGGTTGCCAATTCCGCTACATTCGACTCAGCCATTGGAATCGTGTTGAAACCAGTGCCGCTACGAAGATGCTATTTCTTTCTACTCGTCGGAGTGAGGTGCCTTCAGTTGATAGCCTTATTTCGAGTGTTGTGCGCGTGTCTGCAAATATTCGCTTGGCATCGTGACGTTTAGATGTGTTCGTCCCAAGTGCTTTGTATTCCATGTGACAAAGTCAGAGCAATCGTATTCTTCAGCCATAAGTATTATCTGCGCGTCAGAGTAGTTCATCCTCTGGAAACAGTTCCTCAATGACGAAGACATCCGTGTCGATGAATATCATGCCGCTCTACTCCGGAGCCTGCGCATTACCTCTTCAGGGGTTGTGCCGAAGCGTTTCCGCCAAGTCTCATCGCTTCTGAGCTTCTCGAATATCTGATCGATCCTCTTTTCAGCGTCCTTTACGGGTTCAAGTCTGCCTTCCAGATACTTTCCAATGAACACCTCTATCGGAGATGAGGGTGCGGATCTTTCGAGAAACCTTCTGGTTGCGTCGAGTATGAGATCGCTTCTGCTTCGATACATGCCTTCGAGGACGTATCGATCGATCCTGCGGACGATCTCCTCTGGAACCCTGAGCTGTATGAGACGGGTCCCCATCTACAATCACCATACGATTTCGTGTTCGAAACGTATATTTAAATCGATCCGGCCAGTTGCGCAGTATGACTCTACAACTCTAAGGGCCATTAGTTACTTGGTTCGGGCAAGGTTTGAGCGAAGAAGCGAACTGAGCGGAAAGTGTTTGTCCTCGTGCTTCGGAGAACTATCCTGACGGAGCCATGAGGACTACGATTCTTGGTTAATTGTTCTTGATCTGAACTCTAGGTGGTCTCAGTCCATCACAAGCGCGTCTCGTCAGTTGGTTCCGTTCCATGGGTTACAAAGACCTTTGATTCAGATATCGCTTTCAAAGCTTGGGAATGATGCCTCCCCACGTGGGGAATCTCTATCATGGAGCGATCGTGACTTCATTTATAGAAGCTGGAGCAGACATAATCATGAACATAGACGCGGACAATCAATACGACCCAGCTGAGATGCCGGCGCTCATAAAGCCTATAATCGAAGGCGAAGCCGATGTGGTCCTCGGATTAGGAGCGAAATAGAATACGAAGAGAGCTTCGTTCTCTATTCTTTTCTCCAGTTTCAATTTGGTCTAGAAAGAGAACTGCCGCCCCTTCGTTTGGGTAACAGTCGAGGATCACGGTTTAAAGGGGGCGCAGATCTGATTTGGAAGTATGAGAGTGTCGTTCAGGCGTTTGTTACATACGAACTCCTTGAGCTCGGTATCTAACGTTAGTAGCTTGAGGTTGAGGTGGGTGGAGGTTGTGTAGAGTATGTTGTCTATCATGTCTTTGTGGCCAAGCATGTACAGTCTCAGCGCTTCATTGAATATTTCTGAATCTTCCTCAATCTTCCTGTATCTGCCGCTTTCCAGGACGCTCCTGAGACCTAGCCTAAAGCTTTCCGCGTTGAAATTTCCACTGCCTGAGAGTTTGGCTGCAACCCATAATGCTTCTAGTATGCTGAATCGGGAGCAGTATATGTCGGCTTCGATGTGGGCAAGCTTCTCTAGGCCTTTCGAAACCTCTTGACCGATGTCGACCCCTAGCGAGGGGAGTATGAAGGTCGTGTCAAGGAGAAGCTTTAACGTGGTCTGCTTGCTTCTCAAGGCTTATCGTCTCAACCTGCTTTGGTGTTACAGACGCAAACTTCTTACCTGAAAGGGCAAGTTGGATGGGGTCTTGAAGGATCTCCAAGACTAAAGTCTTCCCAGCAACTCTCAACAACACCCTCTCACCCTCTTTAAGATCGAGAGCTTTGACCACGGCTTTAGGTAGGTAGATGGCATATTTCTTGCCGATAAAGGTTTGAACTGCCAGACTCATGTTCTTTTACCAGAAAACAGTTCCCAAGTCAGAGTTAAAAACTTATTCCTGACTTGATTATCGCTATCAATGGCTTGGCGTTCCTTCGAGAGAATCCGTTGAAGTGAGGCACCTTCAGTTGATAGCCTTATTTCGAGTGTTGTGCGCGTGTCTGCAAATATTCGCTTGGCATCGTGACGTTTAGATGTGTTCGTCCCAAGTGCTTCGTATTCCATGTAACAAAGTCAGAGCAATCGTATTCTTCAGCTATAAGTATTATCTGCGCGTCGGGGTAGTTCATCCTCGCGCTTCGGAGAGCTATCCTGACCGAGCCATGAGGACTGCGATTCTTGGTTAATTGTTCTTGATCTGAACTCTAGGCGGTATCAGTCCATCACAAGCACCTCTCGTCGGTTGGATCGGTTCCGTGGGTTCCCAAGACTTGATTCAGATATCGCTTTCAACGCTTGGGGATAATGTCTCCCCACGTGGGGAATCTCTATCACGGAATGATTATGACTTCATTACGGGAGCTACCTTGGGTACACGTTTATACGGGCGTTTAGTACACAAAGCATCGAGAGAAAGAAGATGGAGACAATCACTCTACCTCT
>Ga0315312_1001112_pt1 | contig 22954 bp, 20 predicted proteins | sample TDP7_MG_FD_203629 | JGI IMG/M metagenome (GOLD analysis project Ga0315312, IMG submission 203629) | Freshwater sediment microbial communities from Lake Towuti, South Sulawesi, Indonesia - TDP7 | ecosystem: Environmental > Aquatic > Freshwater > Lake > Sediment | place: Indonesia: South Sulawesi... | reverse complement strand
CCGATCTCGCGCCGAGAATCTACTGAGGCTCGAAGAATACCTAGGCAACGTCGAATCCCGCCTCCTCTCGGCTGCGAGGAGAAAGTTTGGAGAAGGATACGTTGACGAATGGCTTGGGAAAGTTGCTAAAGCTCAGAAAGGCGTCCGCGTTTGCGAGCCAAAGCCTTCCAGGAGGTTTCCCATTGGGGTTCCCAGAGACAAGAGTTGGATCAGAATAAAGCCCTCGGCAGAGATACCATTGGAAAAGATCAAGAAGCTTTCAAACGAGATTGGGCTTGGACTGAAGACTCAAAGGGATGGCTATGTCCTCGTGTACGGGGAGGAAGACAAAGTGAAACGGTTCATAAACTTGACGGCCGATCGCCTACGTGAGGGCGGAAGTCCATCTGCTGCCTAGGCACTGATCGCATGGGTGGGCTGATCTGATGTCGCTTGACGAAGCGAACAGGAGGGACTGAGTAGGTGCCGTATATCAAGAAGGTCGAAGTGAACGGGTTTAAGACGTTCGGAAATAGGACAACCTTGCTGCTTGAGAAAGGGTTCGTTGCGATAACTGGGCCGAACGGAAGTGGGAAAACAAATATCATAGACGCGGTCTTATTCGGTCTCGGAGAGCTAAGCGCAAGAAGGCTGAGAGCTTCAAACTTCTCAAGTCTCATCTTCCACGGCAGCTCCAACCCCAACATCGGCAAGAAGAGTAAGGCGAAAGTGACCATACAATTTGACAACTCCGACGGTCGCCTACCCACTGACACCGCGACTGTCACGATCTCCAGAGAGATCGACCAGAACGGTCAGAGTGAGTTCAGGGTCAACGGAAGAAAGGTCTCCAGAGCCTACGTCATTGAGATTCTCTCGATGGCTGGCATAAGCCCCTACGGGCACAATGTCATCCTTCAAGGCGCCCTTACACGGCTGGCTGAAATCTCGCCCCAAGAAAGGAGAAAGATCATCGAAGATATGATTGGCATCGCTCATTATGACGCCGAGAAGGCTGAAGCCGAAGAGAAACTGAAATCAGCCGACATATCGATCAGAACAGCCTTGGGACAGGTGGGCGAGGTTCAGAGAAGGGTAGAGTCCCTGGAAAGGGAACGCAACGATCTGCTGCGTCACAACTTCATCCAAAACGAGGTCAAACACTTAGAAGCCATCAAAGTGTCGCATGATATCAAAGGCGCCGAGCAGAAGATCAACGATCTATCTTCACAGACTGGGAGGCTCGAAGGAAGACTTGGGAAGATAAGAGACCAAAGAGACCAGCTCCGATCGAAACGCCATGGCATTGAGACAGAGTGGAGAAAGCTCGGTTTCGAAGGGGTCGAGGAAGGTCAAAGACACATTCTTGAGATCCAGATAGAAATCGGGGAGCTGCGGTCAAGGCTGAGTGAGCTGTCGACAAGGACAAGTGCAGCAAAGACCAGCCTAGGCGGACTTGCCAAAGTAAAGGAGAACGCGTCCCAACAGATCGAGTCCGTCAAAAGGGAGATTGAAGAGTCGCGGAATAGAGCCAAACAACTAGCAGTCGAACGGGACCAACTAGTGAAGGAAATCGCAGAGAAACAAGCAGCCTACGAAGCGATATGCAACGAGGCTGCTCAAGCAAGGTCCTACTTTGAACAGGAGAGCAAGAGAGTCCGGGGAAGCGAGGAGCAACTGGACCAACTGCGACAGGAGGTAGTCTCGCTTCGGAGCGAACAGGCGAGCAGTCAGTCTCGGGTAAATGTGTATTCAGAGAGGGTTAAGGATCTCGAAGAGAAAAGACGCGATCTAGTCTCATCCCTCAATAGGCTGGAAGGATCTCTCAAAGAGCTCGGGGAAATCCGGAAGGATCAGCTGGAGCAGCTTCGCGCCCTGCAGGACGCCTTAGAGAGGCGCACCAATAGGAGGAAGATGCTGGAAAATGAGGTTAGAGAGGCTGGAAAGATAGCTGAGGTAGCAAGAGAGGCTCTAGTCGAGTTTGAAGCCCAGAAAGAACTTGCCGAGAAGGTGAAAACCGAAGAGATGGCGCTGAAGCATGTTGAAGAGCTGGGCGGACTCGGCGTGATCCAGGGCATACAGGGCCGACTTAGGAACCTTGTCGAGATAAGAAGGGGATACGAGAGGGTAGTGGAAGCGGCGGCAGCTGGATGGCTCGATTCAGTAGTTGTCGAGAATCTGGATGTTGCCTTTACCTGCGTCGAAACTCTGAGAAGACTGAAACTTGGAAGGATAAAGATCATCCCGCTCCAAGGGCTTTCTCCCGGCAATCGAGTGAGCATCCCGCAGATTGGGGGCATAAGCGACAGGGTCTCCTCCTTCGTGAAACATGACGGGAAGTATGCATCTGCAGTCTCCTTCGTGCTAGCAGACACGCTTCTGGCTGCGGATGAGAAAGCGGCGTTAACGGCGTCTCACTCGGGGCTTAGATCTGTCACTCTAAACGGTGACCTTTATGAGGCAGGTGGGGGGGTTGAAAGCGGCTTCTATAGGACTCCCGTGGACTTCTCTTCATTTGTTCCAAGTGAGTCCGCCCTCAAAACCCTAGACAAGGCAGTTGAAGCGCTCAAGACCAGTCTGAGCACAAGGGAAACTGACATTGGCGAACTTGAAAAGGAGATTGCTGAAACACAACAGGAGATCACGAGGCTTGCGGAGGCTTCAGCAAAGCTTGAGAGCGAGATCGAACGGGCAAGCAAGAGCATCCAACAGACCAGAGTTAACATTGCACGGGCAGAGACGAATGTAACGACTCTCCAAAACCTTCTCCAGCAAGGAAAGGCTCAGATCGAACTCTATGAGAAGCAGAAGGATGAGTTAGCCGGCAAGGAAGCCAGAATGCAGCAGGAACTGGCCGATCTGAAGAGAAGGATTGACCCCTCAACGGTTCACGAAAGGGAACAGAAACGCGAGCTTCTGGGAAACGAGATCATCGTGCTGAGGCAAAAGGTTGGGGAGATTGAGACAGAATTCTCGACGCTTCAGTCGAAAATCGAGAATGTCTTGAAGGCTAGTCTGGAAAACGCCTCAGTTCAGTTGGATAAGGCAACGAGACAGGCGTCGATCCTTGAGAAGGAGATAGAGGACTCTGCCAGAGAGAAAGAAGAGGCTCAGAGGAAGATCGGGGAACTTGAGAAGGCTAAGGATGATCTGTCCCGCTCCCTTCTAGACGCCAAAGGAGAAGCCCAGAAGTTCACATCGCAGATCGATGGCATAGACGGTCAGCTGGCCAATCTTGAGAAGGAGTATGAGCAGACGGATAGCTTGCTCGATGAGTTGAGACTCAACCTTCAAACGTTCCAGCTCCAGATGAGTAGACGAATGGAGCAGCTCAGGACAATGGGCTACGAAGAACCTCTGGAAGTCTCATCCAGACAACTTGGGGAGGCTGAGGCCCTTCTTAAACTGATGAGGTTCGAACTTGAACGGATAGGTGCCGTCAACCAGTTAGCCCAGACGCAGTATGAAGATCAGGTTTCGAGGTACAAGGAGCTGTCTGTGCGGATGAATGAGCTCGAGAAGGAGAAGATGGCAATTGCTAACTTCATCCAGGAGATCGAGCGGAAGAAGCTTAACGCTTTCATGGGAGCCTTCAACCAGATAAACGAGCGGATAGACAGATACTTCGCCAAGCTCACAGACGGTGGAAACGCGGCTCTGAAGCTTGAGAATCCTGAGAATCCCTTTGCTGGAGGAGTGGACATGGTTGTCCAGTTTGGGGGGAAGCCGGCTATACTTGTTAGCGGAGCAAGCAGCGGAGAGCGTTCTGTCTGTGCTGTCGCCTTCCTCTTTGCGCTGCAGGAGTTCACGCCTGCCTCATTCTACCTCTTGGATGAGATTGACGCCCATCTAGATGCTTTCCACGTTGAAAGACTAGGCGAGCTACTGGCCGAAGAGGCTGAAGGCTCCCAGTTCGTGGTCGTCACCCTTAAACCTGAGATGGTTAGCAAGGCTGACAGAATCTACGGCGTCTATGGGCGGGAAGGAATCTCCTACGTGGTCTCAACGACGTTCAAAGGGGTTGCACAGTGATGGAGAGGAACTGGAGCAAACCTTTCTATTTTCACCCTCCATGGAACATTCTCTTCGATCTACAGATTCTGGAAAGGGCAAACCCATGGGACGTCAGCCTGTCCTTTCTTCTCTTGTCCTTTCTAGAGGAGATGGAGAAGAGGAACGAAGTTGACTTCAGGGCTTCAGGAGTAGCACTTAACTCATCAGCGACAATATACTTGCTGAAGTCGGAGCTTCTTCTGAAACTGGAGGAGCCTCCTTCCCAGCCTGAGCCAAGACTGGACTTCATTCCTCCTCCGCTAATCCTTCCGCTGCGGTATGAGTTGACAACCACGACTATCCAGAATCTGTTACAGGCCTTGGACGAAGCGTTGAGAACCGAGAAGTTTTTCGCTCTGAAGACGCCTACCAGGGAGGTGCTATCTCCACCGCTATCAGTCGCTCCTATAGTCAGCGTGTACCTGATGGAGATAGAGGAGCAAATGGACCGGCTGCTCAGAAAGATACGCTTGCTTGCGGAAAAGGGCGAGGCGATCGCATTCTCAGGAATCATCCGTGGTCTCGAGAAACTTGAACAGATAAGAACCTTCATTGTACTCCTTTTCTTGGCTCATAGGGGCAGGATTGCACTGTGGCAGGAAGAGGACTCTGACGATCTGTTCATCACCGAGAATGGGGGCTAGCGCTTGGAGACCCCGGTCGGAGAGACACCCAAGGGATCTGAGGACGCAAGGGTGAAGGAACAGCTGGCTCTTTTGGAAGCTGCTCTCTACGTATCTGGTCGTCCTCTCGATCTCAAGACCTTGGGGCACATTATCAAAACGCGGTCGAAGAAAAAAGTCCGGCAGCTTGCCTATATGCTGATGAACGACTACAAGCACCGGGACACGGCGTTGGAAGTGTTGGAGCTCGACGATCAACGGTTCGTTCTTCAGTTGAAGGCAAACTACTCTTCCAAGGTCAGAAGACTGGCTGTTAGACCGCTTTTGACAGACGGCCCGTTAAAGACGCTGGCTTACGTGGCCTACAGGCAGCCTGTTATGCAGACTCAGGTGATCGATGTGCGGGGTTCTCACGCCTATGGCCATGTAAGACAGCTACTGGACATGGGTCTGGTCGACTCTGAGAAGAAAGGGAGAACCAAGGTTCTGAGGACGACGGAATATTTTGCGGACTACTTTGGCCTGAGCCACAACTTCAAGATAATGAGGCGTCAGCTGAAGAGGATATTCGATGATGCCACAAGAGCCAGCATTCCCCTCTCAGAGGCGCAGGACGTCGCGAAGCAAAGGCCTCAAGAGGAACCCCGCTAGACTTATATCTACCCAAGCGTCTCCTACACTTTGGTCTGAGGAGAGAAAGCTGAATGTCAGTATGGCATGGCGATTTGCACAAGAAGAAGCCGACAGGAGGCAAGAAACGGGCTTACCGCGAGAAGAGAAGGTTCGAGACCGGATCATTCCCAGCAGAGACGGTCATGGGCGAACTTGAGACGAAGACAGATCGAAGGCGCGGCGGAAACCTGAAGGTCCGGTTGGTAAGCACGAAATGGGTCAATGTTTCAGACCCGGCGACTGGAGAGACCAAAAAGGTCGAGATACAAAGGGTGTTGAAGAATCCCGCTAACCTAGACTACGACAGAAGAGGCGTGATAACGAAGGGGACGCTTCTGGAGACGCCTCTTGGCACCGTTCGCACTACCTCCAGACCTGGACAATCGGGAGTTCTAAACGCAGTCTTGGTCTCTGAAACCCAATGAGAAGACGCCTAGGGAGCATCCCAAGACAAGAGAAACGCAACGCTGGGAACTAGAGCTATGAGGAAAAGGGATGCGGTTGTTCTGTGGCCTGCCTATTTCGACTCCGCTAGGACGAGAGCTGAGGGAAGGAGAGTTCCGAGACGGCTGGCAAAACATTCACCGACCGCGGGCATGATTGAGAAGGCTGTTGCCAACCTAGGGCTTCGCCATGAGCTGGTTTCAGAGGCTGCCCATCCACGTTTTCCGTGGAAGAAGACTGGTTCGGTTCTCGTCGCAAAAGCCAGATCGAAGGGTCAGATTCTGAAAGCGGTCGCTGAGGAGCTCTCAAGACTTTCGGTCTGAATCTTGGATAGGAAACATTTAAATAATATACTTGATTTCATTTCTACGTCTATTCCGCTTTTAAAGGAGCAACTGTTGGTTTGAGGAGGATCGGACGGGTTCTCCATGTAGGTCCGAGCAAGAAAGCCCTTCTGAAGGCGGAGAGAGTTCCTAGAATCGGCGAAACTGTGGTAGACGACAAAAATAGGGTTGTGGGCACGGTTTTCGACGTACTTGGGCCTACGGTTTCTCCATATGTCGAGGTCGACGTCAGAGCCAGAGATCCTCAGACAGTTGTTGGTAGCTTTCTGTACCTTTCCTCTTCATCCAGACACAAAGTCGGGAGCAGAAGGCAGAAATGAGTTTGAAGAGGAAGACGGCTCTTCCCCCAAGGGTAAGAGACATCCAGCGATGCTCTGAATGCGGCAGTCCGAGGCTGATGAGGGATTATGAGGCCGCTGAAGTTGTGTGCATGGAGTGCGGTTTCGTTATTGACATGAAGCTTGCTGATCATGGTCCTGAATGGCGTGCCTTCGACAACGAACAACGCGAGAAGAGGGCTCGAACAGGCGCCCCCGTCACCTTCACGATTCATGACAAGGGTCTTTCCACAATGATCGATTGGCACGACCGTGACATCTATGGGAAGAAGTTCACGGCTGGTCAGAAGGCCCAGATCTACCGCCTCAGGAAGTGGCAGAGAAGGATCAGGGTTTCAGACGCTTTGGAGCGCAACCTCGCCTTTGCCCTTTCCGAGATCACTAAGATTGCCAACAACCTTTCCCTGCCGAAGAGCATCTTCGAGACGGCTTCTGTGATCTACAGGAAAGCGGTTAAGGAGCATCTTATCCGAGGCAGGTCGATCCAGGGCATCAGCGCCGCCTCCGTCTACATAGCCTGTAGGCAATGCGGGCTTGCGAGGACTCTTGAAGAGATCGCGAAGGCGTCAAATGTGAGCAAAAGGGAGGTTGGTCGCAGCTACCGTTTCCTCGTGAAGGAGCTTGACTATTTCATCCCACCTGTCAGAGCGAACCAGTATGTCTCGAAGTTTTCAAATCAGCTCACTATGCAGGGGAAGGTTGAGGAGATTGCCAACAAGATCCTAGTGACCGCGACTGTGCTTAAACTCACGTCTGGAAGAGGTCCTACAGGCATCGCTGCAGCTGCGAGCTATATAGCTTCGGTTCTTGTAGGTGAGAGGCGAACTCAGAGGGAGATAGCTGAGATCGCCAAAGTGACCGAGGTGACAATCAGGAACAGGTACAAGGAACTGGTTGACTGTCTCCTGTTTGTAATGGCTCTGTAACCCGTATAGAGCTAGAACGAAGTTAGCCCTCGCCCGTTTTTGACTATCTTCCTCATCGTCTCGTGGAATTCCTTGTAGACCTCTGCTGCTGTTAGTTGTTTGTTTCTGTTCTTGAGCATTCCTGCCGCGATCAGGCAGCCGCCTATTAGGTCGGTTATTGTCGGATCTGGGAAGAGTACCAACGCAACGCCAGCCTTGATCAGCCACGAGTCTCTGGCTTTAGCTTCTTCATTCCCGCCGACAAGCCGCTTCAAGCTTTTCGATTCGTGGGTGACTGCGCCGAATGCTGTGCCGAATTCCTTGCCGCATTTGCTTAGCTCCCAAAGGGATTTGGCAATCTCTTTTGCCTCGCCGGGTTTCAAATCTTCTGTCGGCAACCGGACACCTCGCAAAAGGTAGCTACTGCATAGCGCCGACAAGGGTATTTATTGGTTTTCATTATGCTGAGATACAGGAATGTGTCATACGAACCGTGCTTAACGGCGATGGTGCCTAAGGTTCCAACCGCTCTCTCCATGCCTACAGTCTCACCTCCACGTTTGCGTCACAATTAGTTTTTGCTCTGCGCCGCAAATCAGAAGAGCCCTTTTTCCCGCTTCTTCGGATCCAATAGACAATCGCACAGAAATAGAATGTGTTGACACCATTGAAAACAAACGTCATCCACGATCCAAGCAATGCTCCGGCAATGACAAAAAGGAAGGCCGCCATTGCGTATAGCGAAAAAGTTAGCGCAGATAGATCCTTCAAGGTTTTTCTGTTCTTCACGGTCTTAATAAGTTGCGGGAACCCGCCAAAGAAGAAAAGGCAGGTTCCAACATCAAAGAGTATGGCTATCTCGTTCATTTCTGAGCTCTCCCCAGATTATTTTCTGATGATCTAGCGCTCATACTTGAGGCTTGTGAACCAAGTTCGCATAAAAGTTTTAGTCACGTATAGTAAACTCGGAATGTGATCACCAGTTGTTACTCTCAACGCGACTTAGCTGCTATTGCACCGTTGCGAAATCCGAAGAGCGACCGAGCATTTTGCCCTCTTGACAGCGTAGTAGAGTATCGTCCTCAACCCCTTCTGTAAGGGTACTCTCTCATCCTCGATGGTAGGCGTCGAGTCTCGGTCGCCAATCTTATTCTTCCTCACAAGCCTCATCTCGTCATAGCTCAGCCAAGACCTCACCGCCTCAAGATAGTTTGCAGGATAGCCCGGAGACTTCTATTCCTCAACTGTTCTCCCACAAGCCTTACAGAAGATTCTCAACCCTTGGGGCTGTTGCACGCACAAAGCCCCCCAAGATTGCGCGCTCAGAGGCAAGGAGGAGGGGGCTATATATAGGCGGGTCAGGAAAACTGACCATCCCAGAGCCATAGAAGGCTTTTCGAGAACCCCCTTCCACGAAAGAGACTGGAGACTGCCCGGTAGGACTGTCGATTCTCAAAATCGACATCTCCGACCCGGATATCGAAGCATCCAGCCGACTCCATCGATCCGGCCGTGCTCCAGAAAGCGAGTACGGATTACGCTGTAGTGGCGGGCCCGCTGGTATACACTTAAAGAATTAAGTGAATCCTCTTTTTCTTGCTTCAACGTTCGAATATGAGGTGCTTGATTTCTACTCCGTGGACCAACTAAGCTACTCGCACTGATGCATCATTTTTCTTCAGTGTTTGAGATCACCGAAAGGAAGATGACCTCTCAAAAGGTTCCGATATTCCCTCTTAACGGAAGAGGGAGCAAAAAGGAATTTCCTAAAACTTTGAAAATGGCAAACTCTCAACTTCGTTTACTCTGCCTGTTAGGGAGCTATGCAACAAACCAATTTATCGGGAAAACTATAACCTTCCCATGTGGAAAGTGTCCAAATCGTTGAATTACAACAGGTGGTCTAGATCTTGGATCCAAATGCGCTTTACGATAAGATTTCCTGGGCGCAAGAACTGAGGAGGCAGTATTCTTTGTTGGGGAAGGCATCTCTCATGATTATCCCTCATGTCTACCTCTAGGATTCGAGATAAAAGACAGTGTAATGCATAGTTTATTTGAAGATTATAGTGGTTTAGACGAACTTGTTGGCATTGTAACAAGATACGACTTGGTCAGAACCGCGCCCAAACTAACTGAATTGCTCGAAGCATTACTCAAAAAATAACATTCTTTATTTTAACAGAACCACTCTTTTAAAACAGGAGCAATATCGGAACGATCAATAGGGCAGTCATGTTTGTTAACTTCATGAAGATATTGAGCGAAGGACCTGCGACATCTTTTAGAGGGTCGCCAACGGTGTCGCCGGTTACAGCTGCAATGTGGGTTTGGGTTCCCTTCATCCAGAATTTTCTTTCAATATATTTTTTGGCGTTGTCCCATATGCCGCCTCCGAAGGTGAAGAAAGGCGACAAAATAGCAGATGTGCTTAATCCTCCTAGTAGCATGGCGCCTAAAGCGTATTTTCCCAGTAAGAGCCCCACGGCGATGGGAGAAGCAACAGCCAGCAGTCCCGGCGCAATCATCTGTTTAAGCGCATTCTTTGTGCCCAGGTCCACGCAGCGTGCGTAGTCGGGTTTGACCTTGCCTTCAATAATGCCCGGATTCTCTCGGAACTGTCGCCTCACCTCGTCCACCATTTGATAGGCAGTTTTTCCGGTGGCTCCAATAGCCAACGAAGAAAACAAGAAGGGAAGAGCAGCACCTAACAAGAGCCCCACAATAATAACGGGGTTCAAAAGACCGAGGCTGACTGTGCTGAGCTTTACAATCTCACCGTAAGTGGCGAAAATCACGACCGTTGAAACGGTGCCGGACGCAGTGGCGAAAGCCTTTGTATAAGCCTTTGTAGTGTTGCCCATGGCGTCAAGCTCGTCCAATGCTGCTCCGTTCTCTGTGTTTGTCCCCGACATCTGTGCTATACCCGCAGCGTTGTCACTTATAGGCCCAAATGTGTCACTCGACATGATAATGCCTATGGCTAAGTCTGTTCCAAGATTGGCTGCAACTATCCCATAGAGCGAACCATTAGTTATGAAATAAGAAAAGAAGATGGCGGCCAAAACGGATAAGAATGGCATGAATGGGCTCTGAAACGCGTAAGACAAACCCGTTATAATGTTAATGGCTGCTCCGCGCTCAGAGGATTCCGCTATTTTTCTGACCGTTCTGCCATTGATCCCGATGTAATATTGTACGGCTAAGCCAACCGCGAGACTCGCCACTAAGCCGCTTACCACAGCGTAGAACACAGTCAAGTCGTTTAGTAATACCATAGAAGACAAAAATGAGCCCAGCACGCAAAAGATGGCGGTGGTGAAGAGGCCGATGTTGAAAGACATGACGGGTCTTATCTTCCTCCATCCTCTGACAACGAAAACTCCAACTATTGTGGCTAAAATCCCTGAAGCACCAAGCATTAATGGGAACATTAAAGCGTTTATTCCTAATGGGCTGAGCAGTAGAGCGCCCAAAATCATGGCAGTGATGTAGTCGTCGCTTATGGATTCAAACAGGTCGGAGCCTCTTCCTGCGCAGTCGCCCACGTTGTCTCCAACCTGGTCCGCAATCACTGCTGGATTGCGCGGGTCATCTTCAGGAATGCGTTGTTCTATCTTGCCCACCAGGTCTGCGCCTATGTCTGCCGCCTTTGTGAATATGCCTCCGCCCAGTTGGGCGAACAGAGCCGCCAAGCTGGCACCGAAGCCGAAGCTCACAATTAAGTTTGGGTCTTGATAGAACCAGAAGAGTAGGCTTACGCCGATGAGGCTGAGCCCCACAACTGAGAGGCCCATTACAGCTCCGCCTCTAAATGCAAGCGTGAATGCCTTTGTTGAAGACGTTCTCGCGGCGTTGGCGGTTCTCACATTGGCTTTCACGGCAACTCGCAAGCCTATGTAGGCGGCCAACAACGAAAGAGAGGTGCCAAATACGAAGGCGATGACCACTCTCACGTCTTTAAAGAATATGGCTAATGGAATAAGCGTTAACGCAACAAAAATTGTGATGATTCTGTACTGTCGTTTTATGAAGGTTTTTGCGCCCTCTTCAATGTAGCCTGCGATTTTCTCCATCTGCCGCGGTCCGACAGGCTCTCTCAGGATGGACCAAGCTAAGTAAGCGACGACAAGCATTGCAAAGGCTCCGACTGTCAACGCAAGCAATGTGAGGTCCAACTGTCACCGCTTCTCCTTCTCCTTAACTTTTTTAATTCTGCGTATGTCAAGATTGTTTTAAATCAAGTGTAAACTCTAACTTATAAATATAGCAGAGTAGGGTTCCATTATAAATTGGAAGTCTCAGCATCATTTTCGACTTTTGAACAGTTTTCTGCCATCCAAGTTTTCCTTGCAAGTCTGTTTCGCTGGTCTCCAAATTTCTTTCAAGAGTGTTGCATGTATGCGTTAAGTCTTAGTACGTAAAAACGGTGTGTTAAAATAAGTAGTGTGTCTGGCTCCGTAACGTTCTAGGTTCTTCGATCGATCTTCCACAGGCATCGTTGCCGTTAATAAGCCTTAACGAACCTAATTCTCGAAAAGGCAATGCAATTATCTCCATCTAAGCCGAAGATGAGCCACCTCGGAGATTTTTGGAATGACCTCGGAAAACTGGTGCCTCAATACCAAACCTTTCTGAAGGATCTCAAGAGTCTTGGTTAGATCTTCGGTGTAGCGTTCCCGCAACTTGGTGTTCAATGGTGGCGGCGCGGCTTTACCTAAAAGCATGCACGCTAGCCTGACATACAAAAAAAGGGGATTTTGCTGGTTAGAGTAGTACAAATGCGCTTCTAGAGTGGCGGGCCCGCTGGGATTTGAACCCAGGTTCTCCGGCTCCGGAGGCATACGCGCCCTTGATGTGGGCTCGGCGCCTTATCCTGTCTGGGCCACGGGCCCGTTTCGCAGCATGGCCTCTTTCCGGTCTCCTCTACTGTTTTTCCATCAGTTCTTCGTCAATCCACCATGCTTTCTTCTTTCCCGCTTTCTCGCGCGCCGAGTATTCAATGATGGGCCGTCCGAGCTGCTTTCTCGAGCGTCTGCTGATTCTCTTCAGACGGTTTAGTATTAGCCAACGGTTCACCTTCAGCGCTTCAGCCAGCTCAGGGGTCGTTCCCCCCTTGTGGTGAATGAGGTAGTCCACGATTGCGTGGTCAATCTTGTCGACACAAAAGGCATGAGGGTTGAACTTGCCCCTCTCGTACGTAAGGAACTCGAGGTCTGCCAAGCATTTCTTGATGATGGAAAGATCTTCCTCAATGTGTCCGATTCTCTGCTCAAGTTCAAGAATCTTGTTCGGGGATGGAGTCTTCTGAAGCTTCTCAACTATGGCGTCTCTTACGAAGCTGCTCCTTTCGCCTTCAGGTACTCGTATAGCTAATTCGGCGTAGATATCCTTAGGGACTTTGGCAGAAACTGTGACTGTTTCAGACATGCCTCAATCTTCACTTTCGGATCTGGATTGCCATCATAATGTTCCCAGGAACACTAATAAACCTTAGGACAGAGGAGACCGACACTGTCTAATCTTCCGGATAATTGACCTCATAGACGCAGACCAGAGGTATGTACGATGTTCCTGGAGCCGGCTCTCGGGAGCCGGGCTGTCGTGAAAAGTGTGCCTCCTCAAAATATTGTAGGCGGATAGTCGAATACCCACTCATAGTCATATCTCTCCCATAGGCCATAAGCCTGTAGAGCGTGGTATTCTCGCCCAACTTGTTTGCCACTGCCGTGTCCGAACTATCAATCTGGCCATTCCTATTGACATCTATCCAGTCCAAGCCAAGCGTATAGTTGCCAAAGGGTTTGGGGTCAAGGCCAGGTATCTTTGCCATCCACTCCCATTTTCCCTCATCGCCGCCAGCCATGGCAAGTCTGCCTTGAGTATCGAAAGTCGTGAACACGAGCACGTGAGTCACGTTGTATCTCCTTAGAATCTTGATCGCCTCTGTCTCGTTTGACATGAACATTCGCCCAATCTGCTGTATCTGCGTCCAGTTCCAAGTACCGTTGTCCGCAAGCGTCGTCCTGTTCGCAATTGTTGTAATCCAGTATCCGTAGTCCCACCAGCTGGCAACAACCGTACTACCATCGGGAGGCGACAGGGGCAAGTTCTCACGCATCCAGATCAAGGTGTCGATCCAGTCGCGAGAAGTAGCGGAAGGCTTTGCGGACATACTCGACGAAGCAATCGTTGTAGGCGAAAAGGCCTGACTGTAGACCCTTGGACCTTGAGCAAGTGGCCCTGCAACGAAATCCGTCCCAACCACGAACGTCAGAGTCAAAAGAATGAACATCATCACTAGGATTCCCGCAGCGGTCTCCCTTCCCAAAACACCTCTGAACCGGGCCTTTTGTCTAGGAGCCTGGGGAGCCTCCTTCAAGGATAGGATGAAAGGTCTCAGCAGGCGCACCAGGCCCAAAGCCCAGAGTAGACTTACGACGGGAGACATTATGATATTGAGCCTTATCATCGAACTCGCAAAGAAGATGGAAGTCAAACCGAATATGATCATGAAGATACCTGGGTTCGTCGCCGCTATGGATGCGAAAAAGAGGCCGACGGGCACAAAAAATATTCCGATCCCGAAGTTGTGATAGAAGGTCCCCCAAGCTGAAGGTCTGTGTTCAGCAACCGACTCCACAATCGGGCTTTCAAACCGCACAAAGGGGTTAATCACCGACAGGAACTTTGTCTCAAGTCCTCTGATCATTCCTGTCGACCAGAGGAGTGCAAAAAGGGCTGCTGCCAAGAGGAGAAGAATGGAAACGCTGAGCAGTCTGCTGCGCGGCGTCTTTGCACGTCGATTGACCTCGGCTATGAGCAAAAGGAAGAGAACTCCATACACAGAGAGAATCTCAGTTTCGAAGATGAATCTGGTTCCAAGGTAGGGAACGCTCACGGCTATCAGAAGCGCAAGCGCGAAGGTTACGACATAGGATAGAAGCAGACGCAGGGAATACCTACCAGAGACCAGAAGAACCAAAGCAAATAGGGCGGTCATGACGACGGGGTATCGAGAGGCCCCCCAAGATGCACAGAGGTACCCTAGAGACAAGCCAGCGGCTATGGCGTAGAGCAAACCTGCCTTCATCGGCTTGTTCACGTCTATTGATCTGAGAAAGAAGAGAACGAAGATCAATATGCCAAAAATCCCGACGGTTTCATCATCGAAGAATCCCAGCGAAGTCCGGCCAATGTAAGACGCATCTAGAGCTAGAAAGAGTGTGGCAAACATCCCAACTGCGTCTCCGCCGAGATCTTTGCCAAGGAAGTATATGACGAGACAGGTCACCGTACCCATTATTGCCGGGAAGATAACAGAGAGATTGTAGACAGGGTCTGAGAGCAGAGGATCAAGGCTGGGGTTCGCGACAAGCGGGACCCCGAGCCCGCTTAGAACGAAGTAGAGCGCCGCAGCAGTGAGGGGGAGTCCTAGGTAAGTTGTACGAGACACCTTGTTTCCCCAAGGATACCAGCTCATATAGTCGTGCCATGAAACCCACCCCTTATCGCCTAGGAGGCCGTTTTCGATTATATACTTTGTCTGTCGATACTGGTAGTGGGGGTCAAACTCGCTCAGATAGTATCCCCAACGGATAGGGAGCAACCTAACAGCGAAGGCGATCACGAGAACAACCAAGATCAAGGCAGTCTTGACCAATGACGGGTGTGAAAATTTTGGGCGGAGCGCTTGAACCTTCCTCAGTCTTGCAACGATGTCTGCTATCTTCGGCATCTTTGGAACTCCATTCAGGAACTTGTCTTAATGGATAATGAACCGTTTATATTTAGTTTATGGTATGAGACCATAACCGATTTATTGAAGCAGAAGGCTTAGAGGATGCGATGCCTGTGAGCGGTCTCAAATGCTCCTGAAGACCAGCTGGCTGAAATACCTCGGGAAAGAGAGAAAGCCGTTTCTTCTGCGTCAAGCCTTTCGGATGGCATATTTCCACAAGACGCCATTCCGATCGCTTCTCGAGAATATTCTCAGGCTTGTTGAGGAATTCGATGCTGGTTTCACGTTCCCGATCGTTGCTTCCGCAGCTCTGAGGAACCCCGAGACGGTTCGTCTGATCCTGGATTATCATCAAGAGGTCGCCTCTCACGGCTTCAACCACGTGAACTACAAGTACTTGCCTCTCGATGCAGAGAAGTTGGACATAGGAAACAGCCTTTCAGCTTTCCGAAATCTGAGGACTCCCGTCCAGGGTTTCAGGGCTCCCTACAATGTCTACACGGATCAGACGCCTAGACTTTTGGAGGAGTTTGGCTTCCTTTGGGAAGGAAGTCTAGGCCTCAGACCGCCGTACTGCGATGAGAGAAGTTTCTTCAGAGTCCGCCTGGGCGACCATATGTCGAGCTTCACGTGCATCCCGATGTTCAAGTGGTCAGATGACAGGATGATCGATATCTACGGACTCAGTAACAGACAGGTGGCTAGAATCCTAAAGAGGGCTCTGCAGCAGACCGAAGAGAAACATGGAGTCATCATGTTCGACCTCCACCCTGTGAGAATGGGGCAACCCAACCATATCGATGTTCTCAGAGAAGTTATCACATACGGAATGCAAAGGAACGGATGGTTCCCCCTGGTCACCGAGGCAGTAGAACACTGGCTGAGGCATCGCGAATGGAAAGACGGGGCGTCCTATTGCTGCCTCTTGACCGGCGACATTGACAGCTTGACCTTGCTTGACTATTTGACGAGACTTCTCTAAGCCAGTGGAAAGAAACTATTGCAGCTCAAGGAGAAGACGGCGAGAGAAACATGATGAGCCTCCGCAAAGCTGGGCAAAGAATAAATCGCGAAAAGAGCTAAGCTAGATGCCGACGGTCGATGCTCATGAACGAGAGAGTGGCAGTAGTTGGGATAGGCGCGATGGGGCGAGGCATCGCTTTGGCTGCGGCCCTTTCGAAGATTGACGTCACACTGGTGAGCAGACGAGGCAAAAAAGGGCTTATAGATTTTCTGGGTTTCTGTGAGAAAGAACGGAAAAAAAATAGAATCACCGTCGACGAAGCCTTTCTGCGCTCTTATGTAAGCTGGAGTGAGTCTTTACGAGATGGTGTAGAAGACGCGAGCATTGTGATTGAGGCCCGGGAAGAAGACGAGAATGTGAAGAAAGATATCTTCAGGAAACTGGACACGTTATGCCCCAGAAACACCGTTCTATCTACCAACACGTCCTCTCTGAGCATAGTCGATATCTCAAGCGTAACCAAGTTTCCTGACAGGGTCGTCGGAATGCATTTCTTCAACCCAGCTCACATAATGAGACTTGTGGAAATCGTCCCTAGCCCCAAGACGTCAGATGAGACTGTCAAGAAAGCTCTGGCTTTCGTTCATAGACTCGGGAAAGAACCTGTCGTCGTGAAGGACTCTCCGGGATTCCTAGTCAACAGGATACTTTTTGCCATGATAAATGAATCCTTATATTGCTTGGAAGAAGGCTACGCAGACGCCCCAACCATTGATAAGGCCATGGAGCTCGGGGCGAATCTGCCCATGGGCCCAATGAAACTGGTTGACTACATCGGAGCGGATGTTTGCCTAAGTATCTTGCAGAACCTATACAAGAGAACAAGAAAGCACAAGTATCGACCTTGTCCGCTATTGGAGAAGCTTGTTGAAAAGGGCTACCTAGGCAGGAAAGCGGGTAAAGGTGTCTATGACCTTGACCGAGGGTGAGCCTCTGCCTGTGAAAGAAGGACTTCGAGGTTATCAGCCGGGTGCATTCAACTTGACGCACGGATTCTCAAGACAAAAGGAGCCTTGACCATGGCTGGACGCTACCTTAAAGGTTTTGTGAACAGGATGCTGAACGTGCTTGCGAGAAATGTCATAGGCGCTTACACAGTAAGGCCAGCGATCCACAGGATGAGAGGCGTGAAGATCAGAGGGACAGTGTGGATAGGCGCCGGAGTATACATTGACGATGAGTATCCCGAATGGATCGAGATCGGAAACAACGTGATGCTAGGCGTCGGCTGCATGCTGTTTGCGCACTTTAGACCAAAAGGGGAGAAACAAGGAATAGTGATCGAGGATGATGTCTTCATCGGCCCTGGGGCAATCATAACCCAGAATGTAAGGATTGGGAAAGGCGCCGTTGTCGCCGCAGGGTCGGTGGTCAGTAAAGATGTCCCGCCTTACACCTTTGTGGGAGGCGTGCCTGCCCGTCCCATTGGAAAGGTTGGGCACACCTTGGGAATAGTAGGAGACCCGGAAAGATTCTCAGCTACACTGGTCCGCTTTGGGTCTAGCGGGAAAGAACAGGCAGAATGAGACGAACGTTAGAAAAGCTTCTCGCTATCTTGTGTACTTCTCAACGGTCCATTTTCTTGCAGGCTTTATGTCCACATTCTGAGGCGTCAATGACAGCCTCTTGCCACATTTAGGACATTTCCCCTCATGCATCTGTAGTATTTCTTCGGGAGATTTCAGGTCATCGCCGCTGTAGAGAACTGCGCCGCATTCATGACACATCACTTGCTGAGGCAAGCCTGTGCACCTTGGTCCGGGGGGTTATTGAAGAATGGGGAGTTCCTCCTAATAAGTGGAACGCCGAGGCAGATTTAAATCCGACCAAGCATCAGATAGCTAGGTTCGAGAAACGAACGTCAGTCAGAATCCCCAAAGAATTGAATCGCCGGAGGATGGGAGAAGGCTGGGCATGGCAAGAGGAAGGATAGCGTTGGAATGGAAGGCAAAACTGTCCTGATACTGTGTGAAAAGCCTACTGCTGCGCAGCGTGTCGCAAAAGCTCTAGACGTAAAAGGCAATCCTCAGAAGCGGGAGATTGAAGGGATTCCGCATTATATAGCTGACAGAGATGGGAAAAGACTGGTCGTTGTCGCGGCATTGGGTCATCTCTATACGGTCGCCCCTTCCGTGAAGGACCGCAACGTATTCCCTGTCTTCGGTTTTCAGTGGGTTCCAAGGTACGAGGTTGAAAGGGACGCAAAGGAAACCCAGACATGGATTGACGCAGTCTCAAAGCTCGCTAACGAGGCTCAGGAGTATATACTGGCAACAGACTACGACGTTGAAGGAGCCACCCTCGGCTACACCATCCTCAGGTACGCCTGTGGAGACAAAGAGAAAGAAGCGAAAAGGATGAAGTTCTCGACGCTTACTACAGGGGAGTTGGAGAAATCCTACAGGGAACTCTCCGATCATATCGAGTTTCCGACAGTCGAAGCTGGTATCTGCCGGCACTTTCTGGATGGAATGTATGGCATTAACCTCTCACGAGCCATGACAGTTGCGGCGAAGCAGTGGAGTGGACGGTACGCCGTGTTGAGCACTGGCAGAGTGCAAGGTCCGACTCTGAAGTTCCTAGTCAGCAGGGAAAAGAGGATCAGCTCCTTTGTGCCCACGCCTTATTGGGGCATAAGGGCGAGGGTGGAGATCAACGGCTCGGTCTACGAGGTTGAGTATGAACGGGACGTTATGGAAAGCCGGGACGAAGCTCAAGCAGTCGTCAATGAATGCAACGGAAAGAAGGGGAAGATAACAGAGATAGAGGTCAGAAAGTTCCTCCAAAATCCCCCTGTGCCATTCGACCTCGGCTCCCTGCAGACCGAAGCATACAGCCTTTTCAGGTATACGCCTAGGCGCACCGCCGACATAGCGGAGAGGCTGTATCTTGACGCTCTTATCTCTTATCCTAGAACGTCAAGCCAGAAGCTGCCTCCGATAATTGGTTATCGAGCGATACTTGAGTCTCTAAGCCGTGAACCGAAATATGGGAGGTTAGCCCCAGAACTGCTCAGGCGAAGGGACCTCGTTCCCAGGGAGGGTAAGAAGCAGGACCCAGCGCATCCATCGATATATCCTACTGGCAACCTTCCGGAAAGGAGTCTAAGCGAGCCTGAAAGAAGGCTTTGGGACCTGGTTGTCAGGCGATTCATGGCGGTCTTCGGCGAGCCTGCTGTGAAACAAGGTGTGAAAGCATCTATAACGGTGAACGGCCACCGTTTCTTCATCCGTGGAAGGCAAACTCTGAAAGAAGGATGGATAGTCTTCTACAGACCTTTCATGAGAGCAGAGGAAATTGTCCTCCCCCCTCTGAAGGAAGGACGGGAGATTGAGTTCAAAGAGGTCCTACGCGAAGACAAGTTCACTAAGCCTCCTCCGCGCTACAACCCCAGTAGTTTGCTTAGGAAGATGGAGGACGAGGGCATTGGGACAAAAGCAACCAGAGCTGGCATAATCGACACTCTCTACAACCGAGGCTACGTCAGCGGGGAAAGAGCCGTTGTCTCCGAACTGGGATTAGATGTTATCGACATCCTTAACAGATACTGCCCCGAGGTGATCTCCGTTGAATTCACAAGAGAACTCGAGGAGAGCATGGAAAGAATCCAAAGTGGCAACGAGAAGAGGGAGAACGTTCTCAGCAAGGCTGTCACCCGTTTGACCCCGGTTCTCGAAGAACTGAAGAAACACGAGGACACAGTGGGTCAAGATCTGAGCGAGGCAGTGCGAAAAGCTCGGATGCAGCAGCGCATTGTTGGCGACTGCCCAGTCTGTGGCACAGGCAAGCTGATGATTCTATTCTCTCGACGAACTGGAAAACGTTTCATCGGATGCACAAGCTTCTTCAAGGGCATCTGCAAAGCCTCCTACCCTCTTCCGCAAAAGGGTTCGGTCAAGCCGGCTGAAAGAAGCTGCCGGACCTGCGGGTCGCCCATGATCCGGTTTAAGATGCAGGGCAAAAGGCCCTGGACCTTCTGCATCAACCCGAGCTGCCCGTCAAAAGAGGGAAGAAGATGAAATGCAAAATATGCGGCAGACGGACAGAAAGCGAACTGTGCAAACTGCACGAAGAAGCCCGCAGAAATCTACTGAAGAACTACGAGGCTTGGAAGAGATCAATGAGCGTATCTTGGGAAGAATACCTTAGGGAGATCCAGAGAAACCCCTTTGCAGGCGTCTGGGCAAAGGAGGTTGCACAACACCTTCTGGTTTCAGGCTCTGCCAATGAACAAGAGGGTCCAGCAAAGGATACGGAGATGAACAAGTAAGGCTTAAATCCCCTTCTTTTCTTATGATAGGATGCAGACTCCAATACCGGTGCACAGTCGTGGGGAAAGGGAAATGCCCAAGAAGATGAAACGAGCATTCTCATCGGCTGGCTACTCCTTTCAGAAGGCCAGTCTGAAACTGGCTGCATACAGGCCCTCTCCCCTTCTCGTTGCAGCAGTTGTCATGGGGGTCTCCATCTTCCTGCTAGGAGGCGGCATATACGACATCTTCATGGAACCCCTTGCCATACTGCCCATAGGCTCAGGCAGATTCCTTTCCTACATTCCATATCGCATACATGAACAGCTGCTCGTGGGAAGCATAGGAGTCATGATCCTCTATGCATTGGGCGCTTTGGGCTTGTTGCTGATCTATCACAGCACCAAGTATATTCGCAACCCTCGCCAAGTTTCGCTTCTTTCAAAGATAGGTGTCGTCCTTCTGCTCCTAGCATTTGCCTCGGTTGAGGCGGTTCTTTTCTGGATCCTAAATTTTCAGGGCTAAAAAAGGAAGCTTAGACGGTTCTGGACTGAGAACGCGTCGGGGACGGAAGCGACTACTTCAGTGATGGACCACCGGAGATGGCCACAGAAAGCCTATTAACCTTGTACCGCCCGTATTTCCCAGATTGTCACCATAGCGGGCTTAAGGTTGGCAAGGTTCATGAGGACGATTGAGTGGAGAGACGGCCACGTAGTCACAATTGACCAGACATCTCTGCCACGCAAGGAAGAATGGATAGAGCTGAGAAACTGCGAAGAGGTGGCTTCAGCCATTAAGGAGATGAAGCTAAGAGGCGCCCCCCTCATAGGCGTCGCCGCAGCTTTCGGAATGGCTCTGACAGCCTCCCATTCGAAGGCTAGAACTAGAGAGAATCTTATCAAGGATCTTGAAGTATCGGCAGAGATGCTAAGGAAGACCAGGCCGACGGCGGTCAACCTTTTCTGGGCTGTTGAGCGAGTCTTGAACCGTGCAAGACGAACAGGCGGCGTCGAGACATTGCGGTCAGCCGTCGTCGACGAAGCTCAGAGAATGGCTGATGAGGATGTCGAGGTAAACCGCAGGATCGGCATGCACGGCGCCAAGCTGATCGCGGATGGCGACGTGGTTCTGACGCATTGCAACGCTGGAAGTCTAGCGACGGTTGACTATGGGACGGCTCTGGCGGTCGTGAGAACAGCTTGGACCGACGGGAAACGCATTAAGGTCATCGTCAATGAGACTAGGCCGAAGCTACAAGGTGCAAGGCTGACTGCCTACGAATTGATGCGTGATGGCATACCCGTAACTCTGATCTCAGACAACATGGCGGGATACCTGATGTTCAAAGGCTTAGTGAACAAGGTTGTGGTAGGCGCAGACAGGATTGTTCGCGATGCCGTGCTAAACAAGATAGGCACCTATACCGTGGCAGTCCTAGCTCATGAACACAAGGTCTCGTTCTACGTTGCGGCTCCTACTTCGACGTTCGATTTGCCGCACAGGGCGAAGGACATCGCCATAGAAGAGAGGAACCCAGAGGAAGTGACACACATCGGAACTGCCAGGATTGCTCCCGAGGGCGTGCACGTGATTAACCCCGCCTTCGATATCACTCCGCTAAGGTACATCGATGCCATCATATGCGAAGATGGTGTCTTCTCTCGGGAAGAATTCATGAGATTCGTGAAGAAGCGGAAAACCTAGTATTAGTTTATCCGTTGTTTGGGTGGATGTGGAAACATGCAAGCGGAAGAGGGGAAGAAGGGTGTTCCCAAAGCAGAAGAAGAGGAGAAGGTGATCATAAAGGCTGTTTTCAAGGACGAACGCGTTTTTGTGCCATCCTCTGAGGACATCGAGAGCCTCACGTCTCGGGGTTACGGAATATCCGAGGATGGGAGCCTCGTGCTCACTTTTCCCGAAGCCCTATATCTTCTCAGCAAAGGCGTCCTCGAGGTTGAAGACGGGAAGACCCACGAGAAGGTCACATTTCAGGAGCTTCTTGATAGGTCTCGCGGCGTGTACAAGGACTCTTGGGTGAGGTACCTGATCTACCGAGACCTGAGGAGTAGAGGCTACGTGGTCAGAGAAGGTTTCAGCTTAGGCATAGACTTCCGCGTCTATAAGAGAGGCGAATACGGCAAGGCTACGGCAGACTATCTCATACTCGGAATCAAGGAAGGACAGCCAATCCTTGTTGAGGATCTAGCCCGAATCCTAACGCAGGTCCAAAGTTTGAAGAAGAATCTGATTCTTTCGGTCCTGAACCGAAGAGGCGAGATCGTCTACTACTCCCTTTCACGTCTCAAGTTCGAATGACAAGTCCCATTTGTAAAGGCTTAGAACGCTCTGCAAGGAAACTCTTATAGTCTTATTATCCATATTGCAGTTTGAAGCCTACGATTGAACAGCTGTAGTGAGGGATTCAGTTGTCTTCGCCCTTCCGTCGAACCGTACGCGGGATGAGGGACCTCCTACCCGAAGAAGCTGAAAGGCTAAGGTTCATTGAGCAAACCGCCAGAGAAGTCGCCAAGCTCTATGGGTACAGGGAAGTCGTCACTCCTCTCATCGAGAACTTTGA
>Ga0315312_1001111_pt1 | contig 22962 bp, 25 predicted proteins | sample TDP7_MG_FD_203629 | JGI IMG/M metagenome (GOLD analysis project Ga0315312, IMG submission 203629) | Freshwater sediment microbial communities from Lake Towuti, South Sulawesi, Indonesia - TDP7 | ecosystem: Environmental > Aquatic > Freshwater > Lake > Sediment | place: Indonesia: South Sulawesi... | reverse complement strand
AACATGATTTCCAGAGATTTAGCAGAAACTGCAAAGGCTTTAAAAGGAGTGGCTGGCGCCCCAACTATGCCCGTTGCGGTCTCAGAAGAAAAGAAGAAGGTAATAGAAGATGTTAAAGTGCTGTTTCCAGAAAACTTAGGAGGAATGCTAACTTTCGAAGAGGTGAAAGACTTCATCGTGATAAAACCAAGGCAGTTTCTAGGTTCGGAAAATTTTGCCAAAATCGCTGCAATTGTACGTGATGCAGGTGGAGAATACATCAGTGCAGGAAAGGAATCACATTTCAGGATTCCAAGAGAATTAGGCTGAAGAGGTTAAGTTTCTTTGGCGACAAGAAATTTTCGCAGTTTTTCTATACTTTCCATGTCATGGTGAAAGTTTATTTTGATTGGTGTAATTGAAATATAGCCTTTGGTTTTTACGGCATGCAAGTCTGTCCCATTTTTGTCATCTGGATAGCTTGACAGTATCCAGCCTTTTATTTTGTAAGCGTCTCCTTGCCTTGCGTGGATGTCACCATATCCCTTATAGGATAACGTGGTGACCTCTGCATTTTTCGACGTAGTCTTCTCTGGCACATTTATTGAAATAATGTCTACGGTTTCTGGCATGCCATACTTTAGTACATATTCAGCGGTTTTTTCGGCGAAAGTGGCAGTCACTTCTAATTTATCTGCAGACACGTCTGCTTTCTCTCTCATCTGTTCAGTTATTTCTCGCAAACAATATGAAACCGCTATGGCTGGCACATGATGAATAGCTGCTTCCAAAGATGCGCCTAAAGTGCCTGAATTGAGCAAGTCATCTATGCCAAGGTTTGGACCAAGATTTATTCCTGCAACTAGCAAGTCTGGCGGTTTTTTCATAATTTTATTTACTGCTAGTAGATAGGCGTCGGCTGGGGTGCCAGCTACTGCATAGGCTTTTGTGCCATCGCCTAATTGTGTTTCTATGACCTTTATGGTGTTTGTGGATAATGCTTTTCCTATACCGCTTTTTTCATCTAAAGGCGTCACAACTGTTACTTTTCCAAGTTTTTCAAGCCTCTTCTTCAAGACAAGCAATCCAATTGAGTGTATCCCGTCATCGTTGATTAGTAAGATTGTCTTCAGATGGCTAAAGCCTCTTGCTACGTAGCAACAGTGCTCTACTTATTTAAGAATAACATTCTACCGCAAGTAAATCTCTATATCCTTTCTACTGACAGTGGATTTTCTTCTATTTATCACCGCTAACAGTAACCACACCCCTATCAATATTTCAAGAGGTAGCATTGCGATTACAAAATTCAGAATTTCACGGATCCATGTATACATAGTTAAAGTGACATAGGAAAGACGAAAAGTCCAGATTGACAGTGCAAAATCTTCTGTCAAAGCGCTGTTTGGACCTGAATATTGAAGTGCTGTAAACCATGCACTATTGCCAAAGAGATGACTTGAGTTTTCATCAATACTTCTTATTTCCCATCCTTTTATTGTGAACTGGACTGGGGGATTCAATATTGAAGGATCAGAACCATAGTAAGCAAATCTGAACGGAAAACAAAACAGTTGGTCAACGGCTTCTCTGGTTAATAGGAATAGAGTTATTTTTGTTTCTCCTGAAGCCAAAGAAGATATTTTTAGCGGATAGTATATTGAATTTGTTTCAAACTCATAAAAGATTGGTTCAACACTTTTCTGTCTTGCTGAAAGCTCTATGAGATCTAACACAAAATAGTCAAATCCATTAACGATGTAGCTCTTTAGAATTGACTCGAAATTCTGTAAATACGCTCCCTGAGTAATATTGTTATCCTTTAGGAAAATCTCTATCCAGCTAGCAAATTCTGCTATATTTTTTGGCTGGACCACTGCAATATCGTGTGTGCCGATTTTTTCATGAAAAGTAACTTTTATACTACTTGGTAGCGCCGTCTCCACGAATCCGCCGCCTTGAAGATATATGCCTCGAAATGGAAAAGAAAAGGACGACACTCTCGGGGCATGCAATTGAACGATGTTTTGTGCGTTTGTAAACGATTTTTCACTTGCTTTCCGTATAGTCTTTGGGTTTGATGGCAAAGGAAGTATTTCTAAAACCATCATGGGCTCGCTTGCATACAAGTCTGTAGAGAGAATTAAGATTTCTCTCGTCCCGTTCCATGCGATAATAGCTTTTTGTCCAGGTTCAAATATTGGAGGAGGGAGTACTTGGTGCCCATATAGGGATGCCTCCTCTGTCGGCTAAGGCTGTGGGCAAAGCGAGGGAAACAGCAATGCAGGTAGGTAGGATTAATAGAACTAAAGCGTGAGATAAATTCAAGAGTTGAATCCCGCACATATATTCTCATGAAAATGAATATTTAAATCCGTCGACTAAAAATATCCATACTTTATAGTGAAATTCTTGAACTCGCCAGTAAAGTTTTGCCAATGAACATCAACTTTTGTCACTCTTGCCCCATGTGGTCCTCTTTTGCAAAATTCAACAACTTTTTCCACATTCTCTTTTTCTCCTTCAAAAACTGCTTCCACTCGTCTATCAGGCAGGTTTTTTACCCATCCAGTAACATTTTGTTTGACTGCTTCATCCTGTGTTTCTGAACGGAAGAAAACTCCTTGAACTCTTCCACTGATGTAGACGTGTGCTCTTACTTTCAAGAGTACTCACCTAAATCACTCAACGATACGCAAATGCCTGCAATGTCCATCCTAATCGCCTCGGAAGATGAAGATTAATACGTCCTGAATTCCATGAATACTTTATTTTCACTTTTGAAAATTTATGGTGTTTGAGGGTCTTGGTTATCAATTCTGGGTCAAAATATGAGACATGTGTTTCATCATCGAAGGGCGTGCTATATTTCAATGATTTGTAAACTCCTCTTACAGCTCGAGAATTAAATAAGGATGCAACATTAGGCGTCGTGATAAAAAGCAACCCGTTTGGCTTAAGCATCCTATACGCTTCTCTAAGAAAGTTTTCAGGCGCTTTCAAATGTTCAATGAATTCAAGAGCGGTTATTACCTCAAAAAAGCCGTCTCCAAAAGGCAACTTAGCCTCAGCATTTAGGACGAAGAGATGGGCATTTGGACAGTTTTTTCGTGCTTCTTTAACTGCATAGGCGCTGACATCAAATCCGTAGGGTTTCCAGCCATGTTGACTTGCTATTTTCAGTAGAAAGCCTTTTGCACATCCTGCATCAAGCCAGTGTCCCGACTTGTATTGGCTGTGAAGCATGACTTCTCTGAATTGACTTGATAGCAGAGGGCCAACAGTCTTCCACGTGTAGCCGGTTTTGTAACCAGAGCGAACCCCATAAAAATAGTCTTCGTCAAACTTACTAGGAGGCAAGCTGAAACCCCACAGAGATCTAAACCAAAAATATACGATGCCAATTATAAGACTTGCTTGAGCAAACTTTTCTTAACTATTACTTTCACTTCCCTCTCTCCGCTTTCTTTTATGTCGTTGCGCCGAGGCTTTTAAAAGAGTAGAAAATCCGCTTTTTACATGTAGGTGAAACACATGTTACCTGCTGGAAATGGAAAATTCTTGATTTACGCGTCGGGTTTTCGAAAGCAAAATGAACGCTTGAAAGTTGTCGGCTCAGCTGTCGCAAGAGTTGCCGAAAACTTGCATTTCAACATTGAAGTTCTCTCTAAAAGACAGTCGCTTTCAATTTATGTTTACTACAAAAATGAGGGAGATGAAGAAGAAATTCCAGTGTATTGTGATTGGGGAAAAGACTGGAAAGAAGAAGACATATATCATGCAGTAAAAAGCGTAATGTTCACGCTTTCATTTCACCCTAGATACTCAATTCTCCAAGCTATGAGGAAACAACTCTTCTCATAATTTTCTTGGCAGACATCTTTTTGGAAGTTTTGCAACGACCGTGAATAGTGGATCAGCAATTTGAGAGACGCGTATCTTTGCTACTAAACTAAGAAACATGTAAGCATCGTAAAGTTCAAAGCCATAATCACTTGTTAGCCATTTAATTAGTTCCATGAAAGCAAGTCTAACAGCGTCTTCCAATGGCTTAGCGCTACAAACAGTCATTATTTCACCTGGAGATTCAATGCGTGGCCAATCAATTTGCTTATTCTTTATCAGATCAATTTTCATCGTTACTGCCGATGAGATTTCAACTGCTGTTCCACAGATTTCTCCATCCCCTTGAACGGCATGTACGTCGCCTAATCCCAATAACGCGCCTTTAGTCATGACTGGGAGGAAAAGTTTGTTGCCTTGGCAGACGTCTGGCGTGTCCATGTTTCCGCCGTGTTTTCCGGGAGTAACCGTTGCTACTGCCTCGGAGGCTGGTGACACGCCAATAGTGCCTACGAACGGTTTTGGCGAGATTTCGATTTCTCTTCCATCTTGTAGCGCAAAAATGACTTTGCCATTCGTAAGTTTAGAAAATTTTGTGAGAGGTGGAGATTTTTGAAGCCAGCCTTCTAATCCACCGGATCCAGGTATGACTAAGGTTACTCCTTCATTTGGAATTGATATGTCTATTACATTGACGACTAATGTGTCTCCAGGTTCTGCTCCTTCCACATAAAGTGGACCTGTGATCGGATTCTTGTAAATAGTTGCACCTTTTTGTATCACGTTTTCTAGTGTTCTATTTGGTTTTATTACGCCACTGACTGCATCCCATGTTTCTACTTTAACAACTTCGCCAGGCTTTATAGTTGCAACTGACTTGTTTAATGGTCCAAGGGTACAATTACTAATGGGAGATAATTCTTCAAACGTATTCTTCTGAATCTTTTTTACCAATGTAATTCTCTCCACTGCCTAATTATGTATTTATCAGCATTTATGGAGATATCTCCCGCAAACTTCCATTTTTTCTATTTAGCACGTCAAATATGCCAAAATATACGCGCAACTACGCATCCGTCAAAATTATTAATAGGCTTTATAATAGAATGATTCCTCAAACGCACGAAGAATCTTTGGGAAGAATGAAAAGAGTATGCTATCTTTGAAAGAAATAGTAGCGATAATATTGGTATCACTTGGTTCAGTGGGAATAACATATGTGAATTACTTGGCATTTGTTATTTCAGCAGAAAAACTGGGGCTCTGGGATGGCTCATGATATCATTCTTTGACATAGTCTTTATCGTGCAATTGTACTATATCCTAAGACATTTCAAAGAAAGAACCTGAGGCATTCGCGCGTAAAACGAAAATAAGAAAACTGACTAAAACCAGTATCAACCGAAATTTGTATTTTAACTGGTTAGTCCATTTCCAAAATTCATTTTGCTTTAGCTAATAGGTAATGCTAATTGAATAAGCAAAACTTATATCTAACATCATTACTTCATCATCAACGCTGGCGTGCCACAAGAGAGCATTGCATTGAGTCGTTTTACCGACGAAGCAGTTGTCTCCGGGCAGCTAGTTCCGCATTAAGGGACGAAACAATCGATGCCTAGAACGTTTGTGCCACGAACAAAAGTCGAAGAACACCTAAAAGTCAAAACACTGCAAGTTAGAAGAAAATCTGCACTGCGGAAAAACTAAGTGAAGCAGGAGATGAAAAGAACAATTGAAAATAAAGGAATTGAAGAGCGGCATGAGACGAGTTGATATAACAGCAAATGTCGTTGAAAAATCCAGCACAAGAGAAGTGCGTTCAAGATACAAGGACGAAACATACAATGTTGCCGATGCAATTATCAACGATGGAACAGGCACAATAAAACTAACTCTATGGAACGAACAAATCGACCAAGTCAAAGTAAACGATACAGTCAAAATCGAAAATGGATACGTAACGTCGTTCAAAGGAGAAATTCAGCTAAACGTTGGAAAATACGGAAAACTAACCGTCGCTTAAGCGGAATTCTAGGTAAGAACGGATGCGAGGTGAAAAAAGATGGAAAGAAGAGAAAGACGATATGGAGGAGAAAGAAGAGGTTTTGCCCCAAGGTTTCCTCCGAAGCCAGTTGAAATAGGCAAAGAATACGACGTAGAAATTCAAGAAACCAGCAGACGTGGCGAAGGCATAGCAAGAATCAAAGGCTTAGTATGCTTTGTTCCAAACACCAAACCAGGCGACAAAGTACGCATAAAAATAACAAGAATAAGTCGAAGATTTGCTGAAGCAGAATCACTTGGCAAGGCAGAAGGAAAAATAGAGGAAGAAGCAACAGCAGAAGCAGAAGAAGAGGAAGAAGAGACCGAATAGCGGCCTCCAAAACGAGAAAGCAGTTTTTCATTTTCAACTTTTTTAGATTTCCGTCCTTTTACTAAATTCTACTTCTACGGTGTACTTGATAAGAAATTCTTTTGACGAATCTTGTGTTCCTTTAAGAAAACATACATCAATTCTCGATGATGCTACAATAAAGCACATAAGCATTCACAGAGCAATGAAACATTAACAAAAGGTGATGGCTTTGTTAGACTTGGGAAGAAAAGCCCTTGAAGAGGCAATTAAGAAAGGCGCTACCTATGTCGATGTTAGAATTGGCGAGATCTTGGATGAGCGACTAACTGTGAAGAATGGATTACCAGAAGAAGTCACCCTTTTTCAGACTACTGGGTTTGGAGTGAGAGCAATTGCAGAAGGTGCATGGGGATTCGCGGGTTCAATAAACCTAACTTCGAGAGAGGTTTTGGAAACAACCAGAAGAGCGGTAAAAATAGCCTTGGCAAGTTCAAAACTAAAAAAGAAAGAAACAGTGCTAGTGCCAATAAAGTCTTGCAAAGACAAATATTCAACGCTTATGAAGAAAGACCCTTTCAAAATACCATTAGAAGAAAAAATTGACATCCTCACATCTGCCGAACGAACCATTGCTGAACAATCAAATCTCATAAAGTCTTCGTCAGCATTTTACAGAGCTTTTCGTGAAAACAAACTTTTCATGAGCAGCGAGAGCGCCGAAATTACTCAGCAAATAACATGGTGTGGCGGAGGACTTCAAAGCATAGCTGTGAAGAACGGAGAAGTACAGCGAAGATCTTATCCAAGTTCTTTTCGTGGCAATTTCAGCACAGCAGGTCATGAATTCTTCGAATCCCTTGCATTAAGCAATCATGCGAAAGAAGTTGGTAAAGAATCAGTTCAGCTGCTAGATGCAGAAAAATGTCCTTCAACAGAGACAGATCTCATCCTTACCGGGGATCAATTAGCACTTCAGGTTCACGAAAGTTGCGGTCATCCAACAGAGTTAGATAGGGCTCTGGGCACAGAAGCTGACTATGCAGGCACGAGTTTTCTTACCCCAGATAAACTTAGAAAACTGAGATACGGATCTGAACATGTGAACATTGTAGCTGACGCTACGGTGCCCGGAGGTCTAGGGACATTCGGCTATGATGATGAGGGAACTCCAGCTAGGCAAGTGTATCTAATTAAAGAAGGCTTATTTGTAGGGTATCAGACTTCACGTGAAACAGCCGCAGAACTCCGATTAAAAAAAAGCAGTGGAGGCATGCGTGCTGATTCACCTACAGCTTTGCCGTTAATTAGAATGACAAACATCAATCTTCTACCAGGCGATTGGAAATCCGAAGAAATCATTGAGGATACTAAAGAAGGAATCTTCATGCAAGTCAACAAATCTTGGAGTATTGATGACAGACGCCTAAATTTTCAATTTGGCACTGAGATTGCGTGGAGAATCAAAAATGGAAGCAAAGAAGAAATGATTAAAAATCCTACGTACACGGGTATAACCCCAGCTTTCTGGGGCACATGCGATGCCATTAGCAAAGATAATTGGAAGATGCACGGCACGCCAAACTGTGGTAAGGGAGTACCTGGCCAAGTTATATATGTAGGACATGGCTGTAGCACTGCTCGCTTCAGAAAAACTAGAATAGGCTTGACTAAGTAAGGTGACAAAGTAATGGTAACTGAACGATTGTTAGATACCGCTGAAGAAACATTGAAACTTACTCGTAGAGAAAGGGCTGATCAAGCACAGGCTACCACATTTTTGTTTGACACAGCCCTTACGCGTTTTGCCAATTCTCAGATTCATCAGAATGTTGCCTCTAAATTTGGAGGAGTGGCAATAAAGGTTGTGATAGGAAAAAAGATTGGAACGTTACGTGTCAATACCTTTGAAGAGAAACAACTCAAAGATGCAGTGAAAAGGGTAGTTGAAATCGCCAGAGTTTCGCCTCCGAATAATGATTTCAAAAGCCTTCCAGAACCTAAGAAATGGACTTCAATAGAAAAGGCATTTGATTCCAAAACAGCTGCTTGCAGTCCAGAATATCGTGCAGAAAGAGTTGGAGAGATAATAAAGACGGCACATTCAGAGTCACAAATTATTAAGGCTGTAGCAGGGTCCTTCTCTACAGGCTCCATTGCCTATGCTATCACCAATTCCCTCGGGGTTTCAGCGTGGGCAAAAATGTCAATGGCATCTGTGAATACCTCCGTGATTTCTGAATCAAAAGGTTCTCAAGGCTTCGGTTCAGCGGAACAATTCTCTAGATTCGTAAAAGACATTGATCACATTCGTGTTGCAGAAGAAGCAGCTGAAAAATCGGTGCATAGTGTTAACCCTATGAAGATATCGCTTGGTGAATATGAAGTGGTGCTTTCTCCAAGAGCCGTAAGCGCGTTCATCTCTTTCCTAGGTTATATTGGGTTTTCAGCAACTCCATATCAAGATGGAGAATCGTTTGTAAAGTATCACTTGGATGAACAAGTTTTTGATGAAAAACTTAGTTTGAAAGATGATGCTAGAAACGCTGAAGTTCTCTATACCTTGCCTACCGATGGTGAAGGAGTTCCAAAGAAAACTGTACGCTTAATTGACAAAGGAGTTGTTTCTGAAAAGAGCATTTGCTATGATTCTTTCACAGCAGGCAAAGAAAAGGGAAAAAAGAGCACTGGACATTTGATGCCGCCCATTGGACAATTTTATCCCTATCCAAGACCTATTCCAATAAATCAAATAGCAGATGCAGGTGACGCATCAATCGAAGAAATGATCTCAGAGACGAAACATGGAATTTTCGTGACAAGATTTCACTACACTAACCCTGTTGACCCTACAAAGGCTGTACTCACTGGTCTTACGAGAGATGGAACGTTTCTAATAGAGAAAGGTGAAATTACAAAACCAGTTATGAATTTGCGTTATACAGATAGCATGCTATCAGCGCTGAAAGATATTAAAATGGTGGGCAAGAAGCGAGAAATAATTGATGATACTACTGTTCCAGCTCTAAGCCTGAGGAAACTGAGGTTTACTGGAGTAACCGAATATTAACTACTCCTCTCCACCATTTTTGACAGTATAAAGAATAAAAGGGAGATATTGTTGTCGGAAAAAGGTTTGCGCGGATTACCAGGCGTCTTAGTAGATTTGCTTAGATGGCTGAGAATTTATAGGCAACGTGCTTTTTGGATTCAAATTGCTACAGTAATTGTGGGGGTTTTCCTTTGGATTCCTCTAAATGAAGAAGTTGCTGGGGCAATTAAAGCTGCTCCAGTCCTTATTTTCTTGAATTTTATTATGACGAATATTGTTTGGGCTATTTCTAGAAAGCCATATTCATGTGTCATAGGCGGCTCTATTGGGTATGGACTATACAACCTTGCTGTTGGCGTAATTGGGTATCAGCATCCTCTACCGCAGATTCTTTTGGACATATTATTAGGTGTGATTTATGGATTTGTTTTTACATGGTTTGCCTTTATTATCTTCTATTTCGTAGGACTCATCAAAATAGGTAAGAAAAAAGAAGAGCAAAAACAGTCTCAGATTTGATAGTTTAATAGGGAAAATGAAAAAAGAAGGGAAGATGGGAATTTAGCCTTCGGATTTTCGCTTTCTCGCAGGCTTAGGAGCTGCAGGTTTTGCCGCTGGTTCTTCAGAGGGCTTAGGTGGTGGAGCTTCAGCTGGTGCAGGTTTTGCAGTTACTGGTGCAGGTGGCGGAGGCTTTGGTCTTGTTCTTTCCCATAGGGCGACTATTATTACACATAAGACAGCGATTGGGATAAGGTACCAAGCCCAGAACCAAGGTGTTTCTGGTGGTGATGGATAACTTGCTTGATAGAGAAATGTTAGTCTCCCAAGGAACAGTGATATTCTAGCCATCACAGTGCCGCCGTAAGCAGCTCCAAATGTAGCCATAAGAAAGTATCGTCCTATCTTTGCGCTCACTCCAAGTGGACCCTTGTGTTCCCATGTGAAGAAGAAGAACGTTAATGCTGTTATTACGCCTATTATTATGATGATGCTGTCAAGGCCTGGAGGAGGCCATCCCTCCCACACGCCTGTCCCTACAAGTGGCAAAGTGACAGTGTCTTGTATCTGAGCTAGGAAGTTGCTTTGAATCATGCCGCATATCATCATGCCTGCCATAATGCCAGCGACAATCGACACTGGATATCTGTATAGGTAGAAGTATTTCTTTGAGAAGAAGAAGAAGTACATTAGGCTGATTAGTATTGGAATAACCCATATGAGATTGCCTTCCACGATTCTGCCGGTTCCCCAATATGCCACAGTTGCAGCAGCCTCATACATGGCTGCCAAAGTATAGACAGCAGCTAGACCTATGAATAGATGCTCCACCGCTCGGGACAGCGGGTTTTCCTTCCATAGAAAACTGTATATGAAGATTGTTGCGAAAACTCCAAAGATTGTTGCATATAGGCCTAATTCAGGTGGAATTTGACCAACTGGTGGGATCATGAGCCCTTTCCTCCTCTATATTTACTAATTGCATAACCAATGTTTCCAACGATCACAAACGCTATGATAAGCAAATGGCCTACTGATTGGGCATCTAACAGTGCGAGCGCTTCTGTGTAAGGATAGCCATATGTGGATTCGACCAGTAAAGTTTCGTATTCCCCTGCTCCAGCTAAGCCGTTCATTATTCCGAAGATTTGACCAGCTCTATAGTAAGGCATGATTCCAGGAACGCTGACTGCTGTCGCACCAGTAATGATAGGCACTTCAGATGGACCACCGTGACGTCCTTGCACAAACTGTATTACTTGGGTTATTCCTGGATCACCAGACGTCCATTCAGCCCATAGACTGAAGTTTGCTGCGCTTCTACACTGCTGCATCAGCGGAAGGGTTCCTATAGCTGTCCCATAGTGGTCCGTGCCTTTTGCATTCCAAGTATTATCTCCAAATGTCTGCATGCCAACCTCGTTTCCTGCAACATAGCCGAGATATACTACACTTGTTCCGTATTCTGGAATGTTCGGAAAAGCACTGCCATAAACGGTTTTCAGGATTGCTTCGCCAATAGGAGCACCTCCAGGCCAATAGGCTAAGGCGACAATTTTTAGTCCAAGTTTTTCAGCGTGGTAGATGTGAGCCTTGGCTTGAGGTCTATTTTCTGTTATGGTAGACGGCCCAAAGTCGAATGACTCTATTACTATGCTTCCGACGGGAAGTGTCTCAGTGAAATCATATGCGTTTTGTGTATGTTGACTTATCGTTATTGGCCACTTCAGAGGAACAAGTAATGGGAAGCTTACAAAGATGAACAATAAGATGTAAAGGTAACGTCGGTCAATTCGAGCTATTTTAGGTAAAGACATTTGATCAATCCTCCTTACTTACGTTCAGGACCCAAGTATCCTCTCTCGACGCCTAGCAATTGCCTTATCGCCAATGAAATGGCTCCGATTGCAATGCCAATCATTATTGCTCTGTTTCCTGCCGTATTTGGAACATCTAGAAGCCACGAAGCTATTGTAGGAAAGCCCTGCCAAATTGCTCCTCCGACTGGTGCACGCCCCAAAAGCATAAGCGAACCAACAATCAGGAGTATGGAAGTCTCTATACTTCTCAGTCGGAAAGCTCTGTACGCGGCCGAAGCGATGAAGAAGGCGAGCAGTGAGAATATTGTCATGTCCATGTGGACATATATTTCACTGTAGACCCAAGAGAAGAATTCTTGTGATAGCATGAGATGTTGTTCGTGTGTTGCGATTGCGTAAAGTCCAACAATTAAGTATAGAGACACTCCAATAATCGTGAATATGCTGTATTTCCAGAATCTTCCTCTTCTGCTAATGTTAAGCCCATGATGCCTAAGCAAAACGACGAGACCAATTATGCCTGCAGTCGCCACTAGAATGTCTACGGACGCAGTTAATAGTGATGTAGCTTCTCTTTCCGGCGTTCCTGACGCGAAGAAGTATGTTGCTATTACCATGATAATGCCCATTACAAAAGTGATTGCCAATGGAATGTATCGTTTAATAACTACACTCATTTGTCATTTCCTCCTATAACGCAAAGAAATCGTTTAGCGCAGTTACGCCAGCCACGGTTAAGATTACACCTATGATCATTAGCGCTACTGCAGTGATTTTTGCAAAGTCTGAACCCCACAATGAACCTATTTGAGTTGGATCTTTAGATAAGTAAGCACCTGCAGCCATCAGTTCTTCGCCTATCAAAGCATAGTCGCAAGCAACTACAAAGAAGTGTATTTGATGATAATTTGCTGTGCCAGCAACTTGGATTGCGCCAGTGTAGAAACCTGATTCCGCTAGTATGAGTGATTCAGCCCAGAAGGGCCCCATATGAACCGCTGCCGCAGCTTGCTCTCTATGTACTGCTCCTAAGACTCCGAAAGCCCATGGAAATTGGTCGCCTCCCAGATATTGAATGTTTTCTATGTTGAACGCTTCTGGTTTGCCAGCGCGAATGTAAGATTGCTCCATAACGTCAACTGCAAGTGGCATGATGCTTGGGTCGTATGGGTAGTAGATGAGTTTGGCACCATATTTCGCTGCAAGTTCAGCAGTATAGCCCATGATGCTTAGTCCAGCAACAGTTTGGTAGTAAACTTGGTCTCTAATGCCACCTAGTCCAGTAGTATATATAATTGGGCGCCCCATTTCTGTAGCACGCCCAACTGCTTCTTCTATGGCTTCTAGTCCTGGAATCTTGCGGATTTTAGGCATGTACTCACCAGATCTTGTTATGAATAGAGATGCAAGTATTTCTGATAAAACAATTATCAGTAGAACAAATGAAGCAACCAACGTTGTGTTGATGATCCTTATTAGAGATCCCTCGTACAAGAGAACACCAAGGATAGCAATGATCAGTACAAATCCAATCAACGCTATATATCTGACTTTCATTGTTTGTCACTTCGTTTGATAGCAATCAATTTTTCTTTTCCTCTTTTTCTTTCTTTTTTCTATCTGCCTCGCGTGCTAACTCTTCAATTTTTTTAAGCAAGGCTTCAACGTTTTCACGATTTTCAAAAAGTAACGCAAACTCAGAGGTTTCATGTTCGTCAATGACTATTCCAAGCATAGGTACTCCGTACATGAGGAACATTTGGCTACCTATGAATGACAGCGGCTTAATCGATTCCAAGAAGAGAATTGCAGGAGTTTCTAGGCCATGTTTGATAACCCATTGCGCCAGTTTCTCAATTAAGTATTGCGCCCTCTCTGACGGCAACTCGGTGGCGTACTTATACATCAATCCACCTTTTGAAGACTTAACACGCTTAGCCAGTTTTCTATTTAGGGTGTTCTGTTTAAAATTGTTTTGGTCCTTTTTTCAAATAGCACCTAATTTTCTTGCTTTATTTTCCATTTTCTTCCTAAATTGTCTGATTAATTCTGGATATTTCTCGACTGCTTCAAGATTTCTTCGCATGCACTCGAAGTGAAGCTTGCCAAGTCTCGGATCTATACCGCTAAGGGTTTCTACAGTTCTTCTTCCGATTTGGCCTGCATTTTGACAGTTTGGGTTACATGGAAAGAAATTTCTAGCAAAATAAACGTGAACTTCTGGCATCTCTCTGTTTCTCTTTAATCCCTCAACTTGTTTGCTTGCTCGCATTTCAACACTTATTCCTTCATGCACCCGCTCACGGGAATATCTATCTATGCAACATTTTGGGTATCCAAGCAATTTCCCAATAGAAGTAACATAGTCGAGAGACAACTCTTCAGCATATGCTAGGCGAGATGGGATCTCAGACATCGCCCTTGAAGCAGCAATTCTCTCTCTTTCAACTCTTCTATAATTCATTACCTTTCGTAATTCGCTTTTAAGAGAAGAATCTTTGAAAAGGTACAACTCATGAATTGTCGGTCTCACTTCAAAATCAAAAGTCTGAAGACCTAATTTTCGTATCCAGTCTAAATGTGCCTGGTACGTGTCGGAGTTGTAAACAACTTTCTTGAAAGTTTCCTGCAACTTTTCTTTCATTTTGCGAATAAGAATTGCCTTCTTATCCACTGGAGCAACTTTAAGTGCTTGGAAATCTTCCATGCAGAGAGCATCTATTCTTTCGCCTAACTCGCTTGCGTTTGGCAGTTCTGCGGGGATTGTTAAGAAAGAGCAAGGTCGAATGTCTAAGGCTACCATTAAAAAATCTTCTGTCTTTACATAGTCAAGTAGCAGAAGGGTTCTTAATAATTCTTCAGTAACGTCTTCTTTTAGCAAATCCTTTGCCCTATCATGTCTTGCCCAGAATGGCATAGTTTTTCACTATTCTTCTATTATTTCTACGTTAGCCCTCGGAACAATTACTCGTCTGCCATCTTCGAGTTCTGCTTCCAAAACTCGCACGTCTGACTCTGTCTCTATTCTTCGAAGCGGCACAGGAAGTTTTGAAATTGTTCCAAGCGCTCCAAAAAATGGTTCACGAATAATCCTTATGGTAGTTCCTGGCACTAGACCTTGTTCAAGAAATTCTTTCTTCTCTTTATATTTGACCAGTTCTTCGGATTTGAGTTCGGGTCTTGGGATTATTATTTCTGGTCTTATGACTCCGGCTCTGATTTGTGTTGCACCATTTATAGAAGCCTGTCTGTCATCAAATTCGTTTAGGAGTGTGAAAGTTTTTTTGGACATGTTCATTTTGCCGAAGCCCTCGGTTATGATTATGGTAAATGGGACATCTTCATGTCCTGTGATGGCGACTCCGATTTTATAGCCTAAAAAGTTGGTCAAGTCTTCGTCGTTTATTCCGCCAGATACAATTCCTTTAACTCCTATCTCAGTCGCTTTCTTTATGGCATCTCCTGTAACTAATGCTCCACCAACCAGAATCTTTGCCTTACATTCTTGCTTTATCTTTTCAGCAGTGAGAAGCTCATCGTATGCGGCAACAGTCATCAATTGACCTTCTCTTTCGCCACCTACGCCAAAGATTCCCTGTATGAAAGCAGCAGGAGTTTCGACAACAGCTCCCTCATTCGGTAGAATTTCAACAACTCTGCCTGGAACGTATGCATCAATTTCTAGGGGAGATGGATTTTCTCTTACGAGTACTTGCCCCGTAACATCAGATATACGTTCCACAAATCCTTCTACTGGAGAATAAGCGTATCTTTTGCTTAAGCCAAAAAAACTCTTTATCATGGCTATTGGTTCGTTTTCTCCTACTCTTTCTCCTTCTTTCTTAAGCATGTACCTTGATGTTTCCCACGGATCAATTGCTAGCAATCCAACAACGTTTACTACGTGAACGTTGCCTGGAATGAAGGTTCTTGCAACTATTGTTTCTGCTTCAACATCGTCTCCTTTCTTGACCAAAACGTCGCCGCTTATTGGTAGACGCCTTGTTTGCTGCACTATCGTTGCAGATTTTCTTTTTAATCCAGGTGTGTAAGCTTGTGATGACATTGTGTTGTTCATCCTCCCCATGTTTCATAGAGTTTTTCAGGATAAGCATTCAATGCCTTAAACCATTCAATTAGCTTACGTTTTCTTTCATCCTCAGCGTTTGGCAAGGCTATAGGTCTTCCTCTGGCATCGAGAATGATTCCAACTACTCCGCCTTCGACAATGGCTTTTCTCTTCTTTCCTATGCCACGTCCAATATCCGCTCCATGGAACGGGGTTATCTCCAGCTCTGCTTTTTCTCCTTCTTTGAGTGGAATTTTCTTTATGGAACCGAATTTGACATGTTCGCTGATGGTTGAGTTGTCGGGCATTTTGGCTGCTACATGCATTAGTTCTTCTCCTTCTTTTGCCGTTCCTCTTGGAGCGATGCAGGTTCCGACTCGTACTAGGCAGTCTTTTTCGAAGATTTCTATTGCGGCTTTTGGATGCACTGTGGAGAGGACGCCTAAGTGGGGCATCATGAAGACGCTGTCTTGTGCTATTTTTGTTACTCCTTCAGGCTGGAAACCGTCTATTAGCATTAAGGCTGATTGTGCCCTTCTAGGAGCGTGAGATAGGAGGCCGCCGGTTCCAGATAGCCAGTCAACTTTGAGCATGTCTATGTAGGTTTCTTCAAAGGTTTTCTGTTCAAAAATGTCAGCGATTGTCCGTGCTCTTTGCACTCCACGCAGTGGTCTGGCAAGCAGTTTATGGTGCGCAAATCCTAGTCGCAATGCTTCCCTAGCTACAGCGTGTTCAACGACAAGATCTTGCACTGTTTGAGGGATAGTTGTTGGGCGTATCATTTTGTTATAGAGGCGGTCATGTAGGTCTTCTTCTTCCATGCTGAATGGTAGCCAACGTATTATATTCTTAGTTTCAGTTTCCTTCAAAACATTGCATATGCTATAGCTCATTCCCAGGTTTGCGCTTACTGTTCTGACAAATTTGCCTTCATAAATTGAATATACGTTTGTGGTTGCTCCGCCTAAGCCTACGCCGATGACGTTTGCATTGTATGTTTCAGCGATTGTTCTGAACATTTTTCCTTCTGCAGCTGGAGTTGGCATTATGGGAATGGGTGTCCATTTCATTAACTTATCATAGCCAGGTGCATGAGACATCACATGCTCCATGAATAATTCGTGAATTACTTGCCTTGCAGGTTCGGTATTTTCTAGTTCAAGGACTGGGCGAATGTTATCAACCATTTTTAAAGCAAAGGTTTTGTCCAGAATGTCTTGGATACATTCTCTAGCCTTTATGTTTCCTGCATATACTATAGGTAGTTTGAATTCTGTGCCTAGTCGCGGTTTGGGTCTGGCGGCATCGATTAACTCTGCGATTTCGGCTACGTGGCTTATGGTTCCGCCGTCTGTTCCGCCTGCTACTAGAATCATGTCTGGTCTGAGATGGCGTATTCTTCCAATTTTTTCGTGTGGGCGTCTTCCGTCGTCTACTGCCATAATGTCCATTACTATGGCTCCTGCGCCTAATGCTGCTCTTTCAGCGCTTTCAGCGGTCATGGTTTTCACGACTCCGCCGACCATCATTTGAAGTCCGCCGCCTGCGCTGCTTGTGGTTACATATAGGTCTACACCTTCTTTTTCGCTGCGTGCAGGTACTATGATTCCGTTTGGGGCGAGTATCTTATGCCCTGTTAATTCTTCTACTTCTCTTACTGCGTTTCGGACCCCCATTGTCACGTCTTCGAAAGGTGCCTCCACAGTTGTTGGTGCCTCTCCGCTTGCTACAAATCTGTATTCGTTTTTGATTTTTTTGAAGAAGCGAGCCTTGCTTGTGGTGCTTCCACAGTCGGTTGCCAGAATTACTTTGATTGCTTCTGGCTTCTTTTCCAAGCGATATTCAATTGACGTAATTGCCGCTAATCCTCCATAAGCCTAACTTTTCTAGTTAATGATTTAAAGAGTGCTGACTTAAATAATAGTTTGTCGCGAAAACTGAAGGAATCCGTCATGAAACAGGAGAGAAAGATACCGTTAAAAGATTACATTGCAGGAGGAGCTGTAGCAAACGCAATTACATGGATAGTTTTAGGCATCGGCAGCTCCACTGTGCCTCCTAACTTTTTCATTGCAACATATCTAGTTGGCTCTCTCTTCGGAGGATTTTTGGTTGGGCGCAAAATAAAGCAAGAATACGTGAAAACTGGCTTATTGACAGGCATATTTTCTTTTGTCGTTCATGTTTACGTTTTTCTCGGTGTTTTTTGGCTTCTTTCTGTCTCAACGCCGCCTCTCGAATGGCATGCAATGATTTTTTCAGTTCTTCTACTTGGAAGCTGCTTAGGCGTGTTTCTTTCCAAATTTATTGTTCTCGGAAGATACGCACCTGCTAAAGAAGCTTCTTGATAAGTTAGAAAATTTTTTGGTTTTTTCATCAGCTAATGAGCAAAACTTTGGTTTTGGTTGTCTGATTCTGAAACAGACGCTACGAGAGGCTCTGTTGGTTTCCCCTCATCTGTTGCTTCAACTGTCCAAGTTCATTTTTGCGCGTGGAAAGGGCTTGAGATTAAATCTGTGTCGGGCTAAGGTTGACTAACATTAGTACGCTCCCTTTCTATTAATATTCTCCTTAAGATTTTTCCAGATTGCGTCCTCGGAATACTGTCTACGAACTCAATTTCTCTTACCCATTTGTAATCCGCTATTCTATCCTTAACGAAATCTATTATTTCTGTTGAGGTGATCATCATTCCTGGTTTTTTGACGACAAATGCTTTTGGAATTTCGCCAGCATACGAGTTAGGTTTTCCTATGACTGCGCAGTCCGCTATAGCTGGATGTGTGAGTAGCAAGTTCTCAAGTTCCGCTGGCGATACGCTAAAACCCTTGCACTTTATCACCTCTTTCCTTCTGTCAACAATGTATTCGTAACCTTCCTCATCGATTTTCGCTATGTCGCCGGTTCTAAGCCATCTTTCGCCGTTAATTGTTACGAAAACTTCCTCGGTATCCCTAGGCCTATTCCAATACCCCTTCATAACCTGTGGTCCTCTAATTACAAGTTCCCCGATCTCTCCGATTGGAAGTTCTCTTCCAGTTTCCGGACATATGACTTTATGTTCCGTGTCTGAAAGCGGTATGCCTTGAGACTCCACCTTTATCTTATGCCATGGATTGGCGGCAACGACCGGCGAGGCCTCGGTTAAACCCCATTGATGATACATGGTCACTCCGGTTAGTTCTTGGAATTTTTTCGCCACTCCAGGGGAGATTGGAGCCGCGCCATTTGCAGCAAAGCGTAGAGATGACCAATCATGTTTTAGAAGATCTAAATAGCCTACAAGGGCGATGAACATCGGCGGAACAAGAAACGCGTACGTGACCCTATACTTACTAATTAACTCGCAGAAATCTTTTCGATGAAACTCTTTCATTACGACTTGTGTTGCTCCTATGTAAAGCGACATAAGCATGCCAATAGTCATTCCAAAAATGTGGTAGAATGGTGTAACGTTTAGGGGGATGTCGTTTTCATGCACTTGAAACGCTGTGGATGCTTGGAGAATGTTGCATACTATGTTATAATGTGTTAGCATAACGCCCTTAGGCAACCCTGTTGTGCCACTCGTGTAAGGAAGCACGCACAAGTCCTCTCTCGAATTAATATCTACACTTAACGGCTTTAACGGACATTTTTTCATAAATCGACTAAATGAAAACGTATGGGGTATTCTTCTTCCAATAGTAATAGTCTTTTTTACGCTGGGAATACTGGGCAAGACAATCCTGACTCTTGGATACAGTTTATCACGAACAATTATTGTTTCCGCGGATGAATCATTAACAACATATTCTATTTCCATCTCCTTAGATGTGGGATTTAAAGGAACAACAACAGCTCCGACCCTTATAACAGCATTGAAGGCGATCTCAAACTCAGGGCTGTTCTCCTCGAATAAGCATACTCTGTCGCCTTTCCTTACTCCCATATCCGCCAATGCAGTCGCTAGCTTGTCTACGCATGCCCAGAAATCTCCATAAGTAATCTTCACTGGATAAACTATCGCATATTTATCATGCAATCTCTTGGCTCTCTCTCTCAAAAAATCCGTTAGCGGTATCTCTGGATACCGTAAAGGCGGCCTTCTCAACAAGACCCTTCTACATCCATCAATTCTAATTTATCGTTTTATTTTAATAATTCTAACTGTTGCAATTGTATCTCCAATATCTAATAGGGAAGTTTACTCAAATTCCCTATTAGCCACTAGTTTCAGCTAGAAAAGATGCCGTATAGTTGTGTTGGAAACGCGATTTAACTTCTTGCGTGCATGCGTCTACTTAACGGGAGGTTTGGAAGCGACTCTGAGCTTATCGGCAGAAATACGTTTGAAAATGTTAGAGGCTACGTCAGGTCTCGCCCAGATGATGGCTTTTGGCGGACAAACGTCAACGCATTTCGGTTCTCCCCCACAGAGGTCGCACTTGAAGACTACTCCTCTTTTATCTAATCCGACTCCACCATAGGGGCATGCAGTCATGCATACCTTGCAGTTGACGCACTCAGATGGATTTATGGTTACAGCGCTGGTTTTTTGATCTCTAGTCATTGCGCCAGGTATTTGGCAAGCTTTCATGCATGGTGCGGGATCGCATTGATAACATACGACAGGTACAAATTCAGCAGTTTTTGGCCACACATGCACACTGATTCTCGAATTGGTTGGACTAAATTCCTTGATTTTTTCAAACGAGCATGCAAGTTCGCATAATCTACAACCGTTACATAGGTCAAGATTCACTACAAGAGTTTTTTGCACGATATCACTCTCCCTTTTTTGGAGGTTTAGTCCACGGCAATCTTCGCGCGACATCCTTCATATCAATTTCCTCGAGCTTCTTTGCAGTTGGTCTTCCTTCAGTATCCCAGCCTCTTAATGTGTAGTAGTCATCAAGCATTTTATTGAAGTCTTCACGTTTCACTACATGTCCTTTGGCGGGCCCTGTCTTAACCGGGTCTTCAAATATCCTTGTTGGTAATGTGTCATCTTTTGCCGTTACCCCTTCCTGTACATTGATGACGCGAGTCATGTTAACTATTCTTTCTCCTGCTAACACGAATTTGTTGACATCCTTGTATTCATCAAAGCCCGTTGCAGTCCATAACAAATAGGACATAGGCGCATTCTCCCAGAGACCGAAATCGCATATTTCAAGGGAAAACTTAGCATAGTATTGATTTTGCCCGTTGATAACAAGTTGAGCCTTATTCTTCGTGCCCCATCTGTCGATCTCAAGAGATGGGCCCATCCAGTAGGAGCCGGTGGAACCCATTGCCTCAACTCCTATAGGCCAACCGCGTAAATGGCAACCTCCCCTATCCGCTGTAGCGTAAGCTAAACCCATCGCGGGAGAACCCCTTGGATCGTAAGCTGCCAACTCGAGTCCTTTTACGTGAACTGTATATCTTTCGGAGCCTTTCCCTATGGTTTTCGCAGCTCTCGCTGATCCTTCAGCTAAGATATCGCCTAAACCTTCTCTTTTTCCAATTTTCTCTATCATCGTCAATAATGCCTCGTGATTGCCAAACTTTAGTTCAATATCTTGGGTTTCTTTTGGAGTCAAGATTCCTCTCTCATAACACTCCATAGCGAAAGCTATTGTAGCCCCTGTCGACATGGCATCCAAACCGAGTTCGTCGCACAAAAGGTGTGCCTTGGCTATAGCGTCAAGGCGATCAATACCCAAGTCTGCCCCCAAGAAAGTCAAAGTCTCATATTCAGGTCCGTCGACCTTTGTACCAGCATAAGGCCCTGAAGGAACGACTACATAATTACTACAACAAATTGGGCATTGGAAGCAAGCATGCCTCTTAGCGGTAATGCTCAAAACGGCATCGGCATCTATTTTCGGTACTCCCTCAAATTGTCCATCCTGATAATTTCTTGTGGGCAAGGTTCCTGATTCTTGTGTCCACCACAAGATTGATGGCGAACCCCACTTTATTCCAAACTCAGCGTTGGGGTCTTCAAATATATGCTTCTGTGTGACTTCTTGGCAGGCTTTAAGGAATTCTTCTGGATATGCTACGGTCACACTACCGCTACCTCGAACCGCCACTGCTTTTAGATTCTTTGATCCCATGACTGCTCCAGCTCCACCTCTTCCGTGTTGCCGATAGCACGATGAAATATTAGCAAGTTTAACGAGTTTTTCACCTGCGGGGCCAATGCACATTACTATTGCCATCTTGTCTCCTAGTTCTTCTTTAATTGCCGTGTCGGTTTCGCTGGTAGTTTTGCCCCAAACTTTCTTTGCGTCTTTAATCTGCGCGGTTCCATCCTCAATGTAAAGATACACTGGCTCTTTAGCTCTGCCAGTTATTATCACACCGTCCAGTCCAGCGTATTTTAATTCAGGACCGAGATATCCTCCCGCATGAGTATCTAGCCATATGTTGGTGAGCGGAGACTTTGTAACGACGCAATACTTTGCAGCAGCTGGTGCCAGTGTGCCTGTCAGAGGCCCCGTCATAATTATGAAGACATTTTCGGGACCCAGTGGATCTGTTTTTGGTTTAAGTAGGTCAAATAGATATCTTGCTGCCAGACCTTTGCCACCTATAAACCTTCGGGCATAATCAAGGTTTAGAGGCTCAATTCGTTGCGCACCTGTTGTTAAATCCACAGACAAGAGTTTACCAATATACGCATAAGGCATTTTCATTCCCTCCGTTTGAATTATTTATCACATTGTTTAAATATTTTTTCATATAGGTATATCCTTGAAGAGGCTGTGGGTTTGTTAAAAGTTATCATCAAAGTCTTTGCCAGCTTGAGGAATGAAATTGGAACTAGAGAAACTATTCTTAACGCCGAGGATGGCGCTACGGTTGAAGAAGTTTTGAAAAGATTTGCTGAAAAATATGGTGTTTCCAGTGCTGTTTTTGACACTGCAACCGGTAAGATTCATAGACGCATACTCGTGTCACTTAACGGGACCGCTCTTCCTCAACTGCCCGATGGGCTCAACACTAAAATAAGAGACGGTGATGCCATAGCCCTACTTCCCCCTGTGGGCGGTGGCTGATAGGCTCTTCTCTCGGTCATAATACGCTACAGTCTTGTCTCGTGGCATCCGGCGAACCCTAAACTTTTTAGAGGTACCACGGGTGTAGTCGACAAAATGGATTGAAAGTGGCTTTTATCCTGTCACAGGTATGAAGCTTTTAACGCTCTTCTCGTCCACATTAATTAGGGCACCAAGCAATATTCCTCGATCGTAAGAACTCCCTGGATTAATGCATGTAGTGCGACCAAATTTTCCAAAACCTCTACCTTCGTGCACATGCCCATGTAACCCAAGTAATGGTTGATATTTTTCGATAGCATCTCTAACCGCGG